>ENA-ORXR01003166-ORXR01003166.1-marine-metagenome-genome-assembly--contig:-NODE-3166-length-14937-cov-4.197779_pt1 | contig 14937 bp, 9 predicted proteins | sample MGYA00237866_ERZ511479 | MGnify/ENA metagenome assembly ERZ511479 | reverse complement strand
TCGATGCGAGCCAAATGAGAGCTGATCTGCAACGATCGAATTTGTCTCTCGTGACGAAAGGAATTTTTTTGTGGTGGAAAAAATTGAACACCCATCGCCAGCGACCGACGGGATCGCAATGCAATGGTTAGGGGGGGATGTTTCGCTCCAAGAAATAAGCGAGTGATTCAAAGAGAGGCGTGAAAGGGGGAGTGCGCCAGCATACTTTGCTATGTTCATTGTTCGCCATGGACTGCCAGAAAGTCCTTCGTCGTCATGAAAGAGTTTGACCCAGACTGAGTTGATTGAACTGCTTCCACGGTCGATCACTGTCAGCCAGCAGGCGGCGGGCGAACCTTCTGACCAATGTACATGGTGTACCCGATCCCATGGTATTTTTTGCCCGGCTTGCATCCTGTAACGCCACGTTTCGTTGCGCCTTTCAAATAGTGCGTTGTCGGCGGTTCGGATCCAAAGCCTGTCTTTTTGGGAGAGGATTTGATTTATTTGATCTCCTACCTGAAAGGGGTGAGCGACGTTTTCAATGGATGCGATTTTGGAACCTACCACAAGCCTTTGTAATAAGGGCGGCGATCCGGTTGGTTTGGTTGCCGAGGCGATCCAAAAACATCCCGATTTTTGTTGGTCCTGAACAATCGCAGTTATGTTTGTTGGTAGATTTCCAATTTCGGGCTGGATATCAAAAAGTGTGCGCATTGATTCATCGTACCCAAGAATTCTACCATCAAAGATCCAAATTTTTCGTGGACTCACCGATGAATCATCTGATCGTACCGAAGCAAATAGTTTGAGCGAAAAATCTTCGAAGCCTTTAACAGCGTTTGCTCCAATATGGGTTCGCCATCGGCTTGTAGATGAATTCTTTATATCCAATCCGCCGGAAGAAAGGGAGTAGGTATCACTAGATCGCGTTTGCACCGCGATCTTTCCGCTCGCTGAAACTGCGACTTGATCTAGAAAGTCCGAGGAGAGACCGTTTTGCCCGGCTTGCTCAGTTTTAATATTGAAAGTTTTAGGGTTGAGGGAATGAAACCCATTGCCTCTTGAAGTTAGAAGAATATGCCCTTTTTTGCCGAGAGCTGCCTTAACGATAGGTTTAGATCTATAATCTTTGGAACGGTGAATATCGCCAAATTCTTTAGAAGTTGGGCCAATCGGATTCGGCGTGATAATCAGAAGGGAAATTATTCCAAGCAAAAGAGCGCCAGTCATTCCAATTACGAATTTCCCCGGTCCCAAGCATATCCTAGGGCGCTTTGGTTCTGGGAATTTTGCTTCGTCATGACGTAACAGGCTAAAGGGGCCCGAGATGTTAACAAAGTCTGTGTTGCTATTCGGATGGTCCGCAGCTTTGTCAGCTACCTGCCGCATTGCTCTGCATGTTGCCCTGTCATCTCGGTCAAGGAACGTGCCCAAATCCTCTAAGGCTCTAACTGCTGCTCCTTGGACCCTGGCTTGCATTGCGATCAACCCTTTTGAATCGGGCCACATGTTTGGGTGATCCAGCAAGGCCAATGCCCAAAGAGAAAACTCACCTTGGAAGTAATGGTCTGCTTGAAGCGTTCCAAGAAGACGATCTTCGTCGTTTAAGAATCTCGAGCATTCAGCTAGGTTCGGGAACGCACTTTCCAAAACGGTTGGCCGAAGGGGCGAAGCTAAAAGATTTGAAAGGGCCGACTTGGCAAAGCTGGATGTCACGAGAGGCTCGATCGATTCAAGCAGGTCCCGACGTTCCGAGGCCAGCGGTTTTGCCGACAAGTCCTCTGCAAATCGAACTAAGTCCCATGCAAAGGAAAAACGTTCGACCCATCCAGAGACATCTACACCATATTGCTTCAGCAACCAAGTAGAGCGAAATTCGCAAACATGAACGTCCACGTATTTGCTGATGATGTCCGGAGTTATTTGACTGGTTTCAATTGCTTTTCTCAAACGAGAAGCGTTGGCATTTACGGACTCTGAGATGGCTGCTTCTATCGATGAACTCCGGCGTGGTACTAGCCCCAGAGATCGTCGAATTGTTGTCCATTTCGTGGTGAAGGGGTAAATTCCACCTGTAGAAGGCTGGCCAAGGTTGGTGGAAATTACATGAAGAGGCCAATCGCCCTTGGGGTGGTGCCGAAGTAAGCATTTGGTAACTAATTTCAAAAATCGTGGCGCCAATTGTTTAAAAAATATTAGTCCGAGAAGGATGCTTGCAAGTAATCCCCAGAGAAGATCGTCGCGGGACAAGAGGTGGCTGTAAAACAGAAAAAAGACAATGTTCCATACGCACATCCCAAGCACAAAGGCGTGACCGAATCTAAGCCGTGGGTGCTTCGCGCGTAAGGGGGACGCCAGAAGTAAAAGAATTGTAGGAAGCCCGATGGACAGAAAAGGGTATCCATGTAACCAAGTAGTTGCGAGGATATGGCCCGCTCCGAGGTGTTTAGCTAATAGGTAGCTCGAGAGAAATCCACAAAAGAAACCCAGCAGGATCAACGGGATCCCAAGACAATGTCGTAACCGGATGAAGCTCATTGGTCGGCCTTATGCTGCGAATTTATGTTGGAAGCAAATTCACGGAAAGCATTTGTGCGATCGATAAAGTCTTGTTGTTCTTCACAGAAAGACTCAATGGATGGCGATACACCAGTATTTGAGGTCGGCTCGTAGATTTGGGAAGCTAATTGGTGAAATCGTTGCGACTCGCTGGCAGCTTGAACCGTCGATGCTTTAGAGGCCTCAACTACTTCTGCACCGGCCTGAGTATCGGAATTGACCTTGTTCTTTAGCGCATCTAAACGCAAATTTAATGTCTTCTCTTCCATGCGCATTTCATCCCCATGGTCATTAATCCGTTCCTTCTGGTAACTGTTCCCTTTCAAAGCAATAGAAAGCCGATGTAGATATCGATTGGAGAGGCCTATTTGATCCCCGAGGCAAAGTGTCCTGTTATAGAACCTCACGGTCGAATCGCGTAGGGATTGAAGTCGAGGTGCGATCGCATTGCGAAAATCTGAAAGGTAGCCGGCAAATTGCACAGGGATCATTTCCACCACCGCCAGGGTTTTCGTGATTTTTGAAGTGATTTCTTTTGACTCTTTTTATCAGTGGAAACCTTTTCTAGACGCTGGATCTCTTGGGTGAGTTTCTCAATTTCTTGGGTCAGCGAGGTTCGTTCAGATTGTAAGGATCTTTTCTTTATATTAAGAGCTCCAACCTCTGTTTGGAGAGACCTGTTTTTGCTTGTTTTAGATTGGTTGCCTATTATTCGCTCTTTCAGGGCTTCTCTTTCTCCCTCTAACTCCCGTTCTTTCTTGTCCAATTTATCTGAGTCGGACTGTGCTTTGTCCCATGCAGATCTTGATGCCTGAAAGCCATTTTCAACTGTGGATTTTCGATGACTATTAACACTGCTAAGCTGCTCAGCTTTCTGAATAAGCAGGGGCGTTCGGTGCTCCATAACGTCAAGGCGGGATTCCAAGTCAATTGCGTCTTTTCGTTGCTTAGTTGCTTGGTTAAAGGCTTGTTCAATCCCTTGCTGGCGCGCCGCGACTTGGCGCTCAAGCTGAGTGACTTCCGCTTCAAAAGTACTTAATTCTTGTCTTCGGATATCCAGTTCGGCCATTTGGATTGCACAGCGTTTCTGGCATTGGGCAAGCTGCGCTTCAGCTTGACCTGCCTCTGCTTCGGCGTAGCTGATCCCCGAACGGAACTGCTCATGTTGACCATTTAGTTCATTGACATGTGTCTCAAGCCTTTGCCTGCTGGCATCGAGGCGCATTTGCATGGCACCAACCTCTTGAGATAAAGATAGTACACGTGCATCAGCATTTTCCAGTGCCTGCCTGCAACTTTCCTGAATTTCAGCCAATCGCGTTTGCCGTTCGTCGACATCATGAAACCATTCAAGTCGGGGCTCGATAATTTGATGGATAAGTGTCAAAGCTCGCTCGCAAAAAGCATCGAATTCTAAGCGCACATCCCCCTCGAGTTCATGGGCTTGATAGAGGCAGTTCTGAGCGACCTCGAGCCTTCTCTCTGCTTCAGTAACCTGCCCATCAACGGCATGGATTTGATTCTCTAATTCCTTAATGAGTTGTAGAGTGGCCGCTTGCAGCCTCTGGCTCGTTTCTTCACCACTTTTTCCCCATCTGTTAAGAACCTCAAGGTTGCGCGTTTCCGAATCGATTGAAACTGTGCCGACCACTTGGCGAAGGGGATCAAAATGGATGTCTGGCAAAATGATTTCAATGCTTTGTTCTAACAGTCTGCCTCCACGTAAAACGATGGCCGCAAATTGCTGATCACGGCGCGGTTCAAGAAGAACCACATCTGATTCCGCTTTGAAATTTTCTCCAAGCTTCAATACAGCCTGCAAATTTTTGAGTAACGTCTTACCATTTTCGCCAGCAAGCATGCCTTCAATATCAGGAACAAAACGGTATCCAGCGGGAACAAAGAGGTTGAATCCCAAAGAATCAAAACCAGGTATACCGTCATAGCGATCGAACTCGGGCCAAGAGGCTTCAGAGGGGAGGCCTCGGCGAACCCACATGAAATGTTCGATATTATCCTCTGGATCAGGACTAGTATTTTCAGAATTGCTGAAGTAATATATGGAGTCGAGCCCTGCTTCGATATGATCCAACACTTCCAGAAAAGCAGGGCCAAAGCGTTCGTCGGTGGAACGGTATCGATAGATAACTCCTGACACCTGCTCCGGCTTTCGGGGTGTATATCCCTTATTGAGAGTTAGGCCAATACTAGGGGTTTCGGCCACCGATTGAACCTCAAGTTTGGGACTAACCATTGGAGTCAGCTCAATGTTTGACGCCAAAGGAACTGTAAAGGAGACTCGGAATTCTTGATAGACCAGGCGCGCCTCCGGTCGGTCTTGAGCCCAGAGATGCATGACATTAGAGTCACCTGCTGGCAGTAATCCTCGGAAGTGATTCGAGAAGGGGTGCGCCACGCCTTCTGGGAAAAATAGAAAAGGGGCGTTTTTGTAGGATAGAAGAATGCGAGGTAAACTCGGTAGGCCATAAAGCTGATGAATTGGTATTTTAGAAACTTTGAAAAGCAAAGTGTCCTCTTGAGTTCCCAAAATTCCTGTAAGTTGATCAACAATGGCGCCAAGTTCACAGAGCGAGATCATCAATTCACTCAAAGCCGCTGGACTTGAATCAGTGGGGATAAGGAGAAGTGAAGAAGTCGCTGCCTCGATCTGGTCCTTTGGTTTAAGCTTGACCCGCAGGAAAAGCTCACTTGCAGGAAAACAGTCTTCATAGGAGAAGTCGTCATGGTCATCGTTTTGCCGACCTTGGAATAGATCGGTTTCGGCTTGCTGAATCTCCTGTGGCGACCACTCACGATCGGTTCGACAAAGAACGTAGCCGGGGGAATCATCCTCCCGAGAAAATAGAACGTAGCCGGGGGAATCATCCTCCCGAGAAAATACAATGATGCTTCGGAACCAATCCAATGTTTCATTTGGTGGCTGAATTCGAGCGAGAAATTCTACAACCTTACCAAGTGATGGAAGATGCAGGCCTATATTGTAAACCTCGATGTCACTCATGCGAGCTCCACCTCAAAATCTGTAGACGAAGCTCCGGAAGAACCCTTCTTTTCTGAGCCTAATAATAGCTCCAAAATCTGCGACGCGATTGATTGCGGTTTTTCGATATTCGCAGAGAAATTTTGCAGATCTACTATCGATGCAAATTCAGATCGGTCACAAATCCCAATTCCCCAACTCCCGTTCAGGAGCTGCTCAACTCTGGCACCTTTTTCGCTTCGTGGTAAAACCATCTTCCGAGAATGGGATTGTTCCGCAGAGCCCAAAACAATGCGAAGGTGTAAATCAGGTTTTTCGTAAAGTCCTTTTCCTTCACCGTTGTGGCTTAAAGGTACAGAAGCGACCCAGCCCGGGCAATAGCGGGCAATATTCCGGACAAATTGAAACAAGTTTCCGTCCTTAGCGGATTCAAAACATGGCGTTATGGACCAATGATCCTCCGTTGTTCCAACACGCATATCGAAGCTCCACTCTTGAGCACTTGCCATCTGACCAAACTGCCATAGTATCCAAATCCCGACGGCGCGATACCAACTGGATAAGGGGTACAGGCCTGCTCGGTTTCGGTATGACAGGCCTGTTGGATCTGCAGAAAGCTCCACATCCAGAAGGATCTTTGGAACGAGGCGGCTGGATGTATAGTCCTTGAAGAAGGATTGATTGAGTCCGCCCTCTTGAGCCTTGTGGATGAACATTACAAAATAGTCTGGGTTGGTAAGGAGGCCTAATTCATTTGGAGCCAAGCGATTTAGGTTTTCCGGCAAACGGCTTAGCTCTCGCTTTTCAAATTCTCCGAATGAACTCAAACTAGGTTCTTTTTCGTGACCTCCATATTGACTACCTGGCGGTGAGCATTCAGGAATCAATCTAGGTGGTTTTTCTCCGAAGAGTAAGGGGGGGATGAAGGGGTCGATTGGATGATTCGGAGCATGATCGGACCTCCCTGCAAGTTGAGCACGAGTTGGTAAAAGAGAAGCATACATTCCTCCAGCCTCCATTCCCTCCAGGAGTACATCCCAATATTTTGCCACAAGGGAAGTCGATTTAGGCGAGGTAAGGAATATCAATTCCTGCTCGGCCGCCAAGAGAAAGCACTGGTCGGCAGCATGTTGCAACAAAGTATCGGCATCAACGACTTCTGCCATCACTCGTCGAGCAATCGAAATGATTGCGTCAAATGATTGAGGAACGTTTCGGTCTCGGTGCGCTTTATCAAACCCAAATGCATTCCGGAAATACCGAAGGAAAGACTGCTGTGCTTTGAGTTTTGGCCGAGTATCAGCAGATAAGCCGGGCTGTTCTCCATTTATTTTTGTGGCAACAAGATCGATTAAAAGTAGGGGCGGGAGAAAGAGGCCTCTTTCGTAAAGCCCAGAGAAAACTGCGGAGCAGGATACGGTAGCGTCATCCGCAGCTACTTCCCAGAGTGTAAAAGCACAAAGCTTCTTCCATTGCTTTTCGACGGTGGTCATTAGTTCCCAGAAATATTTGATTTGCCCAAACGTTGATTTACCCGGTCATTACAAATTTTGGCTTCGGCTTCGGACCTCGCGACAAAACGAAACACATCATAGACCCCTCGGTGATTTGCATGTGAGCCTGAGAGCTTGCGCCCATCTAGCAGGTCTAATGCGCCCGCAACCATCCAGAGTTGGGCAAAACTCCGGTCAGATAATTTACATTCCGGTTGAAATACGCGGAAGTTTTTTTCGAACGTTTCAAAACGCTCCGAATTCCCACCCAATCGGTCCAATTTATGTAGAAGCACAAACCGGGCAAGGCGGAAATCGTTGGTGCAAATCGTAGGGGGGGATTCGGCCGTTTCTGATTTCCCCCAGCTTTCACTTAGTTTCGATCGAGCCTGCTTCATGGATGATTGAAGTAATATTCTGGCATCGTCTACGCTTCCTGCTTCAACAAACCTCCTTGGCGTCAAAACTGGCTGCACCCAAAATCGGATAGGGAAACGGTCGAAGAATGCCTCCAGGATCTCATCCGTCGGTGCGAAATTTGAAGCGCCAATGATTCCCAAAAGCGGAACAAACTTCGTGCCATCTCCACTATCATAGCGACGTTCGTTAATGATCGTTAATAGGGTGTTTAAGATGTGGCTACCGCCTCGAAAAACTTCATCCAAAAATGCAATCTCAGCAACAGGCATCTTCCCTGCAGTATTTTTTACAACGCGTCCTTCTTGAAGGATCTCCAGATCAATCCCACCAAATAGCTCCTCCGGCATCGTATGGTTCGTAAGCAGGTATTCGAAGTATTGCTGGTTCCCTATGCCGCCAATACCGCACGCCTTGGCGATTGCTCCTACCATGGCACTTTTCGCAGTACCCGGAGGACCCATTAGGAGGTTCGGGACACCGCTAATTAATCCTGCGAGCACCATGCGAATTGCCTCATCACGCTGAATGAAGGATTTCGATAGATCTTTGTGGGTTTGTTGCAAGCGTTCAAAACAGGCATTCCATGACTCATTCAGGTGCTCGTCGTTCGGATTTTTACCGAGTTCTTCTGAAAGGAATCTCTCGACCTCCTCAGCCGTCATTTCTCTAAATTTTGAAAGATTTATCGCGGCTTTATACATTGGAGTCCTCGAGTTTTTGATAGGTATAGCCTGTTAGGCTGAGTGTTTCTTCGCTTAGCCACAACCACAGAATGCCTCCCTTTTCGGTTCGCCTAAATACAGGTAGGCAGTTCGTTAATATTAATTGGCAAGCATCATGTAATTCGGGCGATCTGAAATCTTTTTGACGCGAAAGATCTGGCCAATTTCGGAGGGTTGCAAGTGCCCATTCTACCACTAGGGCACCAAAAGAATTAGGTAGTTTTGGTCTGGAATCATCCAGCCATGCAGGAAGTGTGGTCTGTTTTGCTTCGCCAGAACCAACCCCTGCCTCTCGAGCATATTGTCGCCGGATTCCACGAAAAGCACGGAGTCTGTAAAATTCCAGACACATTTCACCACTTGGCTTATACAAATGAGCAGAACTCTTTCCTAAGATCGGTTCCAGCCACCGATGGAATTTCAAAAAGTCTCCGAACCGAATGCCATAACAAGAGAGGTCCGCGATCTGCTGTTCAAGAAACGTGTTACAATCGGTAAGATAGAGAAAAATGCTGTCACTACACGAGGGTTTCCAATGCCCACTTTCAACATTGTGTATCAAGTACTTTATAAGAAGAGAATCGGGCTGTTGCGCTATCAACAATAAAGCAACCGAGCATTCACTGATTTCTGGCAGGTCGTTGAAAGATCGGTATATTCCTCTCCTAGAAAGAAAATCCAGCACTCGATATTTGGCGAGATTTTGTATTTGTGGAGATCCGAAAAGAGTAGGGCGAAACCAGATTTCCTGCATGTCGGCTTCTGTAAAATGGAGTTCCTTTATTGCCTTCGAAAATTCCAGAGACATCGCTTGGGAAGACGTCTGATTTAAGCCGGAGATAATCATGGCTTCACAGATTACCGCCCGACTCATTTGGCTTGCCAGATTTTGCGTGTGGATTTTCATGTCAGAGAGAAATGGCATCAGGAACGGCCCTCGTTTCTCGCCGCGATTCCTTCTACGTCCTTCAGAAGTTTTTTTAACCGGACAACATCTTGATGCCGTGAGTCAGCTTCCTTCGCCAGCTCTTCAATCTCTTTGGTCAGTCTTTTGGCTGTGCGATTATATTCGTTCGATTTTTTCCCTCTGGATTTTACCTCCGCCTCTAGTTCATTGATGGTTAGCTCCTCTGACCGAATCGTTTTCTCCAGAGTGGCTTTTCGAGCGGAAGTTTTTTTTTCACGCGCCTTCAATTTTTCAAGTTGCTGTTGCAAATCTGGTAGGTCCGCATCAAGCTGATTTAAATTCTCGTCAAGGGAGTTGATTTGGCGTTTTAAATCTTCTCGTTCTTGTAGTTTTCTTTGGAGGTTTGGGTAGGCAGCCGACGCCCTTTCTATGTCGGCCTCTAGCTTCTTTTCTTCCTCTTCCAAATCCAAAAGTTTCTGAGATTCGACCTGTACCTCCAATCCGTGAATTGCATTGCGATGTGATTGATCGATTACCCCGATTGAAGCCGTTCGGATTTGATTTGCCACTTCTAAGAGTTCTTCATGGTCTTTTTGGGTCTGTTTCAGGAGCTGATTCGCCGCCCGGATGAGACCATGTGCTCGAAATGTTTCGGCATTGTATTTCAGATTGTCTCCCTCAAGCAGTTCCCCCAATGCGCTCAAAAGGTCGGCAGCAACAGCCCCCCAGGCTGAAATATGCTCCGGCGCTTCTTTTTTAACAGCTCTCCGCAAGGACTTTGAGAGATCCAACGCGGCTTCTTTTAATTTATTTTCCATGAACAGTTAGAGCCACTCCTCAAGTGCTTGAATGACATCTTCCGGTCTAAATGCCGCGTTTAATTTCCAGGCCTCTGGATCATCAGGGAATTCCTCAACTAGTCTTTCGTCTCTCAACACTTGAATCCGCCCCGCCAAATTCCCCATATCACCCGCATTGCCGAAGTGGTTACTCTTTGCCGCCTTGCGGTTTTCAATCGCTGCTTCTACATCCTTGTAGCATTCCTCTAACACATCAACCCCAACGAACGGTGGAAGAGCTGCAAGACGCCGGCGTAATATTTCTACACATTCATTAGTCGAATAGTCGGGAAAGCGTACCTGTCCAGCAAACCGACGGCTGAGGCCTGGGTTTGCTTCTAGAAAGTTAAGCGTCTCATCCAAATATCCCGCCAAGATGATGCATGTATTCGAGTTTACTGCCAATTCCGATTGCCCAACGATCGCATCAATTGCTTCTTGCCCAAAAATATCCCCTTTGCCACCTGGAGGTGAAAGGGCATAAACTTCGTCGATAAATAACGTTCCACCTCGCGCTGAGGCAAAGGTTTCAAGTACTTTCTCTTGAGTCTGGCCGACATAACTAGCCTTTAGTTCCAGCCCGCGGGTTTCGAGAAAAAGATCACGGGGTACAATTCCGAGAGTGAATAGGATTTGATGCAAGTAGCGGGCAAATGTGGTTTTACCCGTCCCAGGATTCCCGAAAAATACAAGCCGCGGGGGGCGCGGGGTACCGTCACCGAGCACCGCTTGGACTCGGAGACTATTTCCAATCCGCGTGATTTCTTTTTTAACGTCATCGAGCCCGACAAAGGCTTCATTCATCTCATCTCGGATTCTTTGTATTGCGGCCGCAACAGGAGGTGGGCTACCAATGTCCTCAATCTTTAATTCGAAAGGGGGGCCGTCCTCTCGAGCCCGGCGAGACCGTTGCCGGTCAATAATGGCCTGCGCTAGATTTTCAGCTTCGAGAATGCCGGCAAATTGTGGGTTCGCCATCCGGCGTTCAATCTGAGAGCGCAGTTTATCCCTAAAATTTACTTCCTCGATTTGATAAGTATCCAAATAAGAAGTTGTTTTTTCGAGGACGTCGGAAGCACTGATTTGAAAAGCGAACTGGCGAGTTTCTTCAAAAACATCTGCGAGGCTATTGTTTCGCGCAAGGAGACGATTCACACCCTGAGCTTCTCCGGAAAGGATGACAACACAGTCGGAGAAACGTTTATTCTCAATCACGGAAGCGATTTGGGCTATCAGTTCCGCACAGGCCCTTGAGTCCGCCAAAAGATGGGCCTCTTTTATATGGAGAACCCCGCTTTTTGCATCGGCAAATCGTTCGTCGCAAAGTTCAGGCTGTACGGCTGCAGTACACTCAATCACTTGCCCTCTGCGAACATACCCACATGCCTTCAATAAAGATGCGTATACAGGAATCGCTTGGGATAGACCGCAACCGCGTGAACCCAAAATGGCTGCATGCGGCAGGAGATGTAACTCGCCATGCTCGGCACGTTTGCAGATTTGATCCCGGCATATATTAAGAAATGATTGAGGTGCTCCCGGCAACCCATTAACAATTGTTAGAAGCACCTCGGAAGCTTCTGAAGGATCATAGCTCGCCGGATTTGGGATACAGCCGTGGCAAATACCATCCGATCCACATTCGATTCGTTTTTTAAGGGATGCATCAAATAGATTTCTAACACCTCGGCCGTTGGCGAAACGCCCGCATTGAAGTTCCCTTGTAATGAAATCTAAGACTGGTCCTTTTGCGTCCGGTTCGACAATTATTCCTCCCTGCTGAGCCATAACCTCGAAAATTCCCACCAATTCTTCGGCTTTGTAATCTTCGAAATGAAAATCATTCGATTCAGGGATTCGTGACCTCAATCCAGGGTTAAGAGCCCAAACATCACGCATCTCTCGATCGTAACCGGCAAGGATGACCGTCATCTGGCCTCGTCGATCTTCCATGGCTTTCATCAAAGCATCCGCAACTTCTCGCAACTGGGAACCGCCTCGTGCTAGCTGATAAGCCTCGTCTATAAACAATACGCCGCCAGTTGCCTGATTAATGGCTGCATTTAAACGCTCAACCGCCTCTCCGACGTGCCGGCTTGTTAGGTCCGTTGCCGCTGAAATCTCCACAAACTCTCCGGTTGACCGAAGGCCACAGGCCCGTAATAGGCGAGCAACAATCCTGGCAACCTCTGTCTTGCCAGTACCTGGATTTCCCAGAAAGCACATGTGAGTTGAACTCAGACTGGCGGTTATGCCCAACTTGAGATCGTCGGCCTGCTGCTTCAGAAGCTCCAGTAACTGATTCATGTCTTCTTTTATTCGGTCGAGACCAATCATCGAATGTAAATCGGCCAAGACATCATCTACAGACTCAACGTCGGCAGCATCGAGCGCCTGTTCAAGGCGCTCTCGGGGTTCCAGGCCCCGAATACGTATCTCTAACTCACGAAGCCATCCCCGCCTGACTGACCACTCCTGTGAGACAACATCCGCATTTCTATAAAGGTTGCACTCTGTTCGCAGATACTGAGAGAGTTGCCGGCACTCCGATCGATCAGGTGTCGAGATTTCTGACACATGCCGGAGTGGACACGTAACATCAGCATCTTCCATTTTTTTCTGAAGGTCTTGCACTCTTGATGGTTTAACAATCAGAATCGCGGATGTTTGGTGATGCTGAGCATCATAAAGACCGTCGGTGAGAGCTCGAAAGGAGGCAGAAGGGAAATCCACATCTTCGGGTTCACAAAGAATCAAAAGAATAGACTCGGAACGCCTTGCAAGAACTTGGCTGAAGGAAACTGTAGCAGAAACTACAGCTGCGCCGCCTGTGGATTCCACGGCTTCGAGGCCGTCATTTTCTGCCGTCCCGATCCATTCAAAGTAGGCCCGCTCCTCTTCTTGGCTTCTGAAGCTTAGAGACCCGTCTCGGCTGATCAGAATTGCAAAATCATAACGTTCCTTAGATTGCTCAAGTAGAGTAGCGTGAAGAGATCGGGCCCTTTCAGGGTGGTAGAAAGTATCGCGGATCCCTTCCCCAGTGGCGAACACCAAACTGTGCCTTTGCGCTAATTTGAGTAATTTCTCAACCCTAGCGCTCAAGGTTCCTCCGATTGTGGCCAACATCCGACGCGTCTTTAGATTCTTCTGCACCTAGATGCTCAACCTCGGTGATTGTTCTTTGAGCTGCAACCCCAGTGCCTCCCTGGGGTGGTAGCGATTCAACTCCTTCATTTTCATTTGAAAAGTCTTCCCCGAGGCATCTGCTAATTTCCACTGCGATTTGTTCGCACTTCGGGTCTGACTGAAGTCGGTTGACGAGATGAAATTCAAAATCGCCTCGCAACGGAATTGAAACTTCAATAGAATCTGGGTGATCTGAAATGATCTTTACTTCTTTGAGAGGGTGCGCTTTGCGTGCGGACTCTGGTGTTTGACGGATGTTGATTTGGCTGGCATTGCCCAAAGCCGATAGGACAGATTTTATTACGTCTTCTCGTTGCTGAAACTTACATTTGGCATCGACAATTCCCGCCTGAAGCTTTGCAACCCTTTTTTCGGCCTTCTCAAAAAAGTCGGAGTCCACATCTCCTGCGGTATTCTTTACTGCCTCCAGATCTTTAATAATTTCTTCTAAACCGGCCGGATCCTCAACCCAGGATTTTTCCAGAGCGTTCATCTGGTCAATGAGACTTTCCACTCGTCCTCTATTTAGGGCTGTTTGGTATGCCACTTCAATTTCCTTTTCGTTGAGCTCGGGGGCAAGCTGTATCACTGTTTCTACGCCGGTAAGGTCTGCGCATTTGAGTTGGAAACGGATTTCTCGTTCGAGATTGGCTGTGGATTGGAGAAGTTTGCGAGTTTGAGCAGACTGGTTTTGCAAATTACGTAAGGACGCTGCATAAACCTTCCTCCCTAAGTAATCCCGGGATACAAGGCTCAATGCATCCTGAATAGTTGCTCGGAACTGATTAAGCATTTGCTGAGCGCGGGCAATTTCTGAAATCCTCTCAGAATAGGTCGCTTCTAAATTTTTCAAACTCCCTCTCGCGGCTCGTTGGGAAACGCTCAGATCTCCGGGGGAGGCATTTAGAAGGTCTTCCCCTTGAGCTAAAGCCCTTTTCAAGGACTCTAAGAGTGAGCCCACTTCCTTCAACGATTCATTCTCAAATTCCCGTTGTAATTGACCTGCCAAATCGCGGAGCCATCGTTGTTCCGTAGGAGGTGCTGGAATAAAAATTGTACCACTCATAAATACTCTTTTCCCAGCTAGACTTCGAATCCTCGTGAGCCCATTTCTTCAGCTAGTCGATCTACCAGGCCAACTTCAGGAATTCCCGTCAAAGCTACTTGATTTTCTTCGTTCATTTCGAATTCAAGCCCTTGCCTTCCTTCTGCTTCGAAAGCGACTTCAAGGTGTCGATATCGGTCAGAAAGAAAATGTACAATTTGGTTTGAAGAGCCCCGCCAAGCAGCCCCCTTATTAAGAGATTCGACATACAGACCATCAATCAAAATATCCAAATGGCTTATGAGGGCATCTGTATCTGGACAGCCGAGAGCCTGTAACTGGCTTAAAGTGCGCCCCGTGTAAGAAAGCACAGACAAGCCTTCCAACTTCAGTTTTTTTACGAAGTGGTTTAGGGCATCGAGGTCTTGATCAAATGGGTCTCCGCCACTTAGAGTGACTCCCTCGATTTCGGGAATTCCTAAAGCCCAATTTGCCAATGTATCTGGTTGGTAAGTCTCGAACGACGTCGATCTATTCATCTCCTCTGCAATGCATCCTCGGCATGAGAATGAGCATCCATGAAACCAAATGACGGCCCTACGACCTGGGCCAAGAACACTGGTTCTCTTTTGCCTCCTGACAACTGTTAAATCTCTCATAAACCCCTATGCTACATATTCACCTATTCCATTATATGTCCTAAATGAAATAAGGGTCTATTCCCGCAGAGTAATCCTCCTTATAGGTTTATTGCGATTATTTTGATTCTATATCGTGTTGATT
>ENA-ORXR01003165-ORXR01003165.1-marine-metagenome-genome-assembly--contig:-NODE-3165-length-14937-cov-14.086945_pt1 | contig 14937 bp, 17 predicted proteins | sample MGYA00237866_ERZ511479 | MGnify/ENA metagenome assembly ERZ511479 | reverse complement strand
TTACCGACCTCCCAATTGGTCTTTCCAGCCGCCACGTAATGCAGAACATCGATTTCTCTTAGGGTGAGTTCAACTTTTTCGGGCATAAGGTCTGGCTCGATAAAGTCGAGCAAGCGATTGAACGCATGAATTATGGGCACTTCCAGAGTTGCTTTGACTGTCGCGTCCGTAAGCCTCTCTTCTAGGGCCAGAGACACCATACCTGTTGGCTGATTCGGGGCAAATACGGGTACGACCAACCCCTCGCGTAAACCAACGTCCGCGCCCGCATTCATAACCTGTCTTCCATATCGAGTGGCATGCATATAGGCATCACTCCACTCGAAGGCGCTTTTGCTTCTGACTGCGTAGGTCAGAATAGGGTCATGCATGATGAGATTATCTTGTACCCACAGGTCGAAAAAGTCGTCTGGAAAATTCGAGACGCCCAATTGGGTCACGTCATCAGCCACGAGAGCAGGGTTCATGATCAAACCCATAGTGACATGCTTCACGCCATACCTTTTGAGAAAAGACGAAGTAACGTCCAACAAGGCATGCTTATCCTTGGCGACCTCGATAGCATCAATAGCGCCGATAAGCTCATCCAGCTCTTGGGGTGACTGCTTCATAGCCTCCCTTCCCATGTTAACAACCAAGGATATACACGCCAACTAGGTGATTAGAAGACCAAATTTTCTCTTTTCAGGAGAGAGCCTAGTTATTCACTGTGCTTGATATTTTTCAATTTTCATCGGCATTCCACCCTCCGGCCGAAGGGTAATTCTTGAGACTAAACGTATTGGTTTATCGTTTTTTGGGGAAAAATTATAGGCTCTCACAAGAGTGGCTAGTATTATACTAGCCTCCATCATTGCAAACCTCAATCCGATACAAACGCGCGGTCCCCCAGAGAATGGTATGAACGAAAACCGATGTCTGGTCTTCACTTCTTCGCTGTCGAAGCGCGCCGGATCAAAAGTATCTGGGTCTTTCCAAAGAGATTCATGTCGATGCAGAGGCATGATCCCAATAATGATAAAATCTCCCTTTTTTATATCGACACCGTGAATCTGAATATCTGTTTTCGCGACACGATCAATCGCCGGAGCGGGAGGATATAGCCGCATTGCCTCATTAATGACTTGTTCTGTTAGTTTCAGTTTTTTCAAATCGTCAGCCGTTATCTCCCTATTTCCACAAACTCTCGTAACCTCTTCCCTCACAGCCTTTTGCCAATCAGGATGATGTCCGAGCAGATAGAGACTCCAAGTTAACGCCAGAGCCGTTGTTTCATGACCCGCTGCGATAAAGGTCAATAAGTTATCCCTAATCTGGATGTTCGTCAGTGCCTCTCCAGTCTTTGGGTCTTTTGCTGCGAGCATGAGGCCCAATAGATCATCTCCTAGCTCTGATTTTTTACGCCGGTGATCTATGACAAGCTGGGCGTCATCTTGAATTTGTCTTACGGCTCTTCTTGCCTTTCTACCCCAAGGTCTTGGCATGCCGGGCGGTGCACCCATTAAATCCAAAGGATCAGGCTTCCCAACCGTGTCTAAAATAATTTCAATCGCGCGGGCGGCCCGTTCCTCGTCTATGATACCTTCGCCCCCGGAAAGCATGGTGCTGTGAATAATCTGGAAAGTCGCAGCAATCATCTCTTGATGTATGTCTACAATAGCCGGTCCCTTTGATAATCGTGCCACGGACCTTTCAGCCGCATCATTCATAACGGGGATCATAGCGTTTAGGCTATTTTGCCTAAATGCGCCTGATGCAGCGCGGCGCTGCCGTCGCCATTCTGGCCCTTCCGTTGTAAAAAGCCCTCTGCCGGTTACGCTGCGCAGCATACGCATCTCAACGGGACCCTTTGGAAATTTGTCTTCATGCGTTAACAAGACCGCCTGAATAATATCAGGGTCGGAAACATAGATGAGATCCCGACCTAGAAATCTGACCTTATAATACGGTTCGAGATACGCTGCTGAATACCAAGCATCGACCGGGTTTGTCAGAAGCGCCCGCACCAACGTAAATGGTGATGATCCGTTTGGTAAAGTCCTTGCAGTCGCGAGCATGATAATAGCTTAGGACGAGAAAAATTGGTCGTCCATGAGTTTTATTCTATGTCCGCCCAGTGGGTTTCTGGAGATTTGGAAGCAGATTATATCATTTCTAGTTAATAAGATTTCTAAAAAAACTCGAATCTAGTCAGAACCCGATTTTTGTTTCTGTCTTGGCAATATGCTTTTCCACGCCGTCAAAAAAAGACCGAGCTTGGCAAATATATACCGAGCGGCCGGCCGCATGTTCAATTATCCACCTTTGATCCAGCTCAAATACGGTCTTAAAACTGTCCTTTTCATATTCGTCACGGCCGCCAAGATGCTGCACAGAGCCTTCGTTTTCGAGCAATTTTTCAGGTGTTATTCCTGATGGTAAAACTGCCGGACAAAGGCTTCTGCGTGTCGATAATGGCGGGTATGGGCTCAATACCGGCAGAGGTTCCTCCGCATATGATTGAAATATAGGCTCTAGGCGCTACGGCGAACTTATGAGAGAAACGTTCCAAGATCCCCTGCCCTTTTTCGCGCCGGAACGGGCGCCCCGCTTAACAGCGAGCTTTACCGAGGCTTCATCAGCGCGTTCCCGGATGGGCGTGAATATCGTCATATTGAACCCCTCGCCATTGGAGATTCGAAAGGCTGCCGCTTAGATCGAAAATAGGACTGAAAACCCATTAAACCGACGCCCACAGATCTTTAGCTGACAACCCCATAAATTGTCTCATGATTTTGCGCCTATTGCCAAATACAATGTATTTTGTTCTCCCAGCACTCGCCCACGAGGCCGAAAACGGCTTGAACGCCGTAGCTGTCAGTTTCGTCATTTCTGAACTCAGCGCGCATCTTGCGTTCTTTCGTGACAATGATGTCGCCAACTCCGCCGCTTCCGTTGAAGAAATTATGACTGAGAATAAAATCATCCGGACCGAAACGAACGAAGTCAGGCTTGCGGCCCTGCTCCAGCCATTGCGCCAGATCTATGCTTCCAATTACGGTTAAGGCATCAAAACTATAATAGACTTCGGCTTCATGGCTGCTTTCGATACCCAGATATTTTTTGTTATATCGGTTCAGATAGCGGTTATGTGCTTGAGAATTATGCCAATGCGGGAAGAGAATGTTCTCGCCGCTCTGTTTTACCGGTTTGGCCGCTATTCTAGTCCGGGTATTGGACAGGCAAGTCCTTAGATAACCGGACGTGTCATATTGAAGGCCGTCTTCATAAATGCCTTGAATAGTTTCGGGCCAATCATCGCGGCTAGAATTAAGTTCAAACTCTGAGGCGAATGAAGCTTCGATATGGCTTGTGTCTGCATAGGACTGCATGTCGATAGTGATTTCCCACCATGCTTCTCGAAACGCTTCCATTTCCCCGTCGACGATAAGGTCAACATGTTTTTGCGGGAGCTTATCATCATAGGCGGCGTAAAAGACGTAAGGATTATCCTCGAGCCATTCATACATTTTGGTCATGATGGCTTTGGACGACATATCAGCAGCCTCCCATTACGGAGAAATAGAGAGCTCTGTTTCTCCTGTGGATCTGGATGACCGCCATATAGGCTTTAAGACGAGCCGGCTTTTTCTCGCGCGCCATTGCAGCCTGGTTTTTTAGAACCAACTTTATGAAGCGTTTAAGCAGAGCCATATCATCGGTACCGACATGCGGGTCTTTATACCGCATCCAAAATTCTGCATCGGCAGAAGATATTTCCGTTTTCGGGATTTGCAGTAGGAAATGTTCGAGGGATTTCATGATAAACGCCTTTCTAAGCTGCGGCCGCGTTGTCGTAGTTCATGTCGGTCAAACATAAATTTCGATCAGGATGAGACGCAGCGATTTCCTCCAAGAAGCCCTCAGGCTGCAATTTCAGAAGATATTGAAACGCTTTTGACGCCATGCGTGACCAAGTGATCAGCAACGCCGGGTCTGAGCCAATTTTTTCGCCCCAGGATTTGACGTAGGACGCATGTGTGTCCCGAACGCAGGGAGAAATGCCCAAGTGAACGCAAAGCAGAACGCTGGCAATCTCGACAACGCATTCCTCTTCCGGACGTGAAAGCTTTCGGTTCAACCGGGCTTCAGCCATTGTCCAGTGACAGATCTCGTGGAGCGCGGTCGAGACATAGTTTTCAAGCGCGCTTGTGCCGTCATTGGTAGGAATGAAGAGAGATTTGTCAGGCATATAAACCGTATCAGTGGATGGACGGTAATAAGCGGATGCGGCCTGCTCGATGTTTACCCCGCAATTTGCAATGAAGGTTTCAGCCATTTTCAGCTTGGCTTCATCGAAAACAGGCGCGTCGTGCTCGCCCATATCGGCAATATAATCCTCCAACTGCGTCTCGTTAAAGACATTCGGGTATTTCCATCTCGGCATCCTGGCATCTTCGTCCGATCCTTTGACCGGAACCATTGAGAACCATAAAATCGGGGTCCCGACTTCTCCTTTACGCACTTGGCGCCCGGCTTTGGCCCATTGCTTATATGTCGCCCAATTACCGCTCATATCGTTGACGATTTGCGAGAACAGCAACGTCAGGATATTGGACCCGTTGTAGTGCTTGCCGGTGACGGCATTTACCGGCCAGGTGCGGGTGTTAATTCCGCGCCACGGCAATTCCCAAATATATTCGCAGTCCGAGACCTTGCTGGCCATTTTTTCCAGCAATGCAGTCATTTTCGCGTTGTTTATTTTCATGTCGGTTTACTCCTGTTGTGACGGAGCGACCGAGAGGCCTGATGGGACGGGACAGACAAGGCCGGGCGAAGCCCGATTTATCCTGCCTTGTCTTTCGCGGCTTAGGCCTCAAGCTACGGGCACAAAACAGGTCCGGCAACATGAGCAAAAACGAGCCTTATGCGATATCGAGCCCGTATTGCGGGTTCCGGCTCATTTCCTTTCGTCTTTCTTGGATACCGAATAGGGAGGCGGAAGGTTTAAAGCGGTTTTGGCTGTGCAGCTTGATGAGAGACTGGAAATAGGCTTCGGGACTTCTGATCGTATTTTTCTTATCGATCATCGTTGTCAGCGCCGCGCAGGTATTCTCCAGTCCCATCCGGCCCCTGCCGTAAGACAGCAGTTTGCCGGAAATGCCGTGGAGATTAGAATGATCCTCAAGTAGATCATACAGCTCGAAAAATCCGTCATCGTCCCGTATTTGGGCTCTTAGTGTTTTCGGAAGACCGGCTCTGACGTGCTTGAAGGTGGGTTTTTTGCACATTTTATGAACGCTCTGTTCGTTCTGACCGGTGTTAGCGCCGCCTCTGGAGGCTCCCCTTGCCTCTAGCTCCCTTATTTTCGCCCATTGTTTCGCAATAGAGCCTTGGACGGCTTCATGTGACGACCTCTCGGCTACTTCTTCATCGCTAAGCCTATTACTAGTTTTAGAGTGAGGTCTTGTAATAGGTATAATAGGGGGGGTTATGTGTCCCCCCTTGGGGGTCATTTCCTTTAAATATTTAGTCATGCGTTGGATATCTGCTTGGTCTGTATATTCACCGGCGTCAGGCGCCTGCGTCTCGGCGGTCGAGATTAGCGCGGCCACGCGGTCCGCAATGCTGACGATCATCGCCACAACGCGCTCTTTCATTTCGAAATCCTTACCGCTTTCGGCGTATCGGGCCTTTGCGCGCAGAAAACGCTCATAGAGCGGCAGCAGCGCGCTTTCAGGCACGATAGAGACGGCATAGCCTATGAAGCCTTCCAGGCGCTGCTTAGCGAGCTCGAAATGCTCTCTCACAAGCGCCTTGTAGTCCTGGGCAAGCTCATAGGCGGCCGTGAGCTTGATAAGTTCCGCGCGGCGCGCACAGGCGGGCGTCAGGTCGATCCCGAAGGTCTTGGCGACAATCACCGGCCCCTTCTTCCCGTCAATGATGTGTCTTTGGCCGTAGCGCCGCCCGCTCGGGGAGTCCTTAAAATGGATGAGGCTATGCGAGACCAGCTCCCGCGCCGCCCTTTGGTAAGTCTTCTTATCGGCGAAACCGCACCGCTTCATTAGGGTTTTCTGGCTCATCCAGACGATGGCGCGGTTGCCCGGCAAAAAGTCTATGCTCTTGGTGGTGGCATCATAGCACACGCGGAACATCTTCAGCGCGTTTCCGCTTAATCGCAGTGCGCCTTTTGCGTTCTCGACGGCGAGCATGATGCTGTAAGGCGTCTCGCCCTCCCCTAATCCTGTCGCCGCTTCGGCCAATTGGGCGGCATAAGGCGCGCCCTTGACAATCTTGCGCTTGCCTTGGACATAATTTTGGACAGCTAGTCTCAGCTCCGAGAGATTTTTGTGTGCCATGCGGCGCTCCATGCGTGGTGCATAAACAAGCTGAATCCGGGCCGCACGAAAATGCTGCGAAAAATCGCATTTTTTCCTTGCGCAATGTTTTGGAGGCCTTTAAGAGAGACGTTGAAACACAATCTGTCTTATCAGACTTCCATGATTACCTTGACCCGGCTCTTCCAAAGCTGGGTTTTTGGTTTTTGGATTAAGCTCTTTCGATAGTGATCCCTTTATGCAGGTTGAAATGGCGCGGGGCAGAGCCTCGCGCGCGGAAGTCATCTGCGGTTATGAAGGCGCAGATATACAAACGCCCTGCCCCAACCGACCATTTGGATAATCGGAATGACAGGCAGCGCGAGTGTCCGGATGCAAAGAGAAGATGCGGCATGATAATTTGAGACAATACTTTCCCGTTCGCAGAAACTGCGTTTTCGTTTGACAAAGATGTCGGGCTTAAGTAGAGACTGGCTCAAGTTACCACACGAGAGACCTTTCGGAACTTCCAATTCCTAGTCTTGAAACAAAAACCCTCGGACTTCCGGTTCGGGGTTTTTTTCTGTCTTATCGGCTCCCTCTGCTTGTTGTTGTTGTCCCCACATTTTCCAGTGTGGAAACTTTTCTGTAACGTTAGATAATGTTAAGAGTCAATTTTATTTAGTTTATGACTTTAATTTACCATAGCGCGACTTATAGCTTCGCCTAATGTGATTCTGCGCGGCATTGGAACATTTATCTGGCCACCGGCCTTCGCGGCCGTTCGGTCCTTGCTTATATCCCCCTTCTCCGCACCGCTTTGAGCTAAGTCTTCGCATACGCATTGATTAGCTGGCGGATGATTTTCGAGCGCGGCCTTCCGTCCAGTTTCTTGTCGAAAGCGGCAAGCTCCTCGTCATTGAGTTTGGTGTTCATGGAATGGGTCCGCTCCCGGCTCTGCCCCGGAGCCTTTTTCGGCGACGGCTTTGGCGGCGTCTCGGCCGATTTGGCGGGCTTTGGGTTTGACGCGTTCTTAGGCCTGCGCTTGGCGGCAGGTGCGGGCATCTTGGCGGTTTTAGGATCCGGAAGGATTTCGCCTGCCTTATAATTCCTTAATGAGAAACCTTCGGGTTTTTTGGTCATAATGTGACTCCTATTGGCTGATGCGTCTTATGAGCGTCTTGAGTTGTAAATTGGGGATTGAGAAGTTGCGTTTTTGAAGCGGCATTTCCTCAATAATTTCATCGATAGACTTGTTCATCGTGATCGACTTGCTGAAGACGGTCGAGTATTTCACATCCAGGATAGGATATTTCACGCGGGCCTCTTTAAAGACCTCCATGACTTTCGCCATGTGGCCCGGCTTGCTCTTCGTGTTGACAATGATGATATTCTTATTATGCGGCTCGATCGCGCGGATGGTGCCCATTGCGCCCTGAAGCTCCTGCATTGATTCCAATGTCTCCAGGCAGACCGGCACGATCACATAATGTGCGTCGAGCGCCGCTTGAATGACGCGCGGCTCTGCAAACCCCCCGAAGTCATAGACAAGCGGTACTTCGGGCGGGATATTCGGTAGCGGCTGGTCATGTCTAAGCGCCAGACATTGGTCTTCACCTAAAAGGTGCGGCAAATCGGAATGGGATTCATTGGCGATAACGAACGCGCCCGCGATGCGGGCGATGTGGACGGCCAGCGCAGTCTTGCCGACGCCGCCCTTCGTGTTCCAAATTAGGGTTCGTTTTATCATGCGGCTCTCTTTATATATAAGCGGTAGGGCGAATCGCCCGCGTGGAAACAATTTACCGACTTTGTGTCGGAAGTGTTAATATTGTCAAATGAGATAAATAATACATTAAACAAATTCGACATAATCGACAACAATAACAGAGAAAACACAAATCTATCAACTAACACAAAAGCGCCATTTGATAGTTTTGAGGTAAAAGACAAAAAGAAGACAGAAGTGTCAATCAACAAAACAGACTTTTCTGACACATTTAACAAAACCACCACAAAAAACACAATCAACACAAAAGGGGTTTTTGACAAATTTGACACAGATTTCATGAAATGAGGGGAGACGGGCTGTGGCGGGGTAGGCTTGGAAAACCGGTAAAAAGGGCCGGAAAAAGACACGGGCAGCATGAAACTTCTATTTGGCGGCGCAAACAGAGGCAAAATGGCTCATAAATGCCCGCAGGGCAGGGTCCTAAAAAATTAGGTAGGTATTAGAGTCCCGAACCGGAAGCGGCCTCAAGCGGCTTTATAAGCGAGAGAGGTTGGCCGAGATTTTCCGATGCGGAAATTTCGGTGTGAGGCTTTTGGGCAAAAAACACGGCCTTACCCTTTTCCGGCCCCTCTAAAGGGAGGGCCGAGAGGCCCTTCGGGACGATTTTGATCGCATGTCGGAATTCGTCAGCGTCGATATAATAGAAAAACCCTTCGTCATCCGCATAGATCCGGAGCGGCTTTCGTAAATTATTCGTTTTAAAAACCTGTCCGGCAAAAAAGCAGATAAAAGGGCCCTTGAAAGTGGACACAGGCAAATCGGAAAACCTGTTGGTGCTATAGCCAAGCTTAAATAAGTCGCACAGTGTTGAATCTGATTTTGCTTGTCTCTCTTCGGTCATATTCACCTCAACAGGCTTGGGAAAATTCGCGGCAAGAATTGTCGCGTCTTGTGAATCGGATCTCTCGGCCGTCTCAGCTCCTGTGCCATGTTCCCTTTCCTATCAGCGCCTCATTTAAGGGGCATGAATTGCGCCGGGCTGGTACCCGGCTGTAATCTTTGCCGGATATAATCAATCCGGTGACGACTGCCCCATCGGTGGGAAGCCGCGAATAATGTTCTTGGCCTGCTGTGACGGCTCGCCGTTCAGGTCCTTCACATCGCAGTCAAGTGTTCCTTGAACAAGACGGCGTTCGCCCTGACGGCGGTCCTCCAATAATGAGCCGGGTTTGCGCCCCAACCATTATAACCTCGCCAACGTGTATTTGCTGCATTGGCAGATTGCCCGGTAACTTTGCCGTTCAGTGACTCGGCGCGTGAAAAACAGACGTAAAAGGTCCCATGCCCGTTACCTGTGATCGGCTTTGCACCGAGAGCCCCAATGATTTGAACGGTGTTACTCGCGTTATGCATGTCTTTAGTCATACCCCCCGCATGCATTATGACTCCATACGAATCACTAACAAGCAAAAAATCTCAAATTTACAAAAAAAGAGCTCCAACAGCCGATTTATTGCCATTATTCTCCTGACGCGCGAACCCGTTCAAAAAACCTCTCCTGAAACCGCCGAAAATACCAACACCTGTTCCTGGGATCCAGCCTATCGGCCACGCAGCGCCTTTAGCCCTTACGGAACGTCCTCAGGATTATGGAGAGACGCGCCAGCAGGGAGGGACGGCTCTATCCCTTATTGCCCGTTACTCGTCCAGATCTTCACGTTCGCGTAAGACTATCCGGGAGACCCCCATATTAGCGGCCGGTCCGCCGGAGACCCTGCGTCGGCTAGGCCAGGCGCGGCCCGATCATGATTTAGGGGAGGGGAGGGGAGCGCGAAAGCGCCGCGCTCTGCAAGAGACTTTTCCGAAATTCAACCGCTGTCCCCATTAGCATTAGCGAGCAATATATAATTTGCGAAATCCCAAATCGGCAACAATCAACCGCAAAGCCTCAGAGACGGTTTCCGTATTATATCGGTCTCGTAAAACCTTGGATAAGACTGCAAAATTCGAAAAAGGCCCTGTCTTGGAAAAAAGACTGCGAGGGCTGCGCAGGACGATATCGGGTTGCTTTACTGCGACAAAGACCTTGTAAGCCTATAGACCGCGAAGGCTTGGAAGCGGTGCAAAGCGCCGCGTACTCATCACTTAAACATAAATCCGATAAGATCTACGACTTGGTCATTCGGGCCATCTTCAAGAAGCGCTTATCGGTTATCGGTTTGGCTTGAGCAACCGTCTCCCCTCCCGGCCCCCTCATTTTAAAAGGATGTAGAATTTCGGATTGTTTGACCAAAATATACCTCTGTTCATCTGTCAGAGAGCTCAGATATATCACCATCAGATGCAGAACTTGTCGCTCGTTCAGCCTGTATCGATGTGAGCAATCAGGTTTTGCTCGCAAATCCTGATCCTCCAAAGGGCCTAATATCTCAGTATTCAATCTTGCTGTGACTAATGAAAGATAGTCATACATCGAAAGCGACAGACGAATGGTTTTATGATAGACTGGCGGCACGTCTTTGCTACCATATGAGGAGTCAGGAAGCAGTTCATGATCGATTAAAGACGCGAGAGCCTCCGGCTCTGCGTCATAGCTGCCCGTCAGGCCAGCCGCGATGACACGCATGACGGACATTGAGATGTCTTTGAGGTCCTCAGCGTGTGCCGCCCTCATATCTTGCATGTCAATGTGTACGGATCTTAGAAGTTTTTGAAAACTAGGGTGGGAGTTAAAGCGAATGAGTTTCAACATTTGGGTCTAATTTCTGTATTAAGTACTTGGGTCCGATTTAGTTGATGGGCTTGGATAGCCCACAAGTGGTGATAAATCTATAGCGAGTCAGTTCATGAACTGCCCGGCGAACGGGCCTAAAGTTGCGCGAAATTGGATATCAACGCCAAGTCATAACTATAACGCGGTGAACCTTTCCTTCTCTTCAAAAAATACCTCAATAAAACAGTTACTTACTCTACAGCCTAAATATTTAATGTTTTTTGTTAACATTATCTATTGACCCTCAAGGTTTTGTTAACCTATCAGCAAATTATCGCACCAGCCGAACTTTATTTAAAGGGGGCCTTCGGGGACCGCCAAATACGTGAGAGTAAGGTTATGAAAACAATGACATTAAACAAGAGCAAAGCACTTAAAATGCTTGCCTTCGGAACAGCTGCTTTGGCGGTCGCCGGGCCTGCAATGGCCGTCACAGACGGTACCGGTGATTTCGACGGCTTCTATTCGAAAATCGAAGAGTGGGTAACAGGCTCACTCGGAAAAACTATCGGTATTATCGGTTTGGGTGTTGGCGCTGTCCAAGTCCTTCGTAATGCCTACGCGTCAGCCGCAGGCTTCGTGTTGATTGGGTTGCTCCTTTCACTCGGGCCAACGGTTCTGACATCCATCATGGGCGCAGTCGTTTAAGTTAAAACTATGTGGCGGGGAGAGACAGTCCCGCTCTCTTTAACGCGTGCCTATAAACTGTGAGGGTGATCGACTGCTAGCGGTCATCCTCTTTTAAGAGGTATTCGAATGATCGGTGAAGCCGTATATATTCCCCGACTCCTTGACGCCAGAGAGCGTTTTGTTTTCCTTTCGAGCTATGAGGTCCTTGCCATATTCGGCGGGTTTATGATCGGCCAGTTGAGCGGTCAGTGGTTGTTCGCGCTTATTGCAGGCATCGGCCTGTTTATGGGCATCAGGAAGATGGACCAGAAAGGCTATTTCGATAATATCGGATATTTGGCGTATTGGTATATGCCGGAAATTTTCCTCAAGCCCTTACAGATGAATTATTTTGCCAAGGCCCCAAGCTATAAACGCGAGTGGGCCGGTTAATGACCAATATCCCTACATTAACAAAGAACCTGGGCGTCGCGCGTCGCCAGAGAAATTTAGCGCTTATGGGCTGTCTGGTCTTTGCGCTGTCGACCGGCATGTCGTCTATGGTGGCGATATCAAAGACAGACAGAATTATTACCATTCCGACGACCGTCGACTCCTATGTTATTGAGAAAGGGCGCGTCTCCGATAATTATATGATTTCAATAACGCGGGATGTGTCGAACCTGTTTTTAAACAGGCATCCTTATGACACCGAATATTTTGAAGAGAACGTGCTTCGGATTGTCCATCCTTCAACGCACGAAGACATAAAAGCCGTCTTACGTGAGGACGACGAGAACAATCAATATCGAGCCGGTATCCGAAACTGGCTCCCGCGCAGTGTTTGCGTGAACCGAAAATTGAACATCTCCGAAGTGAGCGGATCCATTCAGACCTACGTTAATGGCAAGCTCGCCGTTGAGCGAAAGGTGAAACAATATTTCAAATGGAAACTCGACGGGACCCGCCTTTGGCTCGTCTCCTCCGGCGAAATTCTCGACGGTGAAGAGACATGTTTAGGCAAATAGGGAGCGCATGATGTTTAAGATGATTTTCGCGTCTGTCATGACAATGGTGCTGTCCGACGGACAGCACCTCGAAACAGAGATAAGCCTAAGTAATCCGACGCGTATTATCTTCGAGGATGATAAGCCCACGAAAATGATTTTTAATGCGGCGGGTGAAAACGCCCCGTCTATTGCTGCGGAGCTTGGAACGTCTGGAGATATATTTATTTCAGTTGAGCAAGGCCTGGTCGGTCAGTCTGTAAGCGGGTTTATGCTAACAGAAAGCGGTAAGACCTATCCTGTGCGGTTTAACATCGCCGCAATCGATACGTCTCAGGTGACCGTGGCCTCTGCTGATCTTCGCGCTAAGGCGAAAGAAGCCGAAGTTATGAAGGCGTCTTCTGCGCCGCTGTCCGAGACACCTGAATTCGAGTGGAATACGACGAATAGTTATACGTCAAATCTCGGGAACATGATCAGAGCGCTTTATTATCTGCGCCGGCCTGAAGGGTTTGAAGACGCGAAAGCGAGTAAGCTGCCGAGATTTGGGAATGAGCAATTTTCGGCGGAGCCCGTTAAAAGGTTTGTCTCCAATGACGTCGAAGCGGTCATTTATTCCGTGTCGGCGACTGCCGGCCATTCGGTTTACCTCCCGACACAGCTTGATGACCTTCCGAGATATTTAGCCATGTCTTACTCATCCGAAAGTATCGAGCCGGGAACATCAGGATTTCTGTATGTTATCCTCAAGCGTCAGGTGAAGTAGCTATGTCAAAGCCTGATCACACGAACGCCTTGGATAGTGCAGAGCCGGTAGGCGATGTAAACACGCTGCATAAGCTCAAGCAGAACAAAGTCGGTATCGTTGCAGTTTTGGGCGTTGTCGCGGCCGTCTTTATTATGGTCAATTTATCGTCGGCGAAAGATGCGGAGCGGGGCGAGGTTTCCAGCTCCGAAGATATGATGAAAACAGTCAAGCGCGAACCGGGTGATAAAAGTTCATTCGCGCTTCTCTCCGGACAGGTGAACGGTTTGTTGGGAGAAGTGGCGACTTTCAAAGACACGGCCAAGCGGATGAACGAGTATTTAGATGCGCAGGAAAACCAAGACGAGGGCACTTTGCAAAGTATTTTGTCGACCGTGAACGGGACGGCCTCGCAGATGGACGGCTTTGAGGCCCGTCTTAAAGCGTTAGAAACTCAGAGATTGAGCTCAGGCGCTCGCGACACATTTCGACAAGGTTCGGATGGTGCGGCTCGTGATCCTGGTTCAAGGGCGGGTTCGGGAGCAATCCCGGCCCGTCCAACTAATACGGACGAGTTGTTTCGTCCGCGCGGGCGTCAGGACTTGGCAGGCGGGGGCGGTCCGCAAGGACCGACGCCCGTCGCGCTGCGCCGCACGCAAAATGTTATCGACCTTTATCCTGTGTCTGAAACGGAAACAGCGTCGATTAAAAAAGAAGCGGAGCTGAAAGGCGCGCAAGTGAAGGCTACTCAGCCGGACGTGTATGACACTGAGAATTACGTTCCCCCGAACGCTTATGTGTCTGCACGTTTGGTCGTTTCCGTCGACGCCGCTATCGGATCTTCGCAGTCAGGAGACCCGAAGGCGGCTCAATTTATCATTACGGGACCGGCGCGGCATGTTCAGGACGGTAATAAGATTGAAGAGACTGACCTTACGGGCTGCCTGGTCAATGGGTCTGCGCAGGGTAATCTCTCCAGTGAGCGCGTCTTCATTAATCTCCACGTTATGACGTGTCCGCTCGGCAACGGAAAAGTGGCGGAGTCTAAAGTCGAAGGGTACGCCACCCACCTGGGCAAGAATGGTGTTAGGGGCACAGTGGTTTCCCGCGAAGGCGACTTGGTTACGAAAGCAATCATCGCAGGAACACTGTCAGGCCTTGGCCGCACGGCCAATCAATTCGGTCAGGGTGGAGGCCTTACCGTCGGCGGAAGCGGCGCGGTCTTGGGAGATAGGCCCAACTTAGGCGAGGCGGCTATCGGGTCAGCAGGCAGCGGCATTTCTGCCGGTGCGGACATATATTCGGATTATTTACTGGAACGGGCGCGCGCTTATGAGCCGGTCGTCTCATTGCCGACGGGCATTGAGGTTGAGCTGGTCTTTATTTCGGGGACGGTTGTTCGTCCTTTGGAGCCATAAACATGAGCTTGAATGAAGAGGAAATGAAACAGGTCATTGGCGATGAAGGCGGGCCTCGGGAGTCAAAGAGTTTAGGAGTCAAAGACTGGCAGATGGATATTGCATTTATCAGTCTTGTCGGTTTGGTCTTCCTCGTGATGTCCTTGATGCAAGCCTATTCATACCCCCCGAAACTTTTGTGAGAGAATTTAAAATGAGAAGTAAAAACGGAGCCGCTACCATGAAACAATTATTAGGTTTTAGTCTGTCAGTTTTGGCAGTCTCGACAATAGGGCTGTCAGGATGCTCGGAAGCGCCGAAAGGCGTCTCCGCGTCTATTCAGGAAAAGATCAAGTCGGAGTTTCCGAATACGCAGTT
>ENA-ORXR01003164-ORXR01003164.1-marine-metagenome-genome-assembly--contig:-NODE-3164-length-14940-cov-4.979210_pt1 | contig 14940 bp, 14 predicted proteins | sample MGYA00237866_ERZ511479 | MGnify/ENA metagenome assembly ERZ511479 | reverse complement strand
GCACCACTTACCATATCTTTTGCACCATCTACCGCGTCGCCCGCTGCATCCTTCGCAGAATTAACCGCATCGCCAGCCATATCTTTTAATCCGCCCGCAGTATCACCGGCTTTATCCATTGCGTCACCCGCCATGTCTTTTAATCCACCCGCTGCATCGCCCGCGGTATCTTTGACTGAACCAAATAAGTTCTTTAGAAAATCGAAAAATCCCATAGTTTCTTCTTTTTTTGTTTAAAATAAGTTAGTTAACAGTGCTAAATATAGGAAGATATAACGAAATATTATACTTATAAAAGGTTGATTTTATAAAAAATTTGGCTAGATATTTAAGTTTATGGCATTTTTTCTACCATAAGAGGGGTAAATATTGATAAGGTTCTGTTAAAAATTACGATATCTGCTTACATGCTAGTATTTTTGTGGTCTAATAATCGGGGACTTTCTCACCTGATTTTCTCATTACTGAAATATTACTTCAGTTTAAAAATAAAAAAATGAAAGGAATACTTAAAGTTGGAATGTTGATATTTTCGTTGGTACTGTTCAGTGCGACGCAAGGGTTGGCACAAAAATTTGGGCATCTGAATAGCGGTATGATATTGAGTCTTATGCCGGAATCCAAAGCTGCAGAAGCAGAATTGCAAGCCTACCGTCAACAACAAGAAAAGATTTTACAGGATAAGGTGGCTGCTTTCCAGGCAAAAATAGCAGATTTACAGAAGCGTTTTCAAGATTTACCTCCTGTTCAGGCAAAAGCAGAGCAGGAGAAATTAGCAGCAGAGGAGCAGACATTGTACGCTGCCAGAGCAAAAGGTGAAGAAGAGGTCGTAAAAAAGCGGGAGGCATTGCTAAAGCCTATTTATGAAAAAGCGGATATCGCAGTTCAAGCGGTAGGAAAAGAGAATGGTTTTTCCATGATTTTTGATTCCGGTGCTTTTAATGTTGTACTGTTTGCTGAAGATGCTACGGATGTAACGCCCCTGGTAAAAGCGAAATTAGGTTTGTAATCTGATTCCAACTCTGTAAAAAAGACGGCAGAGAAAGTTAAATTAACAGATCAAAGTAGGAACAAGGCATTATCTTGTTCCTACTTTGATCAATATACCCAGCAACTTAGTACTTGGGGCACTGGTGCCCATCCCGTAAGTAAATGGTAAGCTAGGCAACGTTATAATTTACTTAGCTATACGGCTTTCTTCGATTTTTTTCTTATCCGCCTCTTTCATGCCTTCTTTTATTTCCGTTTCAATTGATGCTTTTGCATTATTGAATTCTTTAATTCCTTTTCCCATACCACGCATCAATTCCGGAATCTTTTTACCACCAAATAATAAAAGCACTACAAATAAAATGATAATTAATTCAGGACCACCAGGAAGTGCAAATAGTAATATATTCATAATCACTTGTTTTTAGAGATGTAAATGATCTAAAATGTACCCTTACATAACATAAAAAGGCACTAGAACAAATATAGTAAAATTCACGACCACTTTACTACTTCCCAAAAGCTTTAACCGTTTTGAAGGTTTGATTTTTACCTAATACCGACTTTTGCCGCTTCCTCTGGTGCAGAAATACCGGTTTCGATTATTTCGATTTCTACCCGACGATTTTTCTTTCGGCTCTTTTCACTTCGGTTACTGACGATCGGCAAATCACCACCGTGCCCTACCGCCTCCATTCTACTTGTAGCAATATTTCCAATGTTTGCCAGAGCGTACATCACCTCAAGGGCCCTGTCACGTGAGAGTGCATACAGTTGTTTAGTTTCTCCCTGATTATCCGTATGTCCGGCAATCCGAATTTTCACATACGGATGACGTTGCAGGTAATCGGCCACTCTTTCTATTTCAAAATAGGATCTTGACAATATTTCAGCAGTTGACTGTCGAAACATTATCGGCTTTATTACTATTTTTTCACCAACACTTGCTGGCGTTTTTATAATCGGATGAGCGGCAGCCATTAATTCTATGGTCTTATTTTTACTTTTGATTTCTTTATATTTCATAACCATTGCCTTTTTAGGTTTTGAAATTACAGAAACATCAGCTGTCAAAGTAGAGACTATTTTCGGTTCACTAATTTGAATCATAAAAATATCACTACTTCCGTCTCGGGTAGAGCTAAAATATAGCTGTCCGGTAGCCGCATTAAAGTAAGGATGACTGTCATGCGCCGCCGAGTTGACGGGTGCCTTAAACCTGCGGGGCGCAGACCAGCTCTTCCAGTCGTTTCCTGTTTTTTCCTGTACGTAAATATCGCTTCCGCCAGTCGTTGTATAACCTCGGTTGGAAGCATAATAAATCGAAAGTCCATCGGTACTTAAATGAGGAGTTGTTTCCCGCCAGGGAGAATTGATACCACTCCCCATATTTTCGGGACGACTCCAGTTTCCGTTTGCTTGCTTAAAACTGATGTACAAATCGCTTTGTCCCATGCCATCTTCTCGCTCCATCGAAAGAATGATAACCTTTCCATCACTACTCATCGTAAGGTTGACATCCTCCCCGGAATTGTGATAGTTGTTGATCGGAAGTGGCTGTGGAAGATTCCAGCTACCATCCTTTTTTTGTTTTACAGTAGAAAATCCCTTTGCCATTCCTCCGCCCGCGACAAATTGATTGATTACGATCAAGGTTTTATCATTAGTTCCAAAAGAACTTACACTGTTGGGTAAAGCATTATTCAAAGGATATTCTGGATGACTATCGGTTACGAAATTATTTCCTTTCCACTGCGCTTTCCAAATATCCTGATTAAAACCAGATTGATAAATTTTTCCACCAGGACGATCTCCCAGTAGCCCATAAATATCTCTGAGTCGTTGTTCGTATGCTGCTTTTGGTAAAAGGACAGAAAGGTCCCGACCGGATTCAATCAGGGTTTGATCAAAGTCAGGATATCCCGTACGGGTATAAAATAAATGTTGACCATCGCTGCTTATACAAGGTGCGATTTCATCAAAGCCATCCGTGTTGATGGACGCGTCTAGTTTTTTTAATATAAAATTTTGGCCGGATACGGCAGATGCGTATGCCCAGAGACATAGCAGAAGTAAGTTCCTCATTGCTTTCGGTCTTTATTAAAATAAGATTCGTATAAACCAAGGGGACCGAGTGAAGGGAAACTCAGGGGAGGGTTAAAATATCATTGTAAGTATTTATTAAAAACAAATATAAATATTATACTACCGAATAGCAAGTTTAGGAATGTTGATAAAATAAATTAAGACACTATACTTCCTCTTTTATCTCAATCTTTTTAATCGCCATTCCTTTTTTTCTAAAAAAATATATCTAACCCAAATCTATAAACGCGCGATACAAATCTTTCCAGTCCTTACGATCCTTCACCACCGTTTCCAGGTATTCTTGCCATACCATTTGATCCTGCACCGGATCTTTTATGATAGCACCCGTAATGCCCGCTGCTAAATCTGCGGCCTTTAAGTCTCCGTCTCCAAAGTGGGCAGCCAGTGACTGGCCAGAATTAATCACCGAAATGGCTTCTGCGGTACTCAGAGTACTACTGGGAGATTTCAGTTTAATTCGACCGTCTTCCGTCTTGCCAGAACGCAATTCCCGAAAGATCGTTACCAGCCTCTGAATTTCTTTTGCGGGAGCTGCCGTAGCAGGCAACTCTAATCGATTTGAAATTTGGTATACCCTGGTTTTGACAATTTTCACTTCTTCTTCCAGCGTTGCGGGCAACGGCATCACTACGGTATTAAAACGTCGTCGTAAGGCACTCGATAATTCGTTGACGCCTTTGTCCCGATCGTTGGCAGTTGCAATTACATTGAAACCACGATTGCCCTGAATCTCTATACCGATTTCCGGAACGGGCAATATTTTTTCGGAAAGAATGGTAATCAAGGTATCCTGTACTTCCGAAGGAATTCGGGTCAATTCTTCAATTCGGGCAATTTTTCCATTCTCCATAGCGGTCATAACTGGACTGGCCACCAATGCTTTTTCGGAGGGACCTTCGGCAATCAGGCGGGCGTAATTCCAACCGTAGCGCATCGCTTCTTCGGTGAGTCCAGCCGTTCCTTGCACCAGTAATTTCGAATCACCACTAATTGCCGCAGCAAGATGTTCGCTGACCCAGGTTTTGGCCGTCCCCGGAATTCCGATTAACATGAGCGCACGATCCGTAGCCAACGTAGCGACGGCGACCTCCATAATTCGACGGTTTCCATAATATTTGGGTTCGATCACCGTCCCGTCATCGAGGGTGCCTCCCATCAGATAAGTGACGACGGCCCAGGGTGAAAGGTTCCAGTTAGTGGGTCGAAAGCGATCATCACTTTTAGCGAGTGCTTTTAGCTCTGCAGCGTACGCATCTTCGGCGTGCGGACGGAGCGCGGTATTTTTCTTATTTTTAGGCATAAAACATATTTTAAAAAAATCATGGCCAAGTTAACCAGAAAAAACTTTCTAAAGGGTGCTGCCCTCGGAACAATTTCGTTACCCTTTTTGATTCGCGGTTGCGGGCCAGCTAATATTGCCCAAAATACCTCCCCCGGACCGAATATTATTACGGATAAAAAATTTCAGTGGAAACTGGTAACGACCTGGCCTCCCAATTTTCCAGTGCTGGGAGAAGGCTGTACTTATTTCGCCAATTGGGTGCGCGAGATGTCCGGTGGCCGTCTGGATATCAAGGTTTTTGGTGGCGGCGAATTGGTGCCGCCACTCGAAGTTTTTGATGCGGTACGAACCGGAGCCGCTGATATGGGATCAGGTGCTGCTTATTACTGGGCGGGCAAAATTCCGTCGGCACAGTTTTTTGCTTCTGTTCCTTTTGGTATGAATGCCCAGCAACTAAATGCCTGGATTGATAATGCTGGTGGTCTGCAACTTTGGGAATCTCTCTACGCGGATTATGGGCTCGTACCCATGTGTGGTGGAAATACTGGTGTGCAGATGGGTGGTTGGTTTAATCGCGAAATAAATACCATCGATGATTTTAAAGGGTTAAAAATGCGGATGCCAGGTTTGGGTGGAAAGGTGCTGAAACGGGCCGGTGGTTCTCCAGTATTATTGGCTGGTAGTGAATTATATACTGGATTAGAAAAAGGAACGATCGATGCGACCGAATGGATTGGTCCTTATCATGATTATAAGATGGGCTTTTATCAAATCGCCAAGTATTATTATTCGCCTGGTTGGCACGAAGCGGGAACGGCCCTGGAAATTATTATTAATAAAGAAAGAATGGAGGAATTGCCGGCAGATTTACAAGCTATCGTACGGACGGCCGCCGCTCGAATGAACTTGTGGACCCTCTCGGAATTTGAAGCTAAAAACGGTATTTATTTAGATAAACTGATCAATGAAGAAAAAGTGGATATCCGAAAGTTTAGTCCGGAGATTCTGGATCAATTACGAAATTACACCAAAGATATTACCGAAGAACTAGCGAGCCAGGATGCATTCAGCCGCAAAATTTATGATGCTTACCAGGGATTTAGAAAACAAGCTACCGCCTGGAGTAAATTATCCGAAAAGGTTTATTATAATGATTTACAAATATGAAAGGTCATCCGAAATGGATGACCTTTCACGGTAAATAAATACCGATTATCTTAATTTTTTAAGACAATGTATTTACTATCCGAATTTGGCAGCATCTACTTTAGATAGTACTCTCCAGCATTCGTGCGTTGCACCTTCTGCTTGAGACTTAGCAACTGCATAAAATCGTCCGTTCTTTTCACGTACTTCAAACTCTGCAGTTTCGAATTTTGCTTTTGTTTTTACATCGTAAAAACTTAATTTTTCTGTATTAGCCATAATAGGTCAATTTTAGATTAATAATGAGCCAAAAATACGCTATTTACATGGATGCAACAGGGGAAATCCAAGACCTAAATAAAGTATTTTTTTCACATTATATCTAAACCATTGATTATCAAAGCCTTAAATAAAAACAAAATGTTTTATTGTTTTTAAAAAATGGTGTCTTTCTCTGTTTTCAAGCTAAAAAGTACAAATTTCACACATAAATCGCCTCTCAGGTTGATGAATTCACACATAAATCTTGTTTAAAAAGCCTCATTTTACCTTTAAAATCAGGTCATTCTAATTAGAATAATAAAAAGACGATTTGTGGAAAAGCCATCACGAGTACTAGAAAAACCAACTGGATCAGGACGAACGGAACAATACCCCGGTATATTTGGCTGGTCGTAATTTCCGGAGGCGCGACTCCTTTTAGGTAAAAAAGAGCAAATCCAAAGGGAGGTGAAAGAAAAGATGTTTGTAGGTTAAGCGCAATTAAAATTCCTACCCAAATTAAATCTACCTCATAGGTTAAAAATACGGGTACGACAACTGGAACGATAATAAAAATAATTTCTATAAAATCAATAAAAAATCCAGCAACAAAGATGATGGCCATGACCAGCAATAAAAAAGCAGTAGCTGACAGATTGGATGTTTCTATCATTTCTATTAAATAACGATCTCCGCCTACCTCTCTGAATACAAAAGAGAAAACGGTCGCACCTAACAAGATGATAAATACCATACAAGTGAGGTGAGTCGTTTCGCGCATAACGGATTTTAAGACCTCCAGCGTAAATTTACCCTGGAAAATCGTGAGCATAATGGCACCCATGGCACCAACTCCTGCCGCCTCCGTTGGTGAAGCGTATCCTTTTAGAATAGAACCCAGCACTGCTACAATTAATAATAGCGGTAGTACAAAAGCTTTAAGAACACGCATCCCAAATCCTTTTCCTTTAAAAGTCGCTATTTCTTCCGCCGGAATTCCAGGTGCTTCTTCGGGGCGAACATGTGCCCGAATTAAAATATAAGAAATATAACTGACGACCAATAAAAGTCCTGGAATCAATGCTGCTTTAAAAAGATCCCCCACCGAGACATTCAATACACTTCCTAATAAAACCAGTACAATAGACGGTGGAATGATTTGTCCAAGGGTACCGGAGGAAGCAATCGTTCCCGTAGCAAGCTCTGGTCGGTATCCACGACGCAGCATCGTAGGCAAGCTGATCAGTCCCATGGTTACCACGGTGGCGCCAACAATTCCGGTAGAAGCTGCCAGTAAGGTTCCGACAATAACTACTGAGATAGCCAGCCCTCCTTTTAGGGTACCGAACAACATCGCCATCGTTTCCAGTAAGCTTTCAGCCAATCCGGATTTTTCCAGCATAATACCCATAAATACAAAAAGCGGGACTGCCAACAGTACATAATTATTCATTACCCCCATGACGCGGAGTGGTAGCGCGGAAAAACTGGAAGGTTCTAAAAAACACAACGCATATAATGTTGAGATTCCTCCCAAAGTGAAGGCTACTGGATAACCGTAAAGGATTAACAGAAAAATGCTGAGAAAGAGAAGAAGCGCAATTATTTCCAAAAGTGAGGTGGTTAATCAGATTTAAAAGAGGTTTCGACTGCCGTCTCTTTTAATATGAGCAGTGAAGATAGTGTAATTGAAATGGCTTGCAGTAGTAAAAAGGACAAACCAACCGGAACCGCAAATTTGATCAGGTAGCGAGCGGGTAGCCCACCAGGATCGGGAGATCCTTCCCCCAAATGCCAGGAATCTAAAGCGTAGAAAAAACTAAAGTAAATAGTCACTATTAGCCAAGGCATCAACAGTAGTATGCTGCCAAACAAATTAACCCAGGCCTGATCACGTTTGCTAAAATTGGTATAAAATAAATCCACCCGTACGTGGCGGTCGTGCTTGAGCGCATACCCTGCCCCTAGCAGAAAAATCAACGAAAACATATGCCATTGCAACTCCATACTCCAGATACTGGTGGTATTAAAGAACGTCCGCCGTACTACTTCCAAACATACGACCAACACCAATAGTAGGGTTAACCAGGATACGGCCCTGCCGACCGATTCATTAATACCATCTATTAGTTTGATTATTTTTTTCACGGAGGGAAGGTACAAAAAACACCGATTATTTTATCATTAGGATTCGTAGAAAATCAGCACATTTGCGTATCTTGCTTTTCTTTAGGAATGTTGACAAAATAAATGACGATTTTATACTTCCTCTTTTTTCTCCTAGAATCTGCATTTATTTAATCGCCATTCCTTATAATTAGCATCTATTCAAACTTTCTATAATACTATGATTAATTTTGCCAACGCCGAGCTGGGAGAAATTGCGATTCACCGAGTCGGTAATAAACATCGGGCGACCCGAAATTTTATATCTCCTGCACTTTATGATCTGGACGAAGCGACCCGTGAGTTGCTCCATAATTTTTTCCTCAAACCGATGAAGCGACAGATAGATAACTTGCATCGATTTGTACACAACGAAGATGTGAATCTTAACGAAGTGAATATTTTCGCCAAGACTATTTTTAATGATAGAGAGTCATTACTGACCGAGTCTGTAAATATTCTCGAACACCTTTATCGCCAATCTACTCATCCTAGCATCAAAACGGGAGAGGTATACGTTGTTTTTATTGATGGAATTGTCGTCCTGGATGAAGTGGTTTCCGCGATTGGTATTTTTAAGACGGAAGAAAAAAGCCAGTTTTTTCAGGTACGTCCAGATGGAGATATGATGGCTATTAAAAAACAAAAAGGGGTTAATATTAATAAACTCGATAAAGGTTGCTTGATTTTAAATACGGCGATGGATAGCGGCTATCGGGTATTGCACGTGGATAATAACCAATATGATGCTGCCTACTGGTATCATAATTTTTTGGGACTGGATTATGTAAAAAATGAAAATTTCCATACCCGCAATTATTTACAATTGTGTAATGGTTTTTCTGAAGAAGTTGTCGCGGCAGGTGCTGACCAGGGAGAACAGATTAAATTCTTGTCTAATTCGGTAGATTATTTTACGAGTAACGAAGTGTTTGATCTCGAAGATTTTACCAAGACCGTCATACCAGAACCGGAAGCGGCTAAAGAGTTTCAAGCCTACCACGAAACTTATATTCCAGAAAAGACCAACGGTTTTAATATTTCAAAAGCTGCGACTAAGTCTGCCTCACGGGCTTTTAAAAGTACGATCAAATTAGACACCGGTATTCAGATTAAACTGGATGTATTTAATCCTGTATCCAGCCGACAGTTTATCGAACGGTATTATGATGAAGATAAGGGAATGTATTGTTACAAAATTTTCTTTAATGAGGAATTGCCTTAGCTTGACTTTAGGAACGGTTCAAAAATAACTTACACTTTTGACTGCTTTTTTTATATCAATTCATATTCAATAGGTTTTATTCTAAAATATTACGAGTAATCAACCAATCTTTTTATGGATATTCGAGCTACACTGTTGGTAGAACATTCTAAAGCGAATACAATGAAAGTTGTCAATTATATTGGCAAGGATCAAGTTCGTTTTGATATTCTGATGAAGCATTTTTTGGCTAACGAATATCGCGTCACTCAGCGCGCGGCTATGGCGGTGGGACACGCGGCTGATCTTCATCCGAAGTTAATAGAAAAGCATTTAGAAAATCTGTTGGAAAATCTTCGCAGACCGGATATCCACGATGCGGTCAAGCGGAACACGATCCGGCTATTTGATAAACATTTTAATTTACCAGAAGCACTTTTAGGAATTGCCGCAGAACTTTGTTTTGGCTACCTGGATGATCCGCAAGAAACCATCGCGGTGCGCGCATTTTCGATGGGTGTGTTATATAAAATTTGTCAACAAGAACCCGAACTGGGAAATGAATTAATCATGGTACTCGAAGATCATATTCCACAGGGATCAGCGGGCTTTAAAAGTCGGGGGAATAAAATATTAAATAAATTACGGAAGGAGCAAAGAATGATTTTATAAAAAAACAGTGCTATTCCGAATATAAAGAATGGCACTGTTTTTTATTCAATAATTTATCTACTTTTTTTCTTTTGGTAATAATCAAAAACTTTAGTTACCACCGCATTCTGTAATTTCTTGGGATCCTTACGTAACTGCTTTTCCTCTTTCCCCATTGTTAGAAACAAGGCATCTACCGCTCGCTCAGCCAGGAAACCAGAAAGGTCGCTGTCTACTTTATTTTTTGCAAAAAGATTATAAGCGCCCGTCGCCATTGGCCAATATTGCGGTACCTCGGTTTTTCCTAATTCAGCATCTAACCGTTCGCTGTATCGCTTTTTCACACTACCATACATCGCGTTTTTCAATAACATCGTAGCCGCATCTTCCGCTCCCATTACCACACCGACCGCATCAGTAATCTTGATAGAACTGATCGCATCCTTCATAATACCCGCACTTTCACCCGCCACCATTTTTGAAATACCATTGATTTGTTTGGTGATGTCATCCACCTCTTTGCCTACGCCCAGCGTTTTTAAAGTACCCAACACAGGAGCTAATTCTTTTGGCAGTAATCCTTCCACTCCTCCGGCAGCATTCATTTTTTGTAAGGCTTTGATGGCTCTGAATGAGCTTCCATCCATCAAGGCTTTTACCGCCTGAATAGATTCTAAAGCAGTGGGCGCAATGCCCAGTTTATTGAGGGTGCTACAGGAAGAAAGCATCATCGTGCATATAAGTAAAGGGATCATTAATTTTTTCATAACTGGTGATTTTTATTTAAGGTGATTAATTTAATTTTACGACGTAAAAATAAGCATATAGGGACAATAGCCATTTCAGCGTTTTACAAGCTGATTAATTTTTAATACTGCTGGCCAAAAAGACAGTTATTAAAAATCCCGGATTTCTATCAAAAAATCATCTACGTAAACTTCTGACTTTTCTTTATTCCAGATAAATATTTTTAGAATAGCATCCGGAGGAATATCCTTTAAGGACACTTCAACCTTAAATTCAACGGGCCACCAATTGGAATAGGCCTGAATAGAGGGTTGAATTTCTTTTCCTTTCCAAAAGTAATTTTTTCCCTTTTCATCTTCGATAGAAATTACTAATTGGGCTTTTGTTGCTTGCGTCCAATAAGTAAATACCTGAGCGCGGATGCTGAATTGCGTAGAATTTTCGTTCTTGAGATTTTGTACCTCCGCTTTAAATGTAGCGGAATATTCGCCGGAGTGATGGGCATAATTTCCATTGTATTTAATTGTGGTTATCCGTCGGTTGAGGTCCTCGCTCCAGTAAACTGGGGTCAGTCCTTCAAAGCCTAGTTGGCTACGCAACAATACTGTTCCGAAAATTGACGGAACTATCACTTTGTTAAGCTCATAAATATAAATGCCTAAATTTTTATAATCATACAACAATCTATTTTCAGGATCTACATTCCGAACATAATAAGGTAAGCTCTCATAATCTATATTGCTAAGAAAACGAGGATACCAGTTTAATAACAACAATTGCTTTCGGTCCTGTAAGGTATCGAAGCCATATTGGTCGTAAGACAAAAATGTATAATCACCATAGGTTCCAAAAGCATTATAGTAATTTCCCAGATTGGCCTGCACAGGATTGGTAATAATATAAGCAGCATCGTAACGATCAAAAATCTCTTTTTTCAATACCTCCCTTTGTGTTCGAAAATCAATACTGCGCGCATACTTTACAGCACGAATGGCCGGTAACAATAATGTAAATAATAAAAGTCCAACAAATAGCTTATCATTCTTTTCTTTTTTTATAAAAATCCAAAGCAATAAAAGTCCAAAGAGCGGAAAATACTGTGTCCAAAAAATTAGCTCCGGCTTTCCATAGCTAAGTATCACCAAGATAAACGCTATTCCTACAATGCCAAAAGCACCATTTTTGTTTGTAATAAATTTATCAACAATCAATGCAGCCGGAATCGCCGCCACGGGAGGAATAAATAAATAATGCCGAACGTCCAGACACATGGGAACATATGCCGAAAAAGAAATGGTCATAAAATTGGCTGATAATAATAACAATAATGCTGCGCTATAGAAAAATGAAAAAGGTGTTTCCATTTTAAGCACCTTCCCAATATTTTTTCTACATAAATATCCTAACAAAAACAGATACCCCGTCATCATGTTGTTGTTGAAAATTAATTCAAAAAACTGATACCCAATTCTTTTCATTAATATCGTTACGGATTGCTGGTCGTAGCTGCAAAAATTCAAGTAGCTATTATCCATAATGACCGAAAATCGCATCATAGGTTCGCCCGTCAAATGCCAGATATATGTAAAATAAATAGCCATAAAAAACACCATACTGACCGCCGCAGACCACCAAAATTTAATCTGCCGTTTATTAAAAATATCCACCAAAAAAAGGACCACCAAAACCGGAGCAAATAGAACAATGGTTCCTTTGGTTGCAAATCCAAAAAGAAAGGAACAGGACAACAACGAACCATTTATGATTGACTTATTATTCGTTAAAATAAATTTTTCTTTATAAATAAAATAAAGACTTGCCAAGACGGAAAGTGCCACGTAGAGATCGGGCATTATTTTATCTGAATAAAAAATCATCCATTGAGAAAAACAAGCCAGTGACAATCCGATAGCAAGCGTCCGATTTCCGTAAGGAAAAAGAATTTTAAATATAATTCCTAATATCCCACCCGTGATGAGGAAAGAAGGAATAGCCGAAGCCAGATCATTGACGCCGAATATTTGATAAGAAAGCGCGGTGAGCCAGATCAGTGGAAAACGAAAACTAAAATGATCTGAATAGTCAGTAATACCCTGATTTAATCCGTGGGCCAGTTTGGCATAAGTAAGATCGTCATACCCAAAATGGCCTAAGTAACCGATGCTGTGATAGAGCAGCACGATTAAAAAATGGGCAAAGAGGATAAGATAAGCGACCTGTTTTTTGGACATACAGCGGGTTTGCAGCAAGGTAAGGAGATTTTGGCAGTGCTATGGTTTCCAGGTAAATAATGAGACCATTACAACAAATACATAAATGGATACATACAATAGACTTTAACTCTCACAGGAAAAAATTTCTCTATCCTAAGATTTTTAGATTTAACATATTTATACTAGCTATATCATAATCCCATGAAACTTATTCAGATATATATTAGTATAGTAATTAAGCAAATAACCTTTAGAATAGATCTAAATAGTATTTTCTAAAAAAAAATTGACTGAAAAAGTAAATATTTTGTACCTTTAACTATGCTTTACGCTAAAAAAAATATCAAAAAAAGTAGTGTACAGATGTACATTCTTTTGTTAAATGACTTTATTAGCCACAATAATGAGAAGGTCAAGCCTTTGTTTGTATCTTTATATGAAGATACTAAAGGTATCATAGATAATGATAAAACGTTCTATAATATCCAGAATAGAGACTTTGTTCCTCTAGTAGCATATCTTATAAATAATCATTCTGATTATTTTGAAAACATTAATTTAACAGATCTTAATAAGGAACATTTCTCAAAATTAAAAACTTACTTAGAGGAAGCAGCCATCAGCTTGTAAATCCATCCAAATGGAGACCATTGATTACACCTATAAGCTTCTTGAATTAGACTTGTGCAAAGTCAATAGTCAAATACTCACATTAGAGGGTAATGAATATTCTAATCAATCACTTGATAAATATCAAAAGAATCTTTTTAAATTATTTGAAAAAGTATCTTCCGAACTTACAAAGTTTAAAAATGAACCTCTTCCATCAAGTGAATTTGATTTTCTGAAAAATTGTTTATACTTAATAAGTCTTAGTGTTCAGTTTTTAGAGGATAGTGTTTTAAATACTATTCCATATGAAACTGTTTATTGCCTAGAAAAAGCATTGAAAGAATGGACAGAAGATGACTTTACTTTTGTTACCTCCTTACAACGAAACCAGTATGCTTTTGATCCTTCTCTATCAATTGATCCTAGTTCCACTTTTCAGGTTATTAAATATCGTTTTGCAATACAGTTCGAAAAAAAATTAATTCAAATTTGTATTCCAAAGCATGAAGTTAATGACTATTTCTTCTCTATTGTGCTCTATCATGAATTAGCACATTACATTGACCTAAAATTTAAAATTACCGAGTCACTTTTATTAGAAGAAGAAGAGGAAGAAGAGGAAGAAGATTACCAAGGGAGAGAGCAAAAAGAAAATCACCTAAGAGAATATTTTGCTGACGTCTTTTCTTCGCAGTACATAAGTGATAAATTTTTGAATTACTTGGAATATAATGCTATTCAGGATGGCGAAAGTATCACTCACCCTTCGACAAGTGATAGAATGGAATTAATAGAGGATTTTGTTTCTGGAGACAATATGGACAATAAATTACTTAATGACCTGAAAAAAGCAACAAAAGATATAACAGGGAAAGAATTAAAAATCAGACACGAAAATATAAATGGTGAGACTGATTTTTTTGATTTCATTCCTCCGATAATTGAAAATGATAAACAATTACATGGTCTACTTATAAAAGGATGGGATATTTGGATAAATGAAAGAGACAAATATGACGAAACAAATCTTTTCAAAATATATACTTATATTAACAATTTAATTGAAAAATCAATAAGCAATTATATGGTACAAAATGCCTGGGATAAACAAAAAAGCGAGTCAGATGTATCTAAATAAAAAAGGTATTTCTGAATTATTAGATCAGAAAAAGTTAATTATCAGGCCTTTGCTAGACCAAGAAAAGCAAATAGGTGAAATATCAATTGATTTGAGATTAGGGACTGATTTTTTAGTTTCTTTTCTAGGAAGAGAACCTTTCATTGATGTTTCAGGAAATGAAGAGAGCAAACCTATCAAAAATTTTTTTGGCTCCACAAGAAGAAAATTTGGTGAAACATTTTTACTTCATCCAAATCAAACAGTTCTATGTTCAAGTCTTGAGTATATAAAAATGCCCGAAGATGTCTTTGCGGTATTAAACATGCGTAGTTCATATGCAAGACTAGGTTTGACATTAGCAACAATTGTTCAAGCTGGATATTCAGGTTGTTTTTCAATTGAATTAACAAATGTAAATCATAATCCAATTAGATTAAGA
>ENA-ORXR01003162-ORXR01003162.1-marine-metagenome-genome-assembly--contig:-NODE-3162-length-14948-cov-10.649855_pt1 | contig 14948 bp, 8 predicted proteins | sample MGYA00237866_ERZ511479 | MGnify/ENA metagenome assembly ERZ511479 | reverse complement strand
GCGGCCGCCGTCGCGGCGGCGCCCCCCCCGCCCCCGCTGCGGCGCCGCCCGCCGCGGGCCCCCTGCGCCCCCCACGCTGGCTCCCTCCGCCCTCCTGGACGCTCTTTCGTGTCTCGTCGAGCCTCCTACAGGCTTGGGACGGCTGTGGCGGCTGCGGCCACGCGCCGGCCGGCGGCTGCGGCCGCCGTCGCGGCGGCGCCCCCCCCGCCCCCGCTGCGGCGCCGCCCGCCGCGGGCCCCCTGCGCCCCCCACGCAGGCTCTGTTCGGCCTTCTGGGTGCTTCTTTGTGTCTCCTAGAGCCTACGCGAGGCCTGAGGTGGCTGTGCCGACAGCGGAACCTCGGCGCCCCCCCCGCCCCCGCCGCTGCGTCCGCGCCGGCGCCTGCCCGGTGCCTCTCCGACCGCGCCCTTCGTGGGCCTGGCTCTGTTTGACCTTTACTTGCATCCCACGCGCACTGGCAGTAGCTGTGCTGACTGGTCGAGTGGATTGTGACCACCCTCTCCGTCCTCCTCCGCCCTCTCTTCCATTCCTCGTGTCATTTGTCTTGGGTTTCTGCTCGTGTACGGTGGTATGTTTTGTTTGAAACACACCCGGCCTCAAAACCGCTGCATGTTCCCGCTCGCATGGTGGAACGAACTCTACGACTCTACTGTCGTCGTGGGGGGCGTCATCCGTGCCATCTGTGCTTGTCTGCCACCTCGAGATGAGCTATCTAGCCCGTCTCAGGACCACCCATCCCCGCTCTCGGAGGTCTGTTCTTTCCCTCTGGGCACCTGTTTCTAAGCAACAGGTGCCACGCTTTCCCTCGCCGAAGAAACATGCGAGTTGCTGATAGGGAACATGTGAGATTGCCTCCCCATCGTGTCCACCTCCACGAGTCTCTCTGGTGTGCCTTTTCCCGCTTTGCTAGTAAAGACATGTCCTGTTCTCTACATCATAGCAGCGCATATCTCTCGTTACAAACTGCACATCACTCATCGACATGTCCGCCGTGACTCAAAACCCCACGGACTGTAACGGTCCCGACTTCACCTCCTCCATCCTCAGCGGCAGCCCGAACACCAAAAACCGGAACCTCGACTCCTTCCACATCCAACTCGCACTTGTCGCTGCCTTAGCCTGGGGAGCTTGCCGCCAACTCCACCTCGCCGCCGTTATCCACCAGTTCCAAGCTGTCCACCAAACCCACCTCGCCGCCGTCGTCGACCGAGTCCACGCTTGCCACCAAACCCACCTCGCCGCCGTCGTCGACCGAGTCCACGCTTGCCACCAAACCCACCTCGCCGCTGTCTTCATCCGAGTCCCTGCCGGCCACCAACTCCACGCCGCCGTTGTTCGCCGGATCCAACCGAGGTGCTGTCGTCGCATTTGACTGGCAGGTGCACATGGACCGCACGCACTTGGCGCCGCGGACATTGTAGTAGTAGGAGTTGAGGCGTACACCCTCGTTCTCGGCCTTAGCCGTGGCTGAGAGCTTGTAGGAGGCAGTGAGGTTCATGAGCGACAATTGGGCAATGCGGTGGGCCATAAAAGATGCGGGGGACATGTACGCAAGGTGCCCGCGAAACTTGACCGATATAGAGTGTTGGACCTCGGCGGCCTGGGTCGAGACGCCGTTGGTGACCGCCAGGGACTCGTCAGGAAAGTAGATGCACGAGCAGGTGTGCCCCTTGGCGTGCGCCCGATCCAGGCAGAAGCGCACGCCGTGGTTGGAGAGGATGGAGCGCACCCGCTGCATGCCGTTTCGATCCATCTTGCAAGCGACGTCATAAAAGACGACCTTGGGTAGCTCCGGGAAGCGCTCCAGGATGACCGAGAGGGCGTCCGCGACGCTCTCCGCCTGAAACATGACGCGGAAGCCCATGGTTACGACGTGAGGGCACACAATGTTGAAAACCCCGGCCGTCAGGTGCGAGTGTTTTGGGAACGACTTTGCGCATCGATCCCCCGCGTCTTCTTGCTCGGCCTGGGAGCCCTTCTTCTTTTTTCCGCCCGACTGTTGCTGCCTGGCCGGCTTTTTCGGCTTTGCCCGCGGCGTGAAGATCGCCGGCCGCACCCGCTTGAGGTAGCCAAAGTACTCGTACGACGTGTAGGGTGAGTCGAGGTCCTTGTCCTTAAAAGCGGGGTGCTCGGCCGCAAACGCCTTGTACTGCTCGGGCGTCGTGACGCCCAGCCACTTGGTGCAAAAGTTCAGCGTCTCGGTCTGGCCCGCGTCGAAGGCCTTTCGGGCTGCCTTCTGGAAGTCCTTGTCGACAATGTCGTCCACGTCCACGGAGAACCGTAGGAGGGCCCCGACGGCCTCCCGCAAGGGAGGGTCCTTGTCGAGCGCCGGGCCGAGGCGCGCAAAAAAGTTGGCGACGAAACCGACAACGCTCGCCGCCTTGGCCACCATTCGCCACGTCCCGCCACCTGGCTTCTCCAGCTCGTCGGCGAGCGCGCGCAGAGGGGCGCGGGGGTGACCGACAAAGAGGTTGACTACAGGATCTCCGAGCAGCGCCAGAAGAAAGGGCCTCACGGCGGCCCACTCGGTACCCGCCGCCTCAAACAGGTCAAAGCGGGGGTGACATGTGCCCGTCCGCTCGGCCCACGGGGCCGACTGGGTCTCCGCCACTGGAGCGTCACCCAGACTGCCTACCGCCACGTGTTGGCGTCCGGCATCCTCACGCGCCCAGGCGGCAGCAGCCGGAGCGGCAGCGGATGGGACGGCAGCGGCGTGGGGGGCATCGTCGATAGCAGCAGCGGTCTGTGCGGGAGCCAAGCGACGGCCCGGCGCGCCGACACCGGCGCCAACGGCCTCAGCTGGGAGCGCGCCGTCGAGGTCCTCCTCGGCCGTCCACTGGTAGAAACGAAAGAAGAGCGTGGCGGCATGGCGCTTGAGGCGCCAGTTCTGCGCGGCCCCAGCCGCGCGGGACCTGGGATAGACCGACGCGAGCTCGTCGTGTAGCTTGTGGAGTGCCTTAGAGTCTGTCTTATTAAGGCGGTCGCCCGTCCGCACGACCTTCCGAATGGCAGCTCGTATGCTCGGAGCGGGGATGATCGAGTAGTTGTCAACGTTCAGGTTCATGTTGGGAAGATGGAGAGCGGGGCGGGAGACATTAAGTCCGTCCCGCATCCGGAAGCCCAGCGCCTGCCCGTCAATGACGATGTAGTCGGGGTTGTTACCGCACTGGGGACACACAAAAAGTTCGGGCATCGGCTGGAGCGTCGCTACAAAGCAACGACCGAGTAAAACAATAATCTGCCGCCTCAATCCGAACCCCGACCGCAAGGACGCCAAAAAAGAGGTTGCCGCCGCGTATGACGACCTCGAGTTGTAAATGAACGACATCAAGGAGTCGCAGAACGACCGCGTGAACACCAGCACGCGGCCCGAGTCGTCGGTCTTGCGCAAAGAAAAGAGGCCGTCCTCGCCCCCGTCGTATTCGACGACGTGCCCCTTGACGCATACCCACGACCCAATGGTCACCTACACGCAAAAAGTGATCGTCGAGATAACCATCATCAAGACAGTAAAGGGGTAGAGAACACAAGCACTAGGAGAGCAGGGTGGATGCGACAGGTGTCAGCTCATGAAATGAAGAAAAAAGAGACAGCGAGTGTCTGTTTGAGTGCAGAGCGAGACCGACACGGGCACTCCAAAAACACAGCAATGCAGCTAATAAACGGAGAACGTACATCTAGTGGCTCCGCGCTGTTGCCGTCGCAGTGCAACAACGCCGCGCGCCCCTCGATCCTGGTGCTGTCGGGCTTGGTGGCGCCGCATGTGGAGCAGCTGTTCTCAAACAGGACGACCGACGGATCGAAAGCGAGGCCCAAGGCGGCCATCTTCTGCAGCAGCGTCGGCGACTCAGAGGGTGGCGTCGCCTCGTTCTCCGTGGACAGTGGGCGGGAGAAGAGATCGGGAGCCGGCACGTACTCTGCCCCCCACTCCGCCGCGCGGGCCCACAGGAGCGACTGCCGGTCCTCGTTGGGGCACGACACCAAGTTCCGCTTTTGCCTGTCCTTGGCAATGGCAATCAGCTCGTCCTCGTCAACGTCCCTGTCCTCGTCATTCTCTTTGTAGATTGGCCCGTCATCTTCGGAAGATCCATCGGTCATCCCGTCCTCGGCCCCGTCCTTCACAACCAACCGGTCCAGCTCCCGGACAAGCACTGCGTGGTGGCAGCGGCGCTGGCTCGAGCGGCAGCCTACCGCAACGCACTTGATATCGCGCCGCCGCGTGGCCACGACCGGGCTGTATATCACCCCGTCAAAGGCGGCCGCGGCCAAACCCCGCCACGTGCAAATGTCGACCGCGTAGGGCTTCGTGTTGTCCGTCACCCGCAGGAGCTGGAAGATCTCGTCCTTGTGGTCAGGCAGGCCCTCGACAGCCGCCATGAATGCGTTGGCGTGCCAGCAGGTGCTGCTCTCTCCCGCCATCGACAGCAGCGCCACGTTCTCGGTGTGGCCCCAACACGAGCAGAGGGTGGCGCCGTCGGGGGAGTGCCACAATGCCGCCAAGTCGACGGCGTGGGGCCCAACGACGCAAAAAATGAAGCGCGCGGAGGACGCGGCGGCGGCACCGACCACCTCCGCCATCATGCCGCTGCCGACCGCTGCACCCGCCAGCGTGCGCATCCCGAGCAATCGCCGTAAAGCCGCCGAGATGTGGCCCGTCAACACGCCCTGCCGCTCGATCACGGACTCGACGCGAGACCGCCCAACGGATCGGCGGGGATGCCGACCCGGTTGACGGCCCGTAGCCCGCATGCGGCGTCCAGCCGCAGACGGAGACGCAGACGACGAGACGTCCGAATCTGCGCCACCGCCGAGCCCATCGGGCTCTTGGTCGTGAGCACAGCCGCCCTCAGACGAGGACGTGCACCATTCAGACGCATCAGCGGGGGGGTGGGAGAGGGAGGGACGAGGGGCCAAGCTGGACCGCTCGACAGGCTCTTCAAGAACGTGCCGAACAGTATGCAATATTGCGGGGCAGCGAGTCGAAGCAACCAGGTTGAGCAGCCCCAGCGTGCCGATTTGCGTGCGCCGGCACTTGAGCGTCGAGTGCTCGTCCAGGCAGTCGCCCGCCATCGAAAGATTGGGGGTCCCCCCGGCGGGGAGGCACCAGGGCCGCACAGGTGGCGGACCGGGAGGGGGCGTCAGCGGCGCCACGGAACAAGACACACACCCCCTGTTGAGCGTGTCGAGCGCGGGCGAACCATTCTGAAGGCCACAGGGACGAAGGCACGTTAAAATTGTAAACAACACTTCGTTGGCAATACCAAATGATAAAAAAATACGTATTGGCGAAGCAAAATTTCGTTGATAAATACCCGACAAACCTCCGTGCGCGCAACGCAATCAAGACGACAACGTATGTGGCAGGATGGATAGGTAGCACGAAGGCCTGTCAGGAGGTCTGACGCAGAGAGCCCCGCGCGAGACAAGCGCTCGTTGCCAGTCTATTGAAGACCCAGCGAGGTTCTCTATTCTGCTCCTCCTTTGCGGCCATGTACGTGTGCACCAGTCAGGCCGGCTTTGGAGCTGCTGACCCAGGGACGAGGGCAATGAGCTTTGATGTTTTGTAATGGACTGAACACTTCTTCTAGAGCAAGGATAATGCCAAATCGAGTTAGACGGAGTTGTAGCAGATCGAATGAGATCGCGTGATTTTCTTGCTTGTGTCGTGCTTCAGTCGCGGGGCCCACACTTTGTTGCCGTCAAGGGGACGCCCCGTCTCTGTGCTGCGCCACCGGTCCTGTCCTGGTGGTGTAGCAGCCATGTCGGCGGCCGAAGCAGTTGGCCGATTGTCTACGCGCGAAGATGCCGTCTGGCCGTCGTGGGCGCCACAGTGTCGGTGACCTACGAGTACATCAGGGTTGCGGTGGAGGTGGAGCGCGCGCTGGTGGAGCAATGCTCCCCCCCGCGCCTTTGACGCGTTTGGGCGCGTCGCCGGGGCGGGCGAGGCGGCCGACGCTTGGGTGCTCGTGGCTGCCGCCGCCGTGGCGGCCGTGCACACGGCCGCCGTGAGCAACAACGATTGGGCCGAGGACGAGAAGGCGGTGGACCTGGCGCTGCTGGTCCTGTGCTCCACCCCGCGGCCTTGACGCGTTTGGGCGCGTCGGCGGGGCGGGCGAGGCGGCCGACGCTTGGGTACTCGTGGTTGCGGCCGCCGTGGCGGCCGTGCGCACGGCAGCCGTGAGCAACAACGAGTGGGGCGAGGACGAGAAGGCGGTGGACCGCGCGATGCTGGTGCTGTGCTCCCCCCCGCGCCTTTGGCGCGCTGGGGCGCGTCGGCGGGGCGGGCGAGGCGGCCGACGCTTGGGTGCTCGTGGTTGTGGCCGTCGTGGCGGCCGTGCGCACGGCCGCCGTGAGCAACAACGAGTGGGGAGAGGTCGTGGAGGCGGTGAACCGCGCGCTGCTGGTGCTGCGCACCCCCGGGCGCCTCCGATGCGTTTCGTGACTCTGTCGGGGCGGGCGCGGCGGCCGATGCGTCTGTGCTGTTGAAGGCCGCCGCCACTGCGGTGGTGGGCGCGGTCGTGTTGGTGGGCAACACGTTGATTGAGGTTGCGGTGGCCGCTGACGGCTCGCAGGTGGTAGTGAGTTCCCCCCGCGACGCCGACGTGGGTTTGCTCCCTGGCGGGGAGAAAGTTTTGCACCTTGATTTGCACAGTCGCTTTCTTCTGTTGATGTACACGTGTGCCGTTTGAGTGCTGCTTGCCGAGTGTAGCTGTTTCAGTGAATGCCAGCTGGTCCGTTGACATGCATGAGAACTCTGGTATTTCCAATGCCGTCAGCACGACAGAGCTGAGAGTTCGACGGATGAGGACACCGCTGCTGTCTGCTGTCTGGCTCTTTTACCGTAGCACTTGCAGCGACAGCCGGGTGACGCTGCTCCAATGTAGGCTCAGGCGTCGTGGCAGCGAGTAATCCAGCAAAAACGCCATGTAGATGAACCCCCCCGGGCACAGTCAGACCCAGTGTAATCAGCAGCTGACACTGCAACATCCAGTGGAAAACGTACCTGCGCTTCCCCGTTTGGTTTTTACACGCCTACAGCTGTTGGCACCGTGCGTTCGCGGAAAAAAACATCACGGTGTGTCTTCCAATGCATTGCAGACATTCTGCCCATCTGTTAACCAGAGCCTGTCCACCTCCATGACCACCCGTGACACCACTGCAGCTTTGTCCCGCATGGGGGTACAACACGACACTTGCGGGCCAAACTCGACCAAAACACAAATGGAAAAAGATGCTCTGTATCGATGCTCTAGAGGGTGCTGAGAATGACAGTGTCCCTCGTTAACCTCGCAGAAGCTTCCTTCATGCCCTTTTGTGTCCGCCAAAGTCAAACTCCTCGAACGGTTGGCTGTCACTGTCGTCCGAGTTACATGTTTTCTGTCAGACTTTTCTGCAGTAGCGCAGTCCATGTACATGTGCACAGCATACGCACCTAAGAAGCCCTGAGAAAAATGAACCTAGACAGCTTCCAGGAGCGCTGTGTATTTTGGGGTCAACAGCACTGTTTCTTTGTGTGCACTAGACGAGTTGACGTGTGCGTCACCTCTCTGATGATTCCAAGTGACGCTGCGTCCCCCCGCCGAGGCTTTCATGCACTTTTTGCGCTCTTGGAGAGCTGTGTACCAACGTGAGTCCCGCTAATGTCTCGCTTCTACCGTCGGTGTCGAAGGCGCGGCGGGGTGGTGTGGGCCGATGGTTTCTTATCAAAGCCCGCCAAAGCATCTCAGTCCTGACATAGACCTGACCCATAGGGGTTTAGTACGAGTTTCTGGCCCATGTGGCGCGTATGCTGCGCGGGTCGCTCGAACGAGCATACGTGCGGTTTTAGAGTCGTACGAAAGCATCACAGCGAGGGGAGCTGCCAAAACCTAATCTGAGGCAGCGGGGTAGACCCCACATGGGTGTCCGGCAGTAAAAGTTCAGACAACAGGCAGCAGTTGCACCTGACAGCACTGCGCCGTACGGGCTGCCACCGACGGCTGGCATGCCAAAGACTATGAGAAGCGGGCATGGATACAGAGAGCAATGAAGCCGTCTCGGGAACTCATACGCAATAAAGATGACTGCGGGGGCAACGAGGTATGGTACAGGAGATCATAGCTGGCGGTGCGACCATGGCGCCCACGACGGAATTGGAGGTGAAGAGAACCACTTGAAGGAGCACGGCCGCACATCCTGCAAAGAACCAGGGAGCGGGGATGCAGAAGGGTAACAACAGCAGTCCTTCAAGGTACCATGGAGGGATTCAACAGAGGACTTTGGCGCCAGTGAAACGTGCGCCCACCTGCAGTATCGACGATACGCAGCCGGAATCGATGGTGATATGGGCAGGGGAGAGGCCTTCATGGCACCCGAGATCCCTCAAGCTGGAAGGAACCGGTCGACAATTTCTCGTCGTATTTATTCAAATATTGGACGCACAACTCCGTCCTTTACAAGAAATGACAAGAGCCGGTGGGTCCCTTGCCGCTTGCCGGGGTCGCTGGCGAGCGCGCTTGCACAGGGGTTTTGGCTTGCCGGCGACACCCCCCCCGGGCCGTGGCTGGTCAGGCCGCCCGCCCCCCTTGATAGGTTTTTTGTGTGGATGCCCGCCTTTTTATGGGCAATGCCGTGAGCCCTGGTGGACCTGTCCTTGTGGCTGGACAGGCGACCTGCCGGGTATTTTTGTGGGGCACGGGAGCTCTCACTTGCATAACGCCGCGTGCACGCGTGGTTCTCTTCGTACCCTTCGCACGTCCAGCTGCCGTGCGTACGGGTATCTCGTTACGGGTGCGCACTGGTGACGTCCCATCTCTGAATAGGGGAGCATTGGGGAGAGCGCAGGAGGACAGCGGAGTTCTGCGGTGGGGAGGGGCTAGTGTGAGAGCAGCCATGGGTTCCCGTGTAGCCCTTGTGCGCGCGGGGGGCGGTGCGGTCCGGGCGATGCCCTTCATCGCTTTCCGGTCGGGCTCGACTCGCCTCGTCGTCGCTGCCAACGACGCCATAGACCTCGCCCGGCTGTTGGTGGCGTGGACGGAGCTGGCCGAGGACGCTGCGCTCCTTTGCTCGTTTGAGAGCCGGGGTGCGGCCTCGACCTGGTTGACCGGGGCTCTGCCCGACCTGCCCGATTGGGCGAAGCGCTCCTGCGGCCCGACAGACGATGGGTGCGTCATCCGCATCGACGACGACGCCACCGCCACCCCTGTCTTTGCTGTTTTGCGCGAGACCGGCGGTCAGCTTGCGGTCGAGTCCAACACCGCCGAGATACCCAAGCTCGTCAACACCATCAAATCCCTCAACGGGGAGTGCGTCATCGTCCGCTTTCTGCTGTCGGTGCCAGACGCCGAGGCGTGGCTGCTGGAGCCGCGAGTGCCAATGTGGCTGCTGTCGCCGGCTCCTGCGCTGCCGTCGGTGCCTGCCGTGTCTCTGACTTGGGCGGGCCGTGCCGCTGGTCCGGTCGGCCGCGTGGCCACCGACGGCGTGATTGAGCTGTTTGACGACGATGGCACCGACGAGGATGCGGAGCGCAAGGCGTTCTCGGACGCGGCGCGGTCGCTCCCTCCCCCACCCACGCCTAAACGCACCATTCTGTCCAGGAGCAGCCTGGAGGACGCGATGATGCTGCCCGTGGCGTTCTGGCGGCACCCCGTCACGGGGTGCGTCGTGCGTGCCGACGCTTGGGGCCAGCAAGGCGGTGTGTCTGCATCCAACATGGGGTCGGGCACGGGGTTGCTCAACCGGCCTTTCCTTTTTCCGTCTTCTCCCTCCGTCTCGTCTCGGGCGTCTTGTCGTCGCCGCCAACCCAACTTCCCCCGCCCCGCGCACGTGCCCATGGCCGCCTCTCCGTTCTATGGTCCTCCTTCCCGACATCCATCCTCGACGTCAAGCCGGCCGCCTGCCGCGCCTTCTCGCTCCGTCGACAGCAGCTACTCCTTATCCTCAGTCGGCGGTCGTGACCTCGGCGTGGCGGAGACGCCACCGCCGACTTTTCCGCCGCCGTCTCGTCAAACGTGCACACCAGTGCCGTCGTCACCCCAGCCGCTGCAAAAAACGTGCACGCCAGTGCCCCCGTCGGCTTTTTCGTCCAGCGGCCGTCCCGCAAAGAAGCTGCGGCTGGTTAAAGCAGTGCCATATGACATCGGGCGGCTTGCCAAGAGCATCCTGCGCCGCGAGCGCGGGCTTTTTGTCACGGGCGGCGGGGGGGTGGGCAAGACGCAGCTTCTTCGACACTGCGTGGATGCGTACCGGCTGTCTCACGTTGGCAGCCGCTCTGGGCTGCACGTCGTTGCTCCTACCGGCGTGGCGGCGGCGGTCGCTGGTGGCGTGACCCTTCATGCCTACCTGCGTCAATCGGCGGCTTGCTTTGACGAGTCCCTCAGTGAGGAGGAGGACGCCGCCCGGCTGTACAGCAAAATGCACGGCGCGACGCGAAAGCGCCTCGCCGACACGTCTTTGCTGCTGCTGGACGAGGTTTCTATGGTGTCCAGTCGCATGTTCACCCTTCTATGCTACAGCATCGACGCGGCGCACGCCGAGATGAACAAGAGCGGGTTGTGGCGAATGGTCGCCTTCGGTGACTTTTACCAGCTACCGCCCGTGAAGCGGGTGGATGAGGACAACTACGACACGCGCGGCATGTACGCGTTCAGGTCGGTGCATTGGACGCGGCTTTTTGACAATGAGCAGCTGCAGTTGCGGTACGTCTGGCGGCAGGAGGACAAGGAATTCGTTGACATGCTCTCGCACCTGCGCGTGGGCAATGTGACCGACGACTTGGCGGTTTTCCTGGAGGAGCGCTGCGACATCGACAACGCGCGCACGGCGACGGGCGACTGCACGGACCTGGAGGTCACCCACATTTTCCCACATCGGCGCGACGTCGTCAAGCACAACCACCAGTGCCTGAAGACCATGGAGGCGATCAACGGCTGCAAGCGCCACACGTACCAGGCCATCGACTATCCGATCCAGTGCCAGCTGACCAAGAAGGAGGTCACGCAGCAACTCGACTCGGCGCTCATGGCCCCAGAGACACTTGAGGTGTGCGTCGGAGCGCGCGTGGCGGCTTGCGCCACCGTGACCGACGGGGAAAATGAGGTGCCCAACGGTACAGTCGGGACGGTCGTCAAGTTCGAGTCCATCCCGGCGCTCGGCTCGACCGGCGGGTCCATGCAGGTGCCCGTAGTGCGGTTCGACGCAGTACGGGGCCACAAGGACATTGTGGTCACAGCGGTGGACATGAAGCTCCAAGCCGTTGCGCGTGATGGGGCGTACGCGAGCCGCTTCCAGATCCCTTTGGTGCTGGCATGGGCGGTGACTGTCCATCGGTGCCAAGGGCTGTCCATGGACGCGGCTGTGATGGACTTGGGTTCGTGCTTTGCGAGTGGCATGGTTTATGTCGCATTGTCGCGCGTGAGGACTATGCAGGGCGTGCATGTTCTTTCTTTTGACCGCTTTAAGGTGCGAGCGGATGTGCGTGTTGCTTTGTTTTACGGCGACCAGTGCGACGTGGAACATCTGTTTCTCGACTGTGTCGACGTTGGCCGTGGTGTGTGAGAGTGAGGGCTTCGGCTGGAGTTTGATGTGCGTACTCTTTGTTGTGTTGGGTCACACGGCATTGGAAAGAAAGGCTCGTGCCCCGTGACGCCCGCACACACAGAACATGCCAACACGAACCCCATATGCAGCCACCCCCACCAACCAACGACAACTCAAACCCACCCGAAGGACATGCACCGCACACGCGCCTCCGGTCAACTGCCTGTCACTCGCCAATGATTCACCACTGTTGCAGATCCCCACCCGCCAAGCGACTTGTCCCTGATGATGGCGTCTATTGCTTCTCTGCATGCGCTCAGCTACGCGCTAGAACTCTCTCGTGCGCTCCCATCCGTCACGGGCCTCACACTCGTCACAAAGCTCCCCACCGTGACGGGGATCCCGCCCGTCACGGGGCTCCCGCCCGTCGCGGGGCTCCCGCCCGTCGCGAGGCTCCCGCCCGCCGAGAGGCTCCCGCCCGTCGCGAGGCTCCCGCCCGTCGCGGGGCTCCCGCCCGTCGCGGGGCTCCCGCCAGTCGCAGGGCTCCCGCCCGTCGCGGGGCTCCCGCCCGTCGCGGGGCTCCCGCCAGTCGCAGGGCTCCCGCCAGTCGCAGGGCTCCCGCCCGTCGCGGGGCCCCCGCCCGTCACGCAGCTCCCGCCCGTCACGCAGTTCCCGCCCGTCACGCAGCTCCCGCCCGTCTCGGGGCCCTCGCTCGCCGCCGGGCCCCCGCCGGCCGTGGGGCTCCAACCAGAAGCTTGTTCCCCGCCCGTCGTGTGGTTCCAACCAGCCGCTGGGATCCCGACCGCTCCCACCGGGCTCACAGCAGCGGCCGGGAGCCCGCCCGACCCCGGGCTCCAACCAGCGGCTGGACTCAAGCTATGCACCGCGATCGCCCCTGCCGCACCTGCGCTCGCCACCGCCGCCGCGCGCGGCCCCACCACCGGGCTCGACCCCACCGCCAGGCCCGCTCCTGCCGCCGGGCTCGCGCCTGTCGGCGGGCTCGCCCCCAACACCTGGCCCCTGCTGGTAGCCCGTCCCCTTGCGTTCTCCCCCCCCCTCCCTACAGTACCGAGAGCCTGCGCTGCCGCTGCCCCACCCGCAGCAGGTGCACGGCCAGACGAGGTGTTTGTGAACACCGACCCCATGGCCGCCTTGCGCTTCTTGGCCGGCGGCTTTGGGTTCGGTGCGCCTGCGCGCGCTCGGCGCTTAGGAGGGCCGGGAGGTGGCCGACGGCCGGGTCGGGAGGGAAGCGGGCGGGGGCTTTCGGTTCTCGCAGCGCTGCCGGCGGCTGGGGTTGAGTGCGCCAATACAGCCGCAGATGAGGCTTGGGCGTCCGCGACGGCATGAGCGTCCGCGGCGGCCTTCTCCGCTTCCGCCGCGCTCTGCTCCGCACGGGATTTACGCAGAATGGAGAGGCGACGGGCACGGTTTGCCGTTGTGGCGCGCATGGCGCGCATGTAGTAGGCGGCCTGGAGAGCGACGCTGGCACCGTCTTGGATCCCATCGCCAACGCCAGGGGGCCGGCCGCGGCCGTCATCAGGATGTTGGCCACCGCCGCCCGCACCGTCGCCGCCGTTAATAGCATTGGCGCCTGCGCCATCACCGGGGCGATACGCCGCACCGGCGTCACCTGCCGCAGCTACCGCACCGGTGGCGGCGCCTGCAACCCCGACGACAGCATGCCCGCCTCCATCACCGCCTGCTGCTTCGTCGTTGCGCACGGCCGCTGCCGACCCCGCCGACGACCCCACCGCCGCCGTCCCCACCCCCGTAGCCGCATCTACCCCACCGCCTGTCACGTGTCCGCCGTCCCCAGACGGCTGGCTAAGCTCAAGCCCAGACAGAACCAGCGATGGATGGCGGGCCGGCCGCGACTCAAACTCCTCTGACATCGTCTCCTCCACAATCCTTGGACACTCAGAGTCATACGTGCACAGCAAAAGAAGAACCCCGATCACCTCCGCGATGGACTTGGACTTGAATGTCGTGATGTCCACGAGCAGCAACACGTCGGGGACGTTGGCTAGCTTGAACCGCTTTGCGGAGAGCGACGGCACCTTGAGTTCCGGCTTGATGCCAGCCATTTGCACCCGAGGGCACCACAGCGAGCGATTCTTGTCGACCGCAACTATCCCTGTGGGATTGGCCATAGTCCCGACCGGAGCCGGCGCCTTCCCCCCGGCCTCGTTCTTCCAGGTCGTGAGGCACTCAGTGCGTAAGTAGGCAACCAAGTAGCCAAAGACAAGCGTCATGCTGCCGTTGGTCTCTTCCGCCGTCACCGAGGGGTCCTTGCCGTCCTCATTGCCGCTGCCGCTTTCCCTAGCCGCGCCCGTGCCCGCTCCCTCACCCGTCACAGTTGTCGTTCCCGGGCCCGCATACGCACCGGCGGTGGTCACAAACAGGACCTTATCACTGTCGGCCGCTGCCGGTGGACCCGCCGCCGCAGCTGCAACAGCAGCTGCAGTGGCCGCGGCCGCATCTCCAGTAGAGGTAGCGGCTGCAGCGGTCTCCTCGTCGGTTGAGGCCGTGGCGGCGGCCAACACGGAGGGGGAATAGGCCGTCGATGCGGAAATGGCCTTGGACGTGCTCCCCGCTTCTGAGTGGCCGTTGGCAGAGTCGATGCCCGTCGAGCCACCTGCTTCCGCGGTCCCCGTACGAGCGCCGTTGGGTGGCGACGTACTGGATGCGGCGGTGGTCGTTGTCGGCGTCCCGCTCTCGTCGCGGGCTCTGGCACCCGTCGTCCCTATCAGAGTCTCCTCGGTGAGGCCCGATCGAGCAACGAGAAATCTCTGGTACGCCTTGCAAACGCGGATGCCAATCTCTCGACAGAGGGCGGACGGGTGTGTGGATGCGGCAACCGCGTTGATCACTGTTTTTGCCGCAGCCAACGCAGAGGAGGAGGGCACGCAGATGGAGGGGCGGATGGTTGAGAAAGCAACGCGCTTGCGCAATGCAGGTAGCGTCATTATCTGTGGCCCAGTCGCTTCATCTGCATCACGTGCAGTGCTCCCCTCGTCCGCGGCAGCCCCCCCCGCCGACTCCCCATTGCGCTCCAGACCGCGTCGAGTCTCAGCCACCATGCGGTCACCCTCCACACCGATTGAGGCAATAAGAGCGTCAGTCTGCTCCTTCCTCCAAACGTACCGGAGAGCCGCGTCAATGAGGCGGGAGACGCTTATGTCCTCAGTGTTGAACAGGCCAACGCGATCAAAGACCGACATCCAACACAGAACAGTCGTCGCGCGACGCGGATCCGCCCTCGCCCGGCTTATGGCCGCATGAACGCTGCCGTTTAGAGGCGTGAGAGTGCGCTGTAGTTCTTGAGACACCTCCAAAAACTGCTTCAGCAGAGGCGCAATCTTCTCCCTTGTCCGTTTGTCGTCGATGGCCAAACCCTTCAATGCATCCTCAAAACGCTCCATCGCCAACAGC
>ENA-ORXR01003160-ORXR01003160.1-marine-metagenome-genome-assembly--contig:-NODE-3160-length-14954-cov-19.222558_pt1 | contig 14954 bp, 12 predicted proteins | sample MGYA00237866_ERZ511479 | MGnify/ENA metagenome assembly ERZ511479 | reverse complement strand
GTTTACGAAACGGCTTTATTATATTTTGTGTAAAAATAAATATCGTATAAAGTGTCAACCAATTAGATGAACTTGTCAAAAAATTCAACAATAAAATCATTTCAATGAGTACCTGTTTGGGTACTCATGGTTTTTATAAATAATTTAAGTTGCGGATAACCGCAACAGTCAATGGTCGATAGTCCATAGGAAAACGTAAAATACCGTGAAAATTATTCCGACAACTATCGGAACTATGGCCTATGAACTGCCGACTATGGACTATTCGCTCGTTACTAAATAAACTTATTTTCCATGAAAATAATCAATTCCTTTATTGCAATTTGCTTGTTCGCCCTTCCCATGTCTGCTCAGATTACGCACTTCGAATGTGGTACACCCTCAGAGATGGATATGGAAAGACTCATGGCAAATCTTGAAGCTGCATCGACGCTCGAAGCGCGTTCAGGAACTCAATATTTGCCGGTTACGATGACCCTTATTGCCAATGACGATGGTTCGGGCTTGATTACCGAAGAGTCGGCATTGAATGGCTTTTGCCGCTTGAATGAAAATTTTGAAGATTTAGGCATACAATTTTATCTCTATGATGGCTTCCGTTATGTCTATGATTCTGATTTCTATTTGATTAACGGTCCGGGGAGTCAAAACCCCGTCAGCCTCAAAGTGCCTAATACCATCAATATTTTTGTGAGTGAAGTTTTTACACAAGGAGCGCAGGGAAGTTGTTCGGGCATACTCGGTTTTTATAGTCCCGCAAATGATTATGTAGCCATAGATAAATGCACGATGGATGGTGCATCTTTTGCACTTACACATGAATTGGGGCATTTTTTCAGCCTGCCACATACCTTTTTTGGATGGGAAAATCAAAACTATAATCCGAGCCAGCCCACACCCGAATTTGTGGATGGTGTACGTGTAGAATATGCTGATGAAAGCAATTGCTCTATTTCTGCTGATAGAATTTGTGATACACCACCCGATTATAATTTTGGGCTCGGCGCGGGTGGCTGCAATTATACAGGAGGAGCAGTAGATCCGGCAGGAAATGCTGTTGACCCGGACGAGATGAACTATATGGGTTACTTTTTTAATTGTCCGTCCCATAATTTCAGCCCGAATCAAGGCGATGTCATTTATGCGGATATTGCCGACCGCACTTTTGTAAGTGGTTCGCCTACTACTGTAGCAGTCAATGGAGCCGCCAACCTCACGTATCCTATTGGTGGAGAAATTACACCTAATACGGATGTTATATTGACATGGGATGCCGCTGACGGTGCTACGAGTTATTTGATAGAACTCAATCGTATAGCGAGTTTCAGTCCGAGTTTTGTTGTACAACGTACAGTCGTGAACACCAATTCATTGGCTTTAGAAAATTTATTGCCCAATACAAATTATCACTGGCGTGTGCGTCCGTTTAACGATACATATACCTGTACCGATTATGGCGAAGGAACAGCCTTCAAGACAGGCGAATTGGTCAATGTAGTACAGATAGAAGGCGTTGAATCACTCAATATTTACCCGAATCCGAGCAATGGTGCGGAGAATATCTTCATGGAAGTGAATACTTCTGAACCATTAGAAGCGGAAATTAAATTGTATAATACGCAAGGTAAATTGGTACAAGTACTTAACCACCAATTTAACAGTGGGGCTAATTCTGTGAACATTAAAACAGAAAGCCTGCCGCAAGGCGCGTACATTATCGGTATTCAAACTGAAAACGGTACAGCACACCAGCGTATTTTTATTACTCGTTGATTGATGAATTGTAGAGTTGACGAGTTGTTGAGCTGTCGAAAAATATATCAACTCATCAATTCATCAATTCATCAACTCGTCAACTCGTCAACTCGTCAACTCATCAACTCATCAACTCATCAACTCATCAACTCATCAACTCATCAACTCATCAACTCATCAACTTATGTCTCTAAAAGTACTTACAAGTATTACTGCGTTTTTCATCAGTACCATGATGATGGCACAAGAAATTGTTCCATGCGCTACCCCGCCTGTCAAATCTGACTGGCTGAAAACCTATCAAAAGACACCCAACGCTTATACAAAAGCCGGCGATACCACGCTCTATGTACCAGTGACGATACATGTTGTCGGTACGGACGTGGGAGCAGGATATTTTGGCGTGCCGGAGATATTAGAGAGTTTTTGTGTACTCAATGAAGATTTTTCAGAGAGTAATATACAATTTTTTATTGAGGGCGAATTCAATTATATCGACAATACGGCATGGTATAATCACACTGAAATTGTTACGGGCTACGAAATGATGATTGCCAATAATATTCCCAATACCATCAATTGTTATATTGTGGGAACTGCAGCCGGTTCGGGAGGGTACAATCTGCCCTCTGCCAATGCAATTGCGCTGCTAGAAAGTAATACAGGCGATGGCGCACACACATGGGCGCATGAGATTGGGCACAATCTCTCCGTACACCACCCTTTTCTTGGTTGGGAGGGCAATCCGTATAATTATAACAGCCCGACACCCACGGAAGTCTATTATAATTACACGGAGTTTAAACCAATTTTTTACACCGATACCATCATTATTGATACGGCATTGGTAGAATATGTGGCACGTACCAATTGCTATGAAGCTGGAGATGGTTTTTGTGATACACCGTCGGATTATTTAGCTTCGGGTTGGAATTGTGGTGGAGACGGATTGAGCATACAATTGCAAAAAGATCCCGATGAGGTTGACTTTCGTTCTGATGGAGGCAATTTCATGAGCTACGCCGCTAATGCGTGTAACGGACATTTTACGCCCGAACAAATCGCTGCTATGCGTGCCAATCTCCTCAGCGAAAAACCTGATTATCTATACAATCAAAACCCACAAAATGCACCAATTATGGACGCGCCTGTGCTTGTCTCACCCATTGATAATGAGTTGATTCCGGTCAATGCAGTCCACCTTTCGTGGGAAAGTTTGCCCAATGCCACGCGTTATTATTATGAGGTCAATAGATTGAGCAATTTCAGTCCCGCGTTTTTGGTAACAAGCGGTGTTGTGGACGGTAATATGGCAGAAATTGAGGACTTGTTACTCAATACAACTTATTATTGGCGAATTATGCCATTTAATGAAGGGAATACCTGTACATTTTTCTCTGAGGGAGAAAGTTTTACAACAGATGAAGCAGTTGGTATTGAACAAATTGAAGGCGTAGAGGCATTAAATATCTATCCTAATTTATTGACGAGCGGGCAGTCATTATACATCGAATTAACAACGAATAAATTGCTACCGCTACAAGCTAATTTGTACAATTTGGAGGGACAACTTATTCAGCCGATGCTTGATACGAATGTAAATGGAAATTTCTCAACTTCTATTGAAATTAATAATGTGTCTGCGGGAATGTATTTAATTGGTTTTCAGTTGAATGAAAATATTTTTTACGAGAAAATAATTATTACAAAATAATAAATTCCAAACACCAAATTCCAAATTGAATGATACTTGGAATTTGGTGCTTGGAATTTGGAATTTGAAGTTTTTTGGACTTAAATTTTAAACAATTCGGACAAGGCGCTCCTGTGATAATTTTGCACGGGCTATTTGGTACGTTGGACAACTGGCAGACGATAGCCCGTCGCCTGTCCGAAAATCACACCGTATTTATTATCGACCAACGCAATCATGGGCGTTCGCCGCATCACGATGAATTTAATTATGAAGTGATGGCGGAAGATTTACGGGATTTCATGGAAGCGCAATGGGTGTATGAAGCCACGATTATCGGTCATTCGATGGGCGGAAAAGCGGCAATGCAGTTCGCGCTCAATTACGGCGAGATGGTCGAAAAATTAATTATAGTGGACATCGGACCGCAAAAATACAAGGGCGGACACCAAACAATTTTTGAGGCTTTATTGGCATTGGATTTACCAAAAGTAGAAAACAGAAAAGACGCTGAAAATCAACTTGCTACGCGAATTGATGAAGTTGCCGTCCGGCAATTTTTACTCAAAAACTTGACCCGAAACAAAGAAAGCGGACAGTACCAATGGAAGATGAACCTCCCCGCTATCCACACGAATTATGAACACATTCTTGAAACCATAGAAAGTGATTATACCTATGATGGCGAGACGCTTTTTATCAATGGCGGCAAGTCTGATTATCTCTCGCCAAGCGATATGCCCAACGTTCAAAAACTGTTTCCACAAGCTACACTCAAGACCATTCCTGAAGCCGGACACTGGGTACATGCCGAAGCTCCGAATGAGTTTTTTGAAATTGTGAGTGCTGCTATCAAATGAGTTTTTGGCTAAACTTTCGAGCGACAACGAGTTCATATTATAGGTTCAAATTTTACTTATGTAAAGTATCAACGGATTTAATCCACCACTTTTTGTTGTTTAAAAATTATCATGAAAAATAACAAAATTTATCGGTACTCCATTCTATTGACTTTACCAATAGGATTGTTATTTTTTTTAATTGTTTTTGCACAAAAAAAACTTGTCGATAGCATTGATTATCAATCGAATACTGTCGATAGAAAGCAGAGAGGTGCTCATATTTTCGGCAGAGTGGACTCCACGAATTTTCAACTGTTGAATCGCAATAATATTGAGTGGATTACCCTCGTTCCGTGGAGTGGTCAAGCGGATTATGATAGCCCGATATTGAGACATCACAGGGGCGATAGTCTGCGGATGCAACGACGCGATTCTAGTTGGATTAGTCGAATAGAATTAGCACGTTCGGCAGGATTTAAAGTGTTTGTAAAACCTCATGTTTGGATAGATGCGCCCTCCAATGGAAAATGGCGGTCAGATATTTATCCAAGCAATAACGAGAACTGGGAATTGTGGAAAAAAAGCTATCGTGATTTTATCTTACGCTATGCACATATCGCCCAACAAGCCAATGCAGAAATGTACTGTATCGGCACAGAATTTACAAGACTTTCGATAGAAAAGCCTGCTTTTTGGAAGGCACTGATTCAGGAAGTTCGAGGTATCTATTCCGGGAAAATAACCTACGCCGCCAATTGGCATAATGAATACGAAAACATCACTTTTTGGGAAGATTTGGACTACATCGGGATTCAAGCCTATTTTCCATTGGTGAAAAATAAATATCCAAGTGTCCGACAAATTTCTAAGGGCTGGAACAAGTATATTTCGTCCATTAAGTCCATTCAAAAAAAGTATCATCGGAAAATAATTTTTACCGAAATGGGTTATAAAAGCACCGCCGATAGCGCGATTTCCCCCTGGGAATGGATAGACCACACTAAACCCAACAAATCTCTTTCGACAGCCACCCAAGCCAATTGCTATGAAGCCTTTTTTAAGACGATTTGGCAAAAAGATTGGTTTGCAGGGGTGCATATTTGGCACTTGAGAAGTGATTATTCAGAGCGCGACAGTCCGGGAAATCATTTGGATTTTATACCACAAGGGAAACCGGCAGAGGGTGTTATTGCGGAGGGGTTTGAGTAGGGTTTTAATTCTTTGATAATCATCTTTAAAACACTTTCAAGCCATGAATCCCACCATTCGGATAATGGAAATACAACAAGCGTGAAAGGAAAGCCGACAGGTATATATGAACATCACTAAAAAAGTCGTAAATTTGTAAAAAGCACATTAGGTTCGACAGAGTTATGAATAAGAAAAAAATGAAATTAATTAGATTTGATTGGGCAATGAAAAGAATGCTTCGAGACAAAGCAAATTTCGTTGTTTTAGAGGGTTTCTTATCGGTACTTTTAGGCGAAAAAATTAAAATAAAAACGATTCTTAGCAGTCAGGGCAATAAAGAAGATGAAGACGACAAGTATAATGATGTAGATATTCTTGTGCAGGATGAAAAAGAAGAATACATCATTATAGAAGTTCAAAATACAAAACAGCATGATTATTTTCATAGAATATTATATGGAGCTTCAAAGGTAATTACGGAGTATATAGATGAAGGAGAGGCGTATAAAAATGTAAAAAAAGTTATATCCATCACTATCGCCTATTTTGATTTAGGTCAAGGTAAGGATTACGTTTATCACGGAACAACGACTTTTAAAGGAATACATGAAGGTGATATTTTAAACTTATCCCGTAAGCAAAAAGAACTTTATAGGAAATTAAAAACATATGAAATTTATCCTGAGTATTGGATAATAAAAGCAGGGCTTTTTGACGAAGAAAAAGTAAATGACAAGTTGGATGAATGGATATATTTTCTAAAAACAGGTGAGGTATTAGAAGATTTTACAGCAGACGGATTGCCGGAAGCCAAAGTAAAATTAGATAAAATGAAGTTGTCACCGGAGGAACGTGAAAAATATGAAGCATATGTAGAAAGACTTAGAAAACTCGCAAGTACTCAAATAACTGAAATGGAGGATGTTAAGGACTTGATAAAAGAAGCCGTTCTCGAATTACATGTAAATAATGTACCTATTCCGGTCATTGCACAATCCTTTAAAATAAGTATAGAAGAGGTTAATAATATTATCGAAAACCACACCTAACTGGACTTTGGATATTAGGCAATTGGGGAATTAGGTAATCAGGCGAACGAAGACATAATTCGTTATCTATCAACAGAATAAAAATTGCAATAAAAATAATTTGGAATAAAACGCAAACCAATATAAATCATTGATAATGAGCGATTTACCCAATTGCCCAATGTTCAAAGTCCTGTAATAAAAGGCTTCACGCCTCGTTCCTAAAACACCTTCAACCCATGAATCCCACCATTCGGATAATGCAAATACAGCAAGTGCGAAAAAGGACCGGTTTGCGCTACAATAAATTCGTGAAAGGTATCCGGTTGTAAAGGTTCACAAGGCAGCACCGCCTTCCACTCACTATCCGACGGATTAAAAAGGGCGATTTGAAAGCGAGTCGGCTCGCTTGTTTTTTCCTGCAAATAGGCTTGATTGAGCATGTATTCTTGGAAATTTTCGGGCAATACTTGGTGTCCATCCTCAAACTGAATCTGCCACTTTGGTATCTCGGAAATGTAATCGTCCAAACTTTTTCCATCCGGCAATAACAAGCCAAAAACATGACAAGTCAGCGGCGAATTGAAGCGATGCAAATAGGTATCGACCACGATTTCTTGTATCGTCGCAGCTTCTTTTAGATGAAAAATCGCTTGCTCTCCAAAGCCCGTCCGTGCCGACTCCCAACCGACCATGTGCATCTCTTTTCGCGTGCCTTTTACCGCCATCATCGGGTCGCCATAATGAACGTTCGAGACATGCGAAACCGTTGCATCTTCCAAGAGATTTTTTTGTTTGGGCAATTGCTTTTCTGTCGGATTTCCGAAAAAATTGATGCGTGAAATACCGCCTTCGTAATATATTTGGATATGACATTCGGTGGCAGCCATCGGCTCAAACTCAAAGCTGTGTTCTTGGTCGGGTTCAAGCGGCGCGCGCGTCAATACCTCCACTTCTGTCATCGTCAATTCATCCATTAAAATCACCGTAATCGCCCGCGCCTGATTGCCCGTAAACCACTTGGTACTCACCTTCAATAACGAAATTTCAGCCCGTCCCCGAAAGGCTAAATTCAACCAATTGTGCGCCTCATGGTCGTAGTAAATTTTCTTATTTTCCTTGTCAATTCGCGTTGCTTTATGCCGACAAGTCTCTAAGCCCCAATATTTTGCGCCTGCATGGGTAAATACCTCGCGGCAGTCTTTGGGTTCGTCCGGCAAGACGACTTCGTGCGGGTTCGTGAAGTCGGAATTGGAGTAAGAGGCGATGTATGCTGGTATAAATTTCATTTATAATGATTAATGGTTAACGATTAATGATTAATTTGTATGATGCAAAATGAACGCGATTTTTTTGTATTTAATTAAATTTTATGTTAGAATAATGAAAACGTTTATGTGCGTACTACAAGCACTTTTATATTAATCATTAATCGTTAATCATTATAATTCCTTCCTGTCGGCAATGTTTTATTCGTTTCTAAAATAATTTGTCCGGCGATGCTGACGGCGATTTCGGCGGCTGTTTTGCTGTACATATTCAAGCCGATTGGCGTAAAAACATGCGCTAAAGCTGCCTCCGAAATGCCTTCTTGCGCCAATTCTTTTTTCAAAGTATCAATCTTATGGTCGCTGCCCATCATGCCGATATACGCGAACGTTTGGTTGTATAACTGCCTGATAATCAATTTATCACTTCGATAAGAAAAACTCACGACAACGACCACATCTTGCGGCGAGGCGTCCATTTCGTCAAGTACATTTTCGTAATCAATCACCTTAATTTCGTGAGCATAATTATTCTTAGGAAGCGTCACCAAATCCGGTCGGTCATCGTACTGTACAATCCGATAATCCAACATTGACATTTGCTGTGCCAATGCCAAACCCACATGTCCTGCCCCGAAAATATGAATCGTTTTTGGTGGATTTATTTTAATGATAACATCAAAATCGCGGTCTGCATCAAGCGTTATTTTTTCTACATTTTCAGCACTTAACCCCAATCCTGATTCACCATTCAAACGAATAAAAAGCGATTTTTTTGTATGTATAATGGAAGAAATAATGTCGCTGTCATTCGCTGCAAGCGGCATGCAAACCACCGTTTGCGCCCCCGAACAAATCAGCCCCGATTGGTTGCGCGCATGTTGTTTGTCGTGAAATTGTTCTTTAATAATGCCTCTTCCCTCCCCTTTTTTCAAGAGACTTTTCGCGAGTTCTATCATTTTAATTTCCATGATACCCCCGCCTATCGTTCCCTCAAAAATGCCTTGCTCATTTACTGCCATAACAAAGCCCTTTCGTCCCGGCGAACTGCCCGTACTATCCACGACGTAGAGTAATGCGGTGGCGATATTTTGCTGCAGATTCGATAGTATGAATGACCAAATCTTCATAAATGTAAAATGTAAAATAACAAATGAAAAATGTAAAAGTGCTAATAGTACGCGAACAAGATATTTTACTTTTTATTTTGTTTAATAATTTGAAAATCAATAAAATGTAAAAATAATATCCACTCTCGGGGCGTAGTTCTAAATCGTCCGCGTTCATTGTTTTGTAAAAAATTGATTATCAGGCAATTATATTAATTTGTTGAAAATTAAATACTTTTTTCGATTCAAAAGGTGCGTTAGCACCGACACCCTTTGTAACCAACGATTAACCCACTATTTCCTTAGCCGCATAGCGGCGGCACTCTTAAATTTCGCATTTTAAGGGTGACGACGCTATGCGCCTTTGGGAGGTTTTTAACCAATCGGTTTTACAAAGAGAGCCGACGCTATACGCCTATAAATACTTGATAATCAATTTTTTGTAACTTGTCCCGACGGATGACGGGATTTTAAATTATCCCGGACAGTTTAGAACTGCGCCCCCACTCGCGTACTACAACTTTTACATTTATTATTTTGAATTTTACATTTTACATTTCCTCAAATCTCTTTCCGACCTTCCAATATTTTCCGAAAAGAACGGCTACGAATTTCGTCCAAAGTCAAGCCCGTCACCAATACCTCTTCCTCTGAAATTGCGCCGCTATTCAAGCCTCTTAGAAAGTAATTGAGCAAGCCCTGTCCGGTGGCGGCATCGTCGAAAATATCGCCGGTCAAACTGGCTCTCGCCGCTTTTTCCACAAAGGATTTCAGGCGCACCACCGCATCGTCATAGCTCTCCAAAAAGAAAGCATACACGGCTGCGTAGCGCATCGGCAATTGCGCCGGATTCAAGTCCCAGCCTTGATAATAGCCGTTCCACAGCGAGTGGCGGATGTGGTCGTAACCCTTCTTCCATGAGCGATGTACAACTTCTTGATTTTCTTGCATTTGTGCTTCCGTGAGGTCGCCTCTGTGCGGACCGATGGGCATGGTATTCGTCGCGCCATCGGACAAAAATATGCCTGTGTGTCCAAGTGCCACCTTCGTCATGTGATGAGCAAAATCGCAAACCGGGTGGTTCATTTCCTGATACATCGCCGTGATATTGCAGGATGCCGTGTAGTCGTAAGTGCCAAAGTGCATGGCGATACAGCGTCCCTTCGCCGCTTTGATGAAGCGATAAAGCGGGTTGACGCCATTGATGTCGAGAATGGATTGAGTGGTTTCGACCATCATTTCCATTTTCAATGCACCTTTCGCCAAGTCGAGTTTTTCCTCAAAATAATCGAAGCAAGCCGCGAGCGTTTCCGGCTGTTCGGGAATCGTCACTTTGGGTAGCATGACCACGAAATTATCGGGTAATTTGCCGCCCGTCAGCCCTGAAAGCGTACTTAGAAAAATATCCAGCGTTCGCAATCCGCGCTCTTTCGTTTCCTCCGTAAATGACTTGATACGAACGCCAATAAAAGGCGGCAGGCTGTTTTGCTCCATGCCCTTTGCTACTTCTGTCGCCGCTTGCGCTGCGATTTGGTCTTCCTCCTCATTGGTGCGATTGCCGAAGCCATCTTCAAAATCAATCCGAAAATCTTCTAAGGCTTCGGTGTTCAATTTGTTGGTGACTTTTTGGTAAACCGCATAGCTTAAATGCGCCGGATGCTGCGTTTTTTCTTCATCAGACATCGCCTTCAAAGCCGCTTCCATATCCAAAATATCTTGCGCCTTTGTCGGCAAGGCTTCAAAGCCTTTCAACTCAAACGCCCGTCCGAAAACCGCAAAATTAGGCGCGTAAGTCTGCAAGGTATTCAGTGACTTTTGCTTGAAAGTCGCAGCGATATTTTGCTTAAAAAGATGCGCCCCACCATACACCGTATGCACCGGTTGCCTATCCGATTTATCGCCCGGATAGAGTTGGTTGAAGGCTTGATTGGCTGCGCTTAATTTGCCAAATAATTGTGTTTGGGCTTGATTGTCTATGCTTAATTTCATTGTATTCGTGTTGTTGTGTTGTCGTGTTATTGTGTTGTTGTTTGTCGAGATAAGTAACACAGGCTTCCAGCCTGCACCGCGTTTGCTCTGCGTTAAGATAATCCAACAAACGTGCAGGCTGGAAGCCTGTGTTACGACCCTCTATAAGTCGAATACCCAAAGGGATTGAGCAATAAAGGTACGTGATAATGCGTCTGGTCAAAAGTATTAAAATCTATGACGACTTTTGGATAAAAACTCACTTTATTTTGTGCAGCGAAATAGGCTTTGGTATCGAAACACATTTGATAATGACCGCTTGGTAATTCAATTCCTGCGGGGAGCAAATCGGTGATTCTGCCATCTGCGTCGGTGATGCCGAGGGAGATGGTTTGCCATGTATTTTCGACTTGTTTTTTTAGTTTTATACAAATGCCTTTCCCCGGCGTACCTACGGACGTATCAAGTACGTGTGTCGTGATTTGACTGACTTTATTCCAAAATTTTTCTTCAAATTGAAATAGTTTTTTCAGTCGAATGAGGGTGATTTTATGTTGTTCTCCTTTGGCAATTTGCAATTCTTCGGCGGCGGAGTGGCTGACTCTTTCTTTTAAAAGATGCAGTATTTCCGATGTCGATTTTCCTGTGGCACAGATGATAAATATGTAGCCAAATTTCTCGAAATATTGTGTATTATAATCCGCTAATTCCTGTATCGTTTGTTGTGCTGCGGTGTTGACGCCTGCTTGTTCGTTGGCTGCCCAATCTGCTGTATTGGCAAATTTCTTCGTCAAACTCTCCACATCGCCAATCTTCGGATGATGGCTAAATGCCTCCAATGTATCGGCTCCGTCCGTTCCTTTGTACCATATATAATTTACTTTTTCAAAGAGTATTTTTTCGTTTTCATAAGGAAAATGATTCATCAATTTATCTACCCAAGTGGTCGAACCGCAACATTTGAACAGTGCCGCTTTTGCTGTTTCGGGAGGTAATTGATTGAAAGAAGCTAATGTGTGCATTATTTGATTTAAATGTTCGTTTAGTGAAAGAAATTAAATAAGTTGAACCACTAAGGTCACAAAGCACACGAAAGTCGAACTAATGCAGAGAACACTAAAAATTAATTAACCAACTGATAACCAGATGATTAAAATGCCTTAGTTTACTTTCACGTCAATTCGATTTTTGTGTCCTTAGTGCGCTTAGTGGTTCATTTTATTTTTACTTTTTCACTTATTATTTCTTATTCGAGCAAATTTATTTAATTTTATTTAATTTTAAGAAAAAATTGGACATCATGGAAGCGATAAAAAAAATAGTACCGAAAATTAGCTTTGAAGAATACCTTTTATTGGAGCAAGACAATGAAGGTAGAAACGAGTTTTCTGATGGAACAATCATACCAATAGAAGCCACCACAAAAGCACACAATAGAATCAAACGAAATCTTATACGACAAATCGAAACGCCCAAATTTGACGAAAGCGGCTGTGAGTTATTCGACGAAAATGTATTGACCGAACTCGTGGAAGACAAGAAATATGTTTACCCCGATATAGTCGTCAGCTGCGACCCTGATGATACTGACCCACTCATCGTAAAATCTCCTACGGTCGTCATTGAAATTTTATCACCTTCCACCAAAAAATATGATAAAACGGTTAAATTTTTCGCATACCAACGCATTCCTTTCATTCAACAGTGCATTTTTGTAGCGCAAGATAGTATCGAAATCAAATCTTTTCAACGCTCGAAAGATAATCAATGGATTCTGACGACTTTGGAAAGTTTGGAAGATACGCTTTCTATTGATTCGCTTGATTTGGAAATAAAACTGGCTGATATTTATGTGAATATTGGTTTGGATGTGCTATAACATTTGGATAAGCCCGATATATGACGTACTTTATCTCACTTAAAAAATCCAAATTTATCGCACTTTATGAATCAACAAAAACCGCCGTGGTACTTCCTCTTGCTACTCATTTTGGCTGGCGAATCTATATTTATTCTTCCCTATGTTCTTTCGCGCGTCTTTCGTCCTACGGTGCTTGAGGTGTTTGACTTAGACAATGTGCAGTTGGGTTTTTGTTTCTCTGTGTATGGTATCGTTGCGATGGCATCTTATCTATTTGGCGGACCTCTGGCGGATAAATTTGCGCCGAGAAAATTGATTGCTGTGGCACTATGGATGACCGCTCTGGGCGGATTGGTCTATGCTACTTTTCCAAGTTATACCGCATTAAAAATCCTTTATGGCTATTGGGGTTTTACGACCATTTTTCTATTCTGGGCACCCTTGATAAAGGCGACGCGGGTCTGGGGCGGCTCTACTTCGCAGGGCAAAGCCTTTGGGTTTCTGGACGGCGGACGAGGCTTGGTGGGCGCACTATTCGGAACGATGGGCGTACTTGTTTTTTCGCTATTTATTACTTCAGAAATCGCTACCGCAACAGTCGCCGAAAGCCGAGCCGCCTTCCGATATGTGATTCTCATATCTATTGGTGCTATTGTTTTTGTGGGCATATTGGTCTGGTTTTTTATGAAAACAGATGAGCGCGTAGAAAAGGACATCGTCTTGCAGAAAATCACGACCTCACAAATAAAAGAGGTCTTGCGTTTGCCTTCCGTATGGTTGCTAATGGTCATTATTTTATGTGCTTATGTGGGCTACAAAATCACAGATGTGTTTTCGCTATATGCCCAAGACGTGATGCTGTACGACCAAGTGCAATCTGCCCAAGTGGGTACTTTTTTGTTGTTTGTGCGTCCTGTCGTTGGCGTCATCATCGGGGTATTAGCCGACCGTACTCAAACGACACTTTGGTTGGTGCTTAGTTTTGTATTTTCATTCTTCGGCGCCTTATTATTCGCCACAGGTATCATTTCAGATTCGGCGACAATTTTGTTTTTTATATCCATTTTAATCGTCGCAATCGGCATATACGCTGCGCGTTCTCTATACTTTGCAGTGATGGAAAGCGGCGCAATCCCTTTGGTACTTACCGGGACTGCCGTTGGACTTATTTCCATCGTAGGCTACACACCCGATATATTCGCAGGACCGGCAATGGGCTACCTTTTAGATAGTTCGCCCGGCGAAACAGGGCATCAACACGTGTTTTATATGTTGGCTTTGTTTTCCTTTATAGGCGGTATCGCCGCTTGGATTTATTTTCGGATGTATGGTGGGAAGGAAAATGGGTAGTCGCTTGGAGAATTTGGAGGCGTGGTGTATTGAGCGTAAAAAAATAAAAATTTGAGAAAATTTCTCAAAATTAATAGATTTTATCAAAAAAATGCGTTAATTTGAGAAAAATTCTCATATCAATGCTAATTCAATTCACCATAGGAAATTTTCGTTCTTTCCTGTCTTCAAAGACTATCAGTTTGGAAGCCACCTCTGTGAGCGACTATAAAGAAAATCTATTTGCTACAAAAAAGGGCAAACTCAATAAGTGTGTAGCAATTTATGGTGCGAATGCATCAGGAAAATCTAACCTCATTCAAGCGATGAGTGCGATGAGGAATATGATTTTTGAATCCTTTGAACAATCCTCTTCCGCTGGTTTAAATTTCGATCCATTTCTATTAAAAAGTAGTAATCTGAAAGAGCCGACTTCTTTTGAAGTCGTTTTTTTAATTGAGGGTTCGAGATACAGATATGGTTTTGAGTATGACGAAAAGTTGATTAGAGCCGAATGGTTATTTTTTACTGAAAAAAGGAAAGAAAAACCACTTTTTATTAGAGAAAATGATGGAATACAAGTGTTTAAATATTTTAAGGAAGGTAATTTATTGGAAGAAAAGACCAGAAAAAATGCACTTTTTCTTACCGTAGCCGACCAATTCAATGGACAGATTTCCAAAAAGATTATGAGTTGGTTTAATAATTTTAATATCATAGATGGTGTGAGTCATACTAATTATAGACGGGTCACCTTCAAAATGTTAGAGGATAAATTAACACGACAGTCATTGACGGAATATTACCAACAGTTAGACCTTGGATTTGATAGTATTGAAATAAAAAAAGAAGTATTTGATGCCGAAAAAATGATACAAGGATTGCCTGAAGACTTGGTGAAACAGTTGGT
>ENA-ORXR01003159-ORXR01003159.1-marine-metagenome-genome-assembly--contig:-NODE-3159-length-14955-cov-25.569566_pt1 | contig 14955 bp, 16 predicted proteins | sample MGYA00237866_ERZ511479 | MGnify/ENA metagenome assembly ERZ511479 | reverse complement strand
ATTTTTTATAAAAAACTAAAAAATAGGGGTTTATCGAATTTCCCAATTCCCTAATTTCCTCTGTCCAAAGTCTAATTTAAAAGGATAATTTGAATACTCAATGAATGAATTTTGAATGAACGAATGAATGAATCAAACAATTTTGATGCTTTGATTTTTGACCAGTCGTAACAAGGCAAGTTGTTCGTTTTACTCCGAAACGATTCATTCATTCAAAATTCATCCATTCATTCATTGATAATTTACCCAAACTCCACACAGAAAAGTACAAGTATTCGTAAATTCGCGGCTTGAAAAAAATCGGGTTGCGAGTTACGGGTTATACGAGTTACGGGTTACGGGTTACAAGTTACGGGTTTTCGCTTTGCGAAAAAATAATCCGTAACTTGCAAACCCGCAACTCGCAACCCGCAACCCGCAACCCGCAACCCGCAACTATAATTATGTATCAAGATTTACTTGAAAAGAAAAAAGCAATTGCGGTGGTCGGCTTAGGCTATGTCGGGCTACCGATTGCATTGGAATTTGGAAAATATTTTAAGGTCATCGGCTACGACATCAAAGAGGATAGAGTGGAGATGATGAAAAATAATATAGACCCGTCGAAGGAGTTAGAATCATCAGCTTTTGAGGGAAAAGACGTTACTTTTACGGCAAACCCTGACGACCTGAAAGAGGCGCATTTCTTTGTCGTGGCAGTGCCTACACCAGTGGATGGGCACAAAGTTCCCAACCTCAAACCCGTAATTGGCGCGTCCAATGCACTGGGTAAGGTTTTGAAAAAAGGCGATTACGTCATTTATGAATCAACCGTATATCCGGGCTGTACAGAAGAAGATTGTGTGCCGATTTTAGAAGAATTGTCGGGCTTGAAAATGGGTGAAGATTTCAAAGTCGGTTACTCTCCTGAGCGCATCAATCCGGGCGATAAGAAAAATACAATTGCCAATATCATCAAAATTGTTTCGGGATGTGATGATGAATCATTGGAAGAAATTGCGAAAGTTTACGAGAAAATTATCATTCCCGGCGTATATCGTGCCGAGACCATAAAAGTAGCCGAAGCTGCCAAAGTTATTGAAAATACACAACGCGACCTCAATATTTCTTTCGTGAATGAATTAGCGATTATTTTCAGCAAAATGGGCATCAACACACACGATGTCATCAATGCAGCAGGTACAAAATGGAATTTTATCAAATTTCGTCCCGGACTCGTTGGTGGTCACTGCATCGGTGTTGACCCCTACTATCTGACGTATAAATCTAAACAACTCGGTTATGACCCACAAGTGATCCTCAGTGGCAGACGCATCAACGATAGTATGCCCAACTTCGTAGCCAGCAAGACGGTACAGAAGATGATTAAAGAAGGTAAAGACTCCAAAAATACAAAGGTCTTGGTGATGGGTATCACGTTCAAGGAAAATGTCAGCGACATTCGTAATTCAAAAGTCGCGGATTTGGTACACGAACTCGAACAATTCTCCGTCACCGTAGAAGTACACGACCCACACGCCAATACAGAAGACGTACACCACGAATACGGCTTCAATTTGGTCAGTGAGATCGGCAAAAATTACGATGCCGTTATTGCTGCCGTTAATCATAGAGAATACCTCGAAATGGATGCCGATTATTTTAAATCTATCATGACCAATCCACCGATTTTAGTAGATATTAAGTCTATGTTCTACAAAAAAATCGACACGGATGGCATTATTTATTGGAGTCTTTAATGGTTAATGGTTAATGATTAATGATTAATGATTAATAATTAATAGTTAATAGTTAATGAGGAATGGTTAGTGATTTTTTTGTGTTTAAATTCATTTTTTTTCTACTCATAAAATACAAAATTTAGTGAGCATAAAATACAAGAATCAAAATTAACCGTCATTCATTAACCATTAACTATCAATCATTGACCATTAATATTAACCATTAACCATTAACCGTTAACCATTATTAAGATTATGAAAATTCTTGTTACAGGTGGTTGCGGTTACATTGGCAGTCATACGATTGTAGATTTGATTGACAATGGATACGAAGTGGTTTGTGTCGATAGTAATGAACGTTCGAATGCAGGGGCATTGGACGGCGTCAAGCAAATTACCGGTGTAGAAGTGCCTCATTATCAAATCGACTTATGTGATTTGGAGGCTACGCGAAAAGTATTTGAAGCGCATCGTGATATTAGCGGTATTATCCATTTTGCAGCCTACAAAGCCGTTGGCGAATCTGTCGAAAAACCGCTTTTATACTATCAAAACAACCTCAACAGCCTAGCGAATGTACTCGCTTGTATAAAAGAATTTGAGGTCAAATATTTTATTTTTTCATCCTCTTGCTCTATTTATGGCAATGCGGACGAACTTCCCGTCACCGAGTTTACCCCAATGAAAACCGCTGAATCGCCTTACGCACATACCAAGCAAATCGGTGAGGGTGTCATTTCACATTTTGCTAAAATTCACCCCAAGTCAAGTTTTATTTCGCTTCGATATTTTAATCCTGCGGGGGCGCACCCAAGCGCATTATTGGGCGAAGCCTCTTTCGACAAACCGAGTAATCTCGTTCCCGTTATCACCGATACTGCTTCAGGCAAACGCGAAAAAATGATGGTTTTCGGTACGGATTACAACACCCGCGACGGCAGTTGTGTCCGCGATTATATTTATATCATGGATTTGGCAAATGCCCACACCAAATCCCTCCAACGCCTTCAAAGTCAGAGGAATGAATCCAATTACGAAGTCTTTAATCTTGGTATTGGTGAAGGCGTAACGGTACTCGAAGCCCTCAACGCCTTCGAGAAAGTAACCGGCATGAAACTCAACTATGAACTCGCCGAACGCCGTCCCGGTGACATCGAAGCCATCTACTCCAACTACGAATATGCCGCCAAAGCCCTCGACTGGAAACCCAAGGGCAGCATCGAAGACATCATGCGTACTGCCTGGGCGTGGCAACAAAATCGCCCCGAATGGAGTTTTAGAAGTGGCAAGGGCTAGGAAGTTTAAGTTTGAGACTAAGTTTAAGTTTAAAAAAAACCAACACAAAAAATTGGTAATCAATTTTTTAAGCATAAACACAGCCTTATACTCAACTTCTCCTTTTTGAAATTTACCAAATAAAATATAAATTGCAGTTGGTAAATTGTGATTACATTTTATAATGTAAAGTAATGTTAAAATGATGGTTGTTTTAAAACCGTCAAAAAATAAACACATGAAACCTATCTTTGACACAACATTACATGAAATCTTAAACAAAAGATTAAGTGACTTAGAACAGCATTTTAATGCAGACTTTCTTTTTTATTATGGACCAATCACAGACTCACTGGATAAACCATTCAGAGATTTAATAGAAGAACTAAAAACAGAACAAAAAGCAAGAAATACACTTTTCATTATGCTAAATACCCCGGGTGGAAGTGCAGAAACCGTAGAGAGATTAGTAAAAATAACTCGGCATCACTACGAAATAGTTAATTTCATCGTTCCGGATGCAGCGTATTCTGCGGGTACAATCTTCTGTTTATCAGGAGATAATATTTACATGGATTACTCATCCTCTTTAGGTCCGATAGACCCGCAGGTATATAACGGAAAGAACTGGGTTCCGGCTCTAGGCTATTTAGATAAAGTAGAAGAACTAATCAGAAAATCTATTCAAGGAGTCATCTCTCAAGCTGAACTACTTATGCTTCGAGAGCAAGATTTGGCAATGTTGAGAAGGTACGAACAAGCAAGAGATTTAACAATTGCGCTTCTTAAAAAGTGGCTTGTAGAGTATAAATTTAAAAATTGGAATACTCACAGTTCTACGGGTAAGTCTGTTACTACCGAAGAAAAAGAGGAGAGAGCAACCGAAATAGCCAGAGATTTGAGTGACAACAAAATATGGCATTCTCATGGACGTTCTATTGGAATTGGTGCCTTAACACACATCCTAAGATTAAAAATTGAAGACTACTCAAAATATCCTGTATTAACTACACTCATTAGAAATTATAATGATTTGATTTGCCAATATATTGTTCGTAATAATGGAGAAATGTTCCTCCACACTCGAAAATTTATTTAAATTGATAATATGGAAAATCTAACAAATCTTGCTCAACAAATTATTCAGCAAACAGAAAAAGATAAAGATAAATTACAACAAATTTCTGAATTTGACGAAACCTTAAAGATGCTAGAGGGTTTAATGGTTTTAGAAAAATCAACTTACAGTTTTCCTATGATAGATACTTTAGGAAAGCAAACATATTCTAATTTGAATTCAAAGGCAATACAAATCAAAATATAGGAAATCACCACGTTTAATTTTAAACTTCGGCTAAATTTCAGCTTAAACTTAAACTTAAACTTAAACTTAACAAGATGGCTACAATATATCTCATCGGTCTTGGAGGCATGGAAATTGCCGCGATTTTTGCCGCGATTTTATTGCTTTTTGGCGGTAAAAAAATCCCTGAACTCATGCGTGGCTTGGGCAAGGGTATTCGTGAATTCAACGCAGCAAAAGCTCAGGTAGAAGACGAAATCAAGCAAGGCATCAAAGAAGCAGACAAACCCAAAGAAACCCCAAAAATAGAGGAGTAAGTTCTCGTTTAAACTTAAACTTGAACTTAAACTTAAACTTCTCTCGCATTTTCCGCTAAAAAGCTGTACATTTGTCATACAACACGTCAGTAATGACTTCAATATATAGTTTTAAAATAGATGGAATAGCGGGAGAGGAAATCAACTTTGCAGATTTCAAAGGCAAAAATATCCTGTTGGTCAATGTGGCTTCCCGATGCGGGTACACGCCACAGTACGCCCAATTGCAGGAACTCTATACAACATTTAAGGACATCCTCGTCATCGTCGGCTGCCCTGCCAACAATTTTGGCAAACAAGAACCGGGTACTAATGAGGAAATTAAGACATTTTGTTCCTTAAACTACGGTGTCACTTTCCCTATCACTACAAAAATCTCCGTCAAAGGAGACAACATACATCCCCTTTACCAGTGGCTCACCCAACAGTCGCAAAACGGTAAAATGGACACAGAGGTACAATGGAATTTTCAAAAGTACCTTATCAATACACAAGGCGAACTTACAAACATGTTTGTATCGTCTATTGACCCGTGTAGCGAGGAAATAATTGATGCGATTACGGGTTAATTTCGTGATTCGTATTAGTAAATAGTGATTCGTTTTTTTATTTTGCTTCGCAAAATATCACCTTGTATATTCCTATCCGTCTTTTTAAAACTTTCCAACATATTGGCAATCTAAATTGCTGTTATTACTGTCGTGAATTTTATTAAATAAAATGGTCTTTTAAAAGTGTTCTCGTACCGACGACTTTAGCCGTCGCAGAGTACACTACCTGACGGCTAAAGTCGTCAGTACAGACTCGCAAAATAGCCAAACGACAAAAAGTGCAATTCTCGGAAATCATAGGACAAAGCGTTGTCAAACAACAACTCGCCCAAGCCGTGCGCTCGGAACGGATGCCTCATGCGGCTATCTTTCTCGGTCCGCGTGGGTGTGGGAGTTTGCCCTTGGCGATAGCCTTTGCACAGTTTGTCAATTGCGAAAACCCTAGCGAAACCGACGCCTGCGGCACCTGCCGCAACTGCACACGCATACACAAAGGCATCCACCCAGATGTACATTACAGCTACCCGACCGTCGGCTCGAAAGCGATTAGTACGCACTTTCTCAAGGAATGGCGCGAAGCCCTCGCCACTAATCCCTACATGGATGTCAACCAATGGCTACAAATACTCGGTGCCGAAAACAAACAAGGAAACATTACCCGTGACGAATGCGTAGATATAGTCAAGAAAATGAGCTTCAAAAACTATGAAGCACCCTACAAAGTCCTCATCATTTGGCTACCCGAGTACCTCGCCAAAGAAGGCAACCGACTCCTCAAACTCATCGAAGAACCACCTCCGAAAACGCTATTTATTTTGGTTGCCGAAAATCAGGAATTGATACTCAACACCATACTTTCGCGCTGCCAAATCACCAAAATCAACAAACTAACAGACGAAGACATCATCGGCGGACTCACAGCTAAAGGCATCAACGAAGACGATGCCCGACGAATGGCTTTCCTCTCCGATGGCAACTATAACGAAGCCCTCAAACAACTCAGCCACGAAACCAACGACCACGCAACGCTATTTCTAAAATGGTTTCGCGTAGGCTACAAAGGAAATGGCATTGAAATGGTCAATTGGGTCGATGCTTTCGCCAAATTGGGACGCGAAAATCAAAAACAATTGCTCAATTACGCGCTCTATTTTATGCGTGAATTTATGGTCGTAAAAATGACCCAAAACGCCCAAGTCCGACTCCAAGGCGACGAACTAAAGACCGCACAAAACATGACAAAGGTCATCGAATTTGACCAAATAGAAAAAATAACCAAGCTACTGAATGACAGTTATTATTACATCGAAAGAAATGCCAACCCAAAGGCACTTTTTTTGGATGCGTCCATTCAGTTGCATAAAATTTTGAGAAATAAAATTCCAAATTCCAAATAACAAATTCCAAATTCCAAGCCGCTATGTGCGTATTTTGGAATTTGGAATTTTAATGTTGGAATTTGTTTTTTGATAAAAAAACAGACATGGGATGTTCAAGTTGTGGCACCTCTCCGGGAGGTTGCAAAGATAATGGTCATTGCGCTTCGGGCGGATGCAACCGACTCAACACTTATGATTGGCTATCGAATACCGATATGCCGGATACATACGATTTTAATATCATCGAAGTCAGCTTTAAAAATGGTGCGCGGAAAGGCTTTTATTACAATCCGCCATACATGCGCGTGTTGACGGGCGATATGGTCGTCGTGGAAGCCAAAAGCGGCGGATTCGACGTGGGGCGTGTGTCATTGAGTGGTGAATTGGTGAAAATGCAGATGAAAAAGAAGCGGGTACGCGAGGATAATTTTTTCCAAAGTGTCGTCCGTACAGCCAATGAGCGCGACCTCGAAAAACTGCAAGAAGCCCGCGAAACCGAGCGCGACACGATGATAAAAGCCCGTGTTATCTCTCGTGAATTAAAGCTCAACATGAAAATTGGAGACGTTGAGTATCAGGGCGATAAACGCAAGGTCACGATTTATTACACCGCAGATGGGCGCGTAGATTTTCGGGAGTTGATACGGCATTATGCCAAAGAATTCAAGGTCAAAATCGAAATGCGCCAAATCGGTGCGCGGCAAGAATCGGCACGTATTGGGGGCATTGGTTCGTGTGGGCGTGAGTTGTGTTGTTCGACTTGGTTGAGTGGTTTCCGCTCTGTCTCTACGGCGGCGGCGCGGTATCAAAATATCGCCATCAATCAATCCAAACTCTCCGGTCAATGTGGTCGCCTCAAGTGCTGCCTCAATTACGAATTGGATACTTATCTGGACGCGCTCAAAGACTTTCCAAAACGCGCAGACCGCCTCGAAACGGAGGTCGGCATGGCATACTTGGTCAAGACGAACATCTTCAAAGGTTTGATGTATTACGCATACCGCGACCAGCCTTTTTCCAAAGTTCACCAACTTGACAAAGAACGCGTCAAAGAAATTCAGAAAATGAACAAAAAGGGCAAAAAACCGCCCGAACTGATTGATTATAAGAAAATTGAATTAGAATTTGCTCAACACGCAGATGAGGAAGAAACAGACTTTGTAGATGTAACCGGACAAATAGAATTGCCACCCGAAGAGAAAAAACGCCGACGAGGGAGAGGCGGTAAAAGACGTTCTGGCAGTAGCAATTCGCGTGGTAGGTCTTCGGATAGAAGACGAGGTGGCAGCAAGTCGGATGATAAGAAAAAGTCGTCAAAACCACAGTCGAAACCTTCTTTAAAATCGGGGCAAAAACCGAAATCACAATCATCAAGATCACAACAAAAGCCGAAACCGAAATCTGATAATTCATCAGGCGGCGATCAACCAAAGAAAAAACCGGATAACAAACGCCGTCGCAACCGCAATAATCGACGGAAAAAGTGATTTTTTAGTCGATGGTCTATAGTCCATAGGCAGCCGCGAGGCATGATGTAGAGAAAATTCATGAATTTTCTCTACATCATGGACTATTTTTTAACAGACTTCTCGTATAATTTTACCCAATCCTCTACCGTTATTTTTTGCATCAATTCGGCAATCAGGTCATAGGAAATTTCCTCTGGTTTTTTAAAGCGGATGCAGCTTTTACCCATATCCAATTTGCGCTTGCAATGCTTCGGATATTCTGCCACAAACCATTCCATGATATCAGGATTCGCATAGATGCCCATGTGGTATAAGGCGATAAAATTCTTTTGCGAAGCGATACTCACAAAAGGTAGCGGTTCGGCAGGCTTGCAATGATAGCCATCAGGATAAATCGAATGAGGCACAGCATAGGCAGGCATTCCGTAGGACATCGTTTCCTCAAATCCTTCGGGAATATTCGCTAAAATCGTCTCCCTCAATTTATTGAAGTATGGCTGACGCTCTTCCGGTACTTTTTCGAGATATTCTTTGACTGAATTAGCTGGTATGGTCATTTTATAGATTTTTGATTTTTGATTGAGTGATTTTTGATTAGGTTTTGCTTGCGTACGACCCTTTATCCCTTGAAGGTTTAATCACTGAATCTGCTCCCAAAAACGGTCATTAAATTATTGCGTCGATTATGTCCGCGAAGTTGTGGCTCGTTTTTATATTGCTTTTTCATAAATTAAAGATAATTGTGTCCATGTACTTATAACTCAGCAAGGCTCTTCTTCATATTTTACGGAAATTATATTTGAACTTATTTATTTATTATAAAATACCAAAATTTGTTTTTAAAAAGTAGTTTAGAAATCGGTACAAGTCGTCGGACATTTGCAAAATGTCAGGCGACAGCGTTTTTATATTTTATTAAAAAACAAGATTTTACATAATGAAAATAAAAACATTTAAATTTAAACGAAAATTACATCTCGTCTGACATTTTAAAAATGTCCGACGAGTAGGCATCTACCTCAAAAAATAAAATTAATACATATATAATTTTAATAAAATATGTAGAAGAGCCACAATATTTTCATTATTTATTCAAAATCAATTATTTACAAAAATAATAATAAAGCATTTTTTATAAAATAATTTAATTTAAAACGCAAATACATATCGCCTGACATTCTGAAAATGTCCGTCGAGTAGGCTTTCCACTAAATTCCTAGATGATCCCAAAAAAAGGCTAACCGCAACGCGGTCAGCCTTCTATATTTTACGATAATTTTCTTTACAAATCCAATAATAAAGTCGTCGGGTCTTCCAACAACTGCTTCACTTTCACAAGGAAAGTCACCGAAGTACTACCATCAATAACGCGGTGGTCATACGAAAGCGCGAGGTACATCATTGGGCGAATTTTGACCTCACCATCTATCGCCATCGGACGCTGCTGAATGGTGTGCATACCGAGTATCGCAGATTGCGGTTCATTGAGAATCGGCGTACTCATCATCGAACCAAAAATACCACCATTCGTGATGGCAAATGTACCACCCGACATTTCATCGAGCGTCAATTTACCTTCACGCGCCTTACCTGCTAACGCTTTGATTTTCAATTCTATCTCTGCAAAATTTAAGGATTCGCAATTGTGAACAGGCGGCACCACCAAGCCCGTAGGCGTCGAAATCGCTATCGAAATATCGGCATAATCATGGTAAATAACGTGGTCGCCGTCAAGTTGTGCATTGACATCGGGCATTTCCATGAGCATCTTGGCACAGGCTTTTGCGAAGAGCGACATATAGCCGAGTTTGACACCGTATTTTTCTACAAATTGCTCTTGATATTTTTTCCGTAATGCCATGATATTCGTCAAATCAACTTCGTTGAAAGTCGTCAGCATTGCCGTATTATTCTTTGCCGACACTAGGCGTTTGGCAATCGTGCGGCGCATACGGCTCATCTTCTTACGCTCTGTACCTCTTGAAAATGAAGCACTTGCAGTTGATGGCTGCGGTATTGGAGTAGGCGAAGCTGCGGGGGCAGGAGCAGGTGCAGCGGGTGCTTTGATGGCTTTTTGCACGTCCTCTTTTGTGATGCGTCCGTCTTTGCCCGTGCCGATGACTTGGGCGGCGGTCAAGCCGTTTTCACGCATGAGTTTGGCGGCAGCAGGAGAGGGGTGTCCGGCGGCGTAACTGTCTGATTTGGCAGCGGCAGATTCGGGTGCAGGTGCGGCGGGTGCTTCGCTTGCCGGGGCAGGTGCGACAGCGGGTGCTGCACCGCTTGGCGCGGCTACGCTGGTATCTATTTTAGCGACGAGTGCGCCTATCTCCAAATCTTCTTCTTCCTGTGCCACGATGATGAGTTTTCCGGCAGCTTCGGCAGGAAATTCGAGGGTGGCTTTGTCGGATTCAAATTCGCATATCGCCTCGTCGAGTTCGACATAATCGCCGTCGGCTTTTAACCATTGGGAAAGGGTGACTTCTGTGATGGATTCGCCGATGGTCGGCACTCGCATTTCTATTACGCTCATGTTTATTAGTCCGTAGTCGATGGTCGGTTTTAATGAGTGAATGAGTGTCCCGATAGCTATCGGGATGAATGAGTGAATATTTTTAATGCGTCAATATTTCATTCAATCAAAAATCTTTTATTTCGACCTTCGTATTTATTATCTGATTTATTTCGGCAAATATATGGATTTTATGGCTTTATGAGAGACGATTTGCAAAATCGCTTTACGTTTTTTTGCAAGCGGTGGTCAATTCGCGGATTTTTTCGTCTTGCATCATCTTTTCGTAGCTGTCGCGATGGTATTTTTTATTTTCTTTCGGGGAAATATTTTTGTGATATACATTCGCCCAACCGCTTAATCCTTTCGCTTGATAAACAGCATTTAGCAGACAGTTGTTGTACGGCATTTCGAGTGAATCTGTACGCATCATTTGAAGGGAGCGTGAACGATATTTTTCAATTTGTTTTTCGCTGGGTGCATGAAAATCTAATCGGAAATTATCGCTGTTTTTACTCGAAAAAGTCAATAAAAATTCATCATTATTTTGAAGGGGAAAACCATTGGGTGTGATAAGTTGATTTTGTTGGTTATCAGGCAGCCGCAGGTGTCCGGCTTGTTTTTTATTTTTATATCTAAAAACATAATACGCATTATAAAATTTGCCCTTATCGACATGCGATTGTACTTTGATTTGAACGGGTTTTGTGATGCCATTTTCGTGGAGGTCTTTGGCGAGTTGGTTTTGATACGCCCAATATCCGCCGCCCATGATACCTGCAAGCAATAGCATCACACCGAAAATGACCAATAAAGACTGAATGAGATGTCGTCGGGAAAGTTTTTTGCGGCGTTGATTGAGGGGCGTATCAATGTCTTCTACGATTTTAAATTCGTAACTAAACTGACCGCTTTCGTGTTTTTTTACAAGGATTCGACAGAGTTCTTCGCCGATAAAAAAGGAGTATTCTGCATTGTCAAATACCTCAAAATCAGTAATCAGGACTTTTTTATCGCAGAGAATCGCCAAATTTCCACTATCCCTGAAATGCTTCAACTCGACAAGACACGGACGTGTTTTGTCGCCTACATAAGTCCAGTTGACGCTGTTGGTATTCGGCACAATAAAAACGTTTTCATTTGAACGATGAAATGGCTTTTAAAGTTGTGTGGTTATTCCATTTCTAATTTTAGAAACTCATCATTATAAATGTATGGTGATTCTAATGTGAATTTTAGTGGGTCTAAAATTGGAAAGGGAAAATCATTAATTTGATGTCCTATCGTTCTCGCTAAGAAATACCCCCTACTCATTGAAATTGTTATTCCAAGAAGTTTATAAAAAGTATTTAGCGGAATAAGAGTTTTGTTTTTTTGCTTTTGAAGCATATCACCACTTAGTTCAAAAGAACTAACGTAATCAGCATGAAAGATGCTTATTTTTTTGTCTTTTTCATGCTCTATATAATATCTTGTATGTAGGAATATTTCGGTGGAATTAATGTCTTTGTAATAAGGAGTAAAATTAATTTCAAATATAAGATTATCACTATTAATTTCTAATCCAAAATAATCTGTATCACGTACTTCGAAATTGACTTCAGTAAAACTTGATTGACTAAAATTAAAATTTGTCGTCATTAGAATTTCATTTTTTAACACATAAACTCCTCATAATGTTTTTTACTATGGAGAGTGTCAACTTGTTTTTCTTCTAAAATTTTCTTAGATTTTTTTCTTTTTTCAACTTTTGGGAAATTAAAAACAACCACAACTGGGTTTTGGTGCTGACGTTTTTCTTTGGGCGTAGTTATGATTTCTTCATTCAAAGCATCTTCTATTTTCGAGACGGTTTTGAAAGTCATGTTATGCCCTGGAGTAAGTATTTTACTGATTTCGGATTCAGTCTTATTTAATTTTCCTGCTAAGTCTTTTTGAGTCATTTGTTTTTTGTTTAAAATATCATGAATGTACTCTACCACAGAAAATGATTTTTTCACAAAAATTCTAGAATAATTTGGAACTAATTCTCTTGATTCCTTAAAGATTTTACTTGCCATAATTAAAAAAATTTAAATGTAAAAGCCATTATCCTCTCCCACTAAGATACCTTCACCACTGACCAACAAATCCGAACGATTTTTATTAATATAATTAGCTAATTTTCCTGCAAACCTGAAATGCGTTGAAACATTAGGGCAATCTTGTGCGCGATTTTCTGTTTTCCATCCTCCATTACACAAGATAACAATTTCTTCACTTAAAAGTACACAATAAAGCCTTAACTTAGTATCGGTTTCTATACTAACACCTTTTACCTTAGTGCCACTAGAGGGAGGCAAAGCAAAAGCTGCATTTTCTTCTCTAAAGTATTTTAATTTTGCGTAATTATCGCCAATTTCTTCAATAACAGCTACAATATCATAGAATTCATCTCTGAGTTTTTCATTATCGCTTTCGCGACATTTCATGTTAAATCTCTCAAACTCATTCATGATGTAGTCGTCGATTTTTATAGAATAGAATTTGACACGTTCAAATTCTTTCACTTCTACTTCTTCGATGATTACAAAGTTCTTCACTTTTAAGGTGATTTAGTAGCCTAATAACGACTTTAATAAAAAAATTGTTGCAAAAATATAATATTTTTTTGATAAACCAATAATAGCTACCTTACAAATCCCCCAATTGCGGACGCATCACCAATTCCTCAATCACTGCTTGGTCGCTCAATTGGTACGCGCCCCATACGGCTGCTGCCACATCGGAGGCTTTCATCAGGCGGCTTTCGGGCAGTTGGTCTTTCATGGCATCCCAGGAGTGCGACCACGTTGCACCGGGCATCACGGCGGTCACGCGAATGCCTTTATCCTTCATTTCTTCGCGCAAGACTTTATTGAAACCCAACATCGCAAATTTGGAAATGCTATACGAACCGCCACCCGGCAAAGCTATCAAACTCGCCACCGAACAGATGTTGAAAATATGCCCTTTCGCTTGCGGCAACATTGAGGGCAACAAAGCGCGAGTCAGATTGTAGGCACTATAAAGGTTGGTCTCAATCAAGGCTTCAAGCGTACCTTCATCTTCGCTATGCACATCACCGGGAAAGTAAACCCCCGCATTATTGACCAATACATCGACTTGCGACCATTCGGATTTGATATAATCAGCAAATGCCGTAACTTGTTCTTTTTTAGCAACATCCGTAGATTTTTGGATGACTTTTACACTGTATTTTTCTTGTAATTCGCTTTGAAAATTCTTTAAATCATCTTCATTACGGGCGCAGATAGCGAGGTCGTGTCCTTCGCGTGCAAAGGCTTCTGCAATGGCGCGCCCGATACCTTTTGTTGCTCCTGTGATAACTGTTTTCATATTTTACGTTAGTATTGGTAATGATAAACGATGAACAGATAAATTCATCATCCATAGTTTATCATTTATCGTTAAATTTCGGCGAAGATACACAGTGAATTGTGAATCACCTTTAAGGTAAGAGAAAAAACCGTTATTTTGCGCCAAAATTGGTTGTTGGTGAATGTTTGATAAATATTTTGCGAAGCAAAAAAGTCATTAACCATTAACCGTTAATCACTAACCGTTATTAAATGATTACTGGAATATTATATGAATTGGGGGCTTATCTGAAGCTGATGGGGAGTATGTTCACGCGCCCGGAGAAGTTTTCGATGTATTGGAAGGAAATGCTGCGGCAGATGAATGACATCGGTGTAGGGTCTGTGGTGATTGTGAGTATCATTTGCCTGTTTATTGGTGCGGTGACAGCAGTGCAGTTTGCCTATCAATTGGAAGGTGGATTTATTCCGCCTTATTACATTGGCTATATCGTTCGCGACTCGACGATTATCGAATTAGCACCTACGATTTCTTGTCTGGTATTGGCGGGAAAAGTCGGCTCGAATATGGCTGCCGAAATTGGCGGTATGCGCCAAAAGGAACAAATCGACGCACTCGAAATTATGGGCGTCAATACGGCTTCATATCTTATTTTGCCCAAAATTTTAGCAGCATTATTTGTGGTGCCTTTATTGGTCGTGATTGGTGCGGGAGTGAGTATTGTGGGTGGTTTGTTGGCGAGTATTTCAACGGGAATGGTAGCTTCGGGTGACTATATTCTGGGCTTAAATTCGTTTTTTGAACCATATTATGTCTTTATGATGTTGGTCAAATCAGTGGTATTTGCCTTCATTTTGACCTCTGTTTCTTGCTACAAAGGCTTCTATGTCAAAGGTGGTAGCATCGAACTCGGACGTGCCAGTACACAAGCCGTTGTATATAGCAATATTTTTATTTTATTGGCAGATTATACATTGGCATTGATACTTACTTAGTGATTGGTGATTGGTGATTGGTGATTGGTGATTGGTGATTGGTGATTGGTGATTGGTGATTGGTGATTGGTGATTG
>ENA-ORXR01003158-ORXR01003158.1-marine-metagenome-genome-assembly--contig:-NODE-3158-length-14964-cov-10.205548_pt1 | contig 14964 bp, 16 predicted proteins | sample MGYA00237866_ERZ511479 | MGnify/ENA metagenome assembly ERZ511479 | reverse complement strand
GGGGGTTCGACGCTGGCATGGGAGGGGCGGGTGGCGGTGGCGGTGGCGGTGGCGGTGGCGGTGGCGGTGGCGGTGGGATGGGCGGTGGTGGGGGAGCGGACGGTGGAACGGGAGGGGGGGACAGTGGGGGCGGGGCGGATGCCGACATGGGGGTCGAGCGGCCGTTTCCACCGTATCCGCCGTCGAGGGGTGATGAAGGGTGAGCGGGGCACATGTAAAAGCATCATCCGCGGCTCTGCCATTTACGGAACGGTATCACTGGGCCGCCATTTCACTGCCGGTGCCTGCGCGGACCCGATTGCTGAGCAACGCCGACTGTGGGGCATGTGGTGGTGCGTGGGTACACATGTCGCACTGGTCAGTGCCCACAAGCCCCGCGCCTTTGGAGCAAGTTGGCGACTATCCGGGTGGACGAGGTCGCTACCGATGATGGAGCAGGTTGTTCCGTCCGCGCGGATCTGGGGCTGTCCCGCAACGCCAGTTTCGGCACCAGCGCAGCACAAGGCGGTGGGCAAGGTGGGTCCACGGGGTCACTGCTGGTCGCAGACGCACAGGGGGGGGGTAATAGTAGCTAGTGCATGGTGGGAAACGACATGATGGAGTCTATCGTAGCGGTTGACGTGGTGACCCCTCAGTGGCCTAAGAAGAGGACTGCACACGTCCCACTGGACATCAGTGAACCAATCACCTCACTTGTGAAAGCTCTCATGGACATTCAATCGACTCCACGAGATTTGTGGCCCCCCTGAATAGTCTTCGAGTCCAGTTCTGCTTGTTCTGTATCTTGGACAGGAGCCCTACGCTCTGTGAGGGCAGTGGGGGGGCTGCTCGGGGACCCCTCCATTGTCCGTCAAGCGCTTCGGCCTGGCACGTGTGGGTCGCACTTCTGTCGCCCTGTCCAATCGAGCACTTGCCGTGGTCCATATCGACTGTGGCACACCGTGTGTCTTGCTGCTTCTCTGCCAGGCTCTGAACAGCCCCACTGGCTGCTGGGCATGCACATCACTTGACTGTCCCAGGCTCGTGGAGCGAGAGCATAGAAGCTGCAACAGTACCCACGGGGCCAGGAGCTACGTCTCGTGACCTGCGACACCTCTGGGTGAGGGCTATCAGGGGGTCCGTTCTCGATCCGACGTCATCCTGTGTCTCGCCAACAGCACCCATCGCATAAAGGAGTGCTGGTTGCTTGCCGCACTTTTGCGCGATCCGCGCACTGGGAGCCCCCCGGTGCCCCCTGATGTGATTGTCGCGCAGCGGCCTAATGGAGAGCGCCGTCGACCACAGCCCGTGTGGCCGTCAGTGGGAGTGTCGTTGCACGAACACGAAACGGCTGTAGACGGCCCGCTGGACTCGTACCGCGACACGGCGCAGCGGCCCCATCATTTCGCACGCTTGAAAGAACTAGTCGGCGGAAGCACTGGTGTCATGCCTTGACTCTGCGGCGAATAAAACGCCGTCCACCTGTGGACAACGGCCCAGCGATTGGTTGTTTGGCTTGGTGCCCACCCGATGAACCGTGGAAGGACGAGTTGCACACCAGCACAAACGGAGTGTCTGCGTGGGCGCAAGGTGCTCTGGTCGCGGCTCTCGACCGGCGAGTGTGCGCTTGAGGACAGCGTGCCCGCAGCTTGCGCCACGGCACCGTTTTTTGGACCGCCGAACACTTTTGAAGGCGTCTCGTGACCGCGATGGACGCGAGCTGGGCGCGGGCCACCGCTCCTGTTCTGAGCCTCGTCAGCTCGCGAGCTCCCCTCTCAGACTACGCGGCCGATATGGCAGCGAGCGACTTCCAGCTCTAGGACAGACGCGTGGCGGCCTCGGGAAAAACAGGTGGTCCTGGATGACATGGACAGGATGGATGGCAGCCGATGGGGGGCATTGGAAGCCTTGCCTGGCCTGTGGTCGGTTGTGTGGGCCACTTCGCCGCCCTCGTTCCGATACACCCACAACCCGTCTGTCGCACTTCTGGACCCGCAATGCGAGCAATCCGTGCCGCCAGCGGCCTTGGGCAGCATCACTGGACTCGGCCGCCGTGCCAGCTGCCACAGGCGCTTGGATGGCACGTTTTGTACTCGGCGAAATGGGATGGGGGGGGGGGGGGGGGGGGGGTGCGGCGGCCCGGATTTCCACCTGGGAGCCACTACAAGTAGGGACCATCTGGGGCCCCACACGGCGCTGCCATCACAGCCCGCAGACTCGAGCCAGCTCCTGCTCGTGGCTCCCATCGACCGCGCCCTCGTGCGTTGCCTGTCGCTCGGCTGCGTGCGCTACGTTTTGTGGACCGTCGTTCTCCTCATCACCGCTTGGTGTCCTCGCACCATCCGCGCGTTGCGCCGTTCACCCCCTTGACCTCGCACCGCTCGATCATCTTGCCCATCATGGCCGTCACCGCGGATGCCCCGGTGGCTGACGTGGTCATGGCACCCGCAGACCCGATGGTGGGCGATACCACTACGGGAAATGTTGAGGCTGCACCAACGCCCAAGCGCGATGTGGAGGCGATCGACACCACCGCGTGGCCCAACGAGCCGCCGTCCAAGAAGTCCAAGGCCGACGCGGCCCCAGCGCCGACTTCCGCGGCCAATCCGGAAGCCTCACGCGCGGACGGGACGTCCGCAACGACAAGCCAGCCTGCAGAGACGGTCCCAGAGCAGGAAAGCAAGGGTGGCGGTCTCAAGGAGGCGGCCAGAGACCTAGCAACCCAGAACGACAAAGACAAGGAGACGACCACAGACCAAGCTACCCAGAACGACGAGGTCAAGGAGGCGGCCAGAGACCTAGCAACCCAGAACGACAAAGACAAGGAGACGGCCACAGACCAAGCTAACCAGAACGACGAGGTCAAGGAGGCTCCCACAGACCAAGCTACCCAGAACGACGAGGTCAAGGAAGCGCCTACAGACCAAGCAACCCAGATCGACGAGGTCAAGGACGCGCCCACAGACCAAGCAACCCAGAACGACGAGTTCAAGGAGGCGCCCACAGACCATGCAGCCCAGAACGACGAGGTCAAGGAGGCGGCTACAGAGAAGGGAACGGAAGACGGTGACAACAAGGAGGCGACCAAGATCGAACCGGTAGCGAAAGAGGCGGCTGTCGATGATGACCGCGCAGCTGTCCCGGCCACCAAGGAGGCGGCCGGATCCTCTGACGCAACGAAGGCGGACGGGACTGCGCGATCCACAGCGGACTTGATCAACGTGCGCCGCGCGGTGACCGCCGAGTACGCCAGCCACAGCCTGCTACGCTTGGCAAAGGCCCCAGTGACGGCTCTGTGTGGTTTCGAGGGCGACGCTCCGGTGTCGTCCAACGGACCTGTATGGGAATCGGTCGGCGCACTGGCGTCGTGGTTGCCGTTGTTGGCCGCAAGGGCGGTCAATGTCGTGGCGGCGTCCGAGGCCGGGGCGAACGTGGCCTTGGTTTCCAACCACTTGGTACGTTTGGCACTCACGGAGACAGGTGGGTGTGGGTTGAATGGTGGGGGAGGAGAGACGGGCAGGGTGCGCTGCCGCTCAACCTAGCGCCCTCTCATCTCACTTTGGAGTTTTCAGTGCCGAGTGAGTTGTGAAGCATAGCAGTTGTTCTGCGTGGTGTGCCTTGTGTATGGACACAATCTAACATTGCTCCTTCCTGGTGTGCTCTGGTTGTTTTCCGTTTGGTTGGACACGCTGACGCTGGGGATTCCAATGCAGGTCACGAATGAGTTCAAGGGAAAGACAATGGCAGCGGTGCACGCCGCCCCCGTGGAGGCGCTTGCAGGCGTCGGGCCCGAGACGCTATCCTGGTTGACCACCGCTGGCGTTACGAGCGTACTGGGCCTCGCTGCGTGGCTCCCGGGTCGTGCCGCGGTGGCCATCTCAGCAGCGGCCGAGTTTGAAGAGGTGAACGGTGAGAAGAACCTGTCAGACTCCGCGCCTCCAGTAGAACAGACTCATGGTGAGGCGAAGGCGCCCGTCGCGGTCATTTCCAATGGCATTCATGAGCCGGACGACAAGGCTACGGGGTCACCGGACATCGTCACGGTGAAGGGTGACAAGAAGCCAACGGCTGCTGCCATCAATGGGGACACGCCGGCGGAGGCGGTAGAGGTGGACGCAATGGAGGGGCACACGAAGTCGGGCAAGACCGACGAGACTGCGGAGCAGAACAAGGATGCCGAATAGGTCGACGCTTTCTTCCTGTCGACCCAGTGTGCTCTCATCCATCCGGGGAGCATGTAATAATGGACGACGAACACGAGTGGGGCTACGGGAAGCCTCGTTGGCGCTGGCCACGACTCCAGCGATGCATGCTCCCTCGGGTTTTGTACTTTCTTTCTCTCTTGTCACTCGTGTTGCTTTGGCACCGAGGTGTCTTGTTTTCTCAACGAGTGGTTTTCCTTGTGGTAGAACTGTTCGCCAAATGCGATGGGGCAGCTTCGGCTCCACATGAGCATGACGCAAACCATTTCGTTGGGTCATGGGGTTCTTCTCAACGTTGCACAGTGTCTCCATAGTCGTAGGTCTGAGCATGTTGTCTTTGTCAAATGTGTCCGCTATGTCGGATGTCCGACCAGTCGGCGTTGTCAGGGGGGTACTACCTCATGCATACACTGATGCATCCCTTGCCGGATCAAGAGAAGTGGTGCTGCCTTCGCCGACATGGTTTCAAGTCGCGCAGTTGCAGCTCTCGTATAGCCTCCGACCGTCGTTTCACTTCACCCTCCTTCACTCTCATCCTCCTTCACACCTCGCATTGTGCCCGCATCCGAGCTTGGTTGGCTTCAATGCCGAATGCCCCCGTCGTGAGCACCACTGGTGGCCCGCCAACGGTCGCAGTGGATGCAGGCGCTGCCCTCCCCTCCGCCCACGACGGTCTGAACCCCTCCCCTCTATCACTACCCTTCTTTGCCCCTCACCTGGCTTCTATCCTCGTGTATGCCGACGCGGGCGCCTCTCCGACGTGCGTGCAGTACACGCTCGCTTCCTTGGCGGCGGTCGGGTTCCCCGCTCCCGCCGCGGCAGCGGTGACCGCGGCCGCCCTCGTTGCGAGGCTCCGCGGCGGTGCCAACTCGTCTTTCTCCTTCCCCCCCCCTCGTCTGGTGGTGTTTCCTGGAGGTGCTGACACGCCCATGGTCACAGCCCTGGGCACTTCTGGTGCCGCCGCCCTGTCGGCCTACGTCGCGGCTGGGGGGGCCTACCTCGGCCTCTGCGCCGGCGCTTACCTGGCCGCCGCCCGCATCGAGTGGGAGGCCGCCCGACCGGGGTGGGCAGTGGTGGCGGACCGCCCACTCGGCTGGTACCGAGGCGTTGCTGTCGGCTCTGTCCTGCCCGACTTTGATTACGGCAGCGGAGGGGCGGGGCTGGTCGGCGTCGCCTGGACGGGGGGGTTGCAGGACGGCATGGGCGAGGCGCCCACCGGCCCATTGCGCCTCTTTTGTCAAGGCGGTGGCACGTTTTTCGAGGAAGCGGGGGAGGCGTGTTCGCCGGCGGCCGCCGCCGCCGCCCTGCCGCCCATCCAGCCGCTCCGTCAGCCGCCCAGCGTCACGGTGCTCGCCACCTACACCGACGCGGCGGTCGCTCACACGGTCGCCGCCTTAGTCGGTGGCGGCGACGGCCGCCGCGCGCCCGCGGCTGTGCGCGTGTCCGTTGGCGGCGGCTTTGCGGTCTTGACGGGCGTTCACCCCGAACTCCCCGCCGCCCTGCCCGCGGGGGCTGCGGGGGAGACCCCCGCCGACCGGGCTGGGCGGCTGTGGTTCTTTGCATCCCTGCTGCGGGAGGTTGGGGTGGCCGGCGCACCCCTATTGCTTCCAGGCGCACCGACACCCTCAATGGTGCCAGATTTTGTGGGTAACGACAAGGCCGTTAGAGAGCGGTCCGTCGAGGCGTCTTGTGCCAATTCCGCCGACAGCGGGGGCGACACCCGGTGGCAGATGGAACGGGTTGAGAGAAGGCCAGCTGTGATGGTTTCGGCGGTAGCTCGTGTCGCCGGGGACGGCATCCAGCGAGATGTGAGAGACGAGAGGCAGGCAACGGATGCTCAGCGATGGATTACTGGCTAGGGGCTCCCCGTCCAGCCTGGAGGCAGCGTGTCCACAGGGTCGTGGACCGCAGTACCCCTCGGCCGAGGGGAAGCCGCAGATGGCAGTGGCAGGGTGTGAGGAGATCCGTGCTACTAACCCCGCCTCCATCGCGTGCGTACCGTAAGGCCCAGGATGCAGGGAGACGCGAAGAAGAGAGGCGTGGTGCTTGGGTAAACGAATGGAGGGGACGACAACGCACCAATTGAGACGTCCGCAGGCGTAGACGCCCGCGCGTATGTGTCTGCTCTTTCCAGATGCCGTATGTTGCTCTTATTGTTCCTCGTTGGCAATGAACTACCCCTCAACATGTGCAGAAACCCATTGGCGGTACCGGCGGGCCGCTGTTGGTTCACCGTGACACCTGATCACTCTCCCCCCACCCTTTCCCTCCAACGCTTCCGGCCTCGACGAGGTAGCCGTGAGTGTCCGTTCCCACTGCGGCTGGAAAGTCCCGTTAAGGCCTATACCGCCGCTGCCCTTCACGTGCAGCGCCGTCGAGGGCGACACAGGCGTACAGCGAGACAGAGTCGTTGAGCGCCGTCCAACTGTCAGCAGGACGGCGGCGCTTGCCTTGCCTTTGAGGCCCCCGACGATGAAGAGTGTGGCGGGTATGAGGATCCCGCAACGAGATGGGGGGAACCGAGGACGGGACAAAGGAGCGAAGGGTGGACTCACCGGCGATGACGCTACTCCGCACGTCATGGGGAGCTCCCGAGCCTGTCTTGGACGCACGTATCATACTCCCCAGAGAAAGTAGCACAACCAAGTTCCGCAGAGACACCAGCATTCAACTTCAGGTGGATAAGTGGTCATGTAAGTAGACACATCCGACGACCAAATCCACAGCAGTGAGAAGGATCGGACTGCCAGGGCGGCCGCCAAGCCCAGAGAGCCTCTCTTCCGTGGCGGTCGGCAGCTGTCGACGGCCTCCTGGCGTGGGCCCGACCTCCTCCGTCGTGGGCGATCCCCCTCGACTACCCTCTCCTTGGTGGACTGGTGCCGAGCATCTTCCCGACCCCCCATCCACCTTCCTTTTGCTGCGGCTGGCGTCACGATGGCCAGCATGCTGCGGGCCGCAGCGCTCGGGCGCCGGGGCATGGCGGGCGGCTCGACGGCGATCGCGCCCATCGCGCCAGGGGCGCCCCTCTTCCCGCGGCCGACGGGTATGATGGCGCGGCTCAAGGGCGTGATGGGCGCCTCTGCAAACGCGCTGCCGCCGTCCTACACCGTTGATCAGGAGTTGTTGCAAGAGGTGCGTTGTGGCCCTCACGGCCAGGCGTCGGGGAGCGGACGTCTTGTCACCGGAGGCATTGCATTTGTGGCATCGACTCCACAGCTGAGGCCTGTCGGAAGAGTCGCTTGTTTGTCGTGAGACGCGGGCGCTGGTTCTTTCTTGTGTTTGATGGTGTCGTGTGTCCTGTTGTGCTCCTTGATGTATCGCATTGCCGCCGCGGCGTGCATGTATGCCACGATCCGTGGTGGACTGCAGCATACTCCCGATTGCTTTTGGCCCGAGCCTTTGCGTGCATCGCACTCTGAACCAATTTCGGGCAGCGCGAGCCACTGGAGGCAGTTCGGTCTTGCTCGGAGGGCGGGACTGACACCCGTTCTGTTGCATCGTATTGCCATTGCTTTCGTCGATATCTCCTCCTTTCCCTCGCCCCCCCTATCTCCACGAGCGCAGACGCCCACGGAAGTGACGAGCCTGCCCAATGGCGTTCGGGTGGCCACTCAGAAGCGGCCCACCGGCTCCGCCTCGGTCGGTGTGTACATTGATGCGGGCTCGCGCTTTGAGCCTGCACCTGGCGTCGCGCATGTGGCACACCGGCTGATTGCGCCTGGCGGGTTTGGGACCCCCCCGCCGCAAGCGCTAGCCGACCAGGGGGTGGTGTTTGAGACGAGCGCCACCCGAGAGATGACGTCCGTCCTCGTGCGTGGCCGCTCGGCTGACACCTCCGCCATGATCAAGGGCCTCACTGCCTGCCTTGCTTCTCCCGATGTGTCCGAGGCGGCCGTTGGGGCGGCCAAAGAGGCGGCGGCTACGGCTGCCGAAGCGATCTCATCGACGCCCGAGGAGGAGGTGATGGACAACCTGCACTCGTGGGGCTTCCAGGGCACCGCCCTGGCGCGGCCAGTTGTACCACTGTCCGCCGAGGGAGGCGTTGCAGGTGTGACGCCGGCGGACGTGTCGGCGTATGTGGCCGAACACTTCCAGCCGCACCGCCTGGTCATTGCCGCCGCTGGTGAGGTGGACCACGCGTCGGCCGTAGCGGCGGTGACCGAAGCGCTTGGCAGCCTGCCTAGCAACAAGGCTGGCACGTCGTCGGTGGATGCGGTTAAGGCCGCTCCTGCCTTCCTTACCGGCAGTGACATCCGTGTGCGGGACGACTACAAGCCGTTGGCGCAGTTTGCGGTGGCGTTCGAGTCGTGCGGCGCCGCTCACCCAGACGCGCCCGCTTTCCTCGTCCTCCAGGAACTGCTAGGCGAATGGCACGTGGCGTCAACGACCGGTGGGTATGTGTCGAACCGACTGGCAAACGCGTTGGACGACCTACCCAACGCTGTGAGCTTCTCCACTTTCAACTTGTCCTACACCGACACGGGCCTGTTTGGCATCCGAAGCGTCGGGACGGCGCCGGACCTGGACGACGTGGCGTACAGCGTCATGCATGAGCTGGTGCGGCCTGCCTTCAAGGTGTCGCCCGCTGCTCTCACGGCGGCGAAGGCGGCGCTGACCACGCGCATCCTGGGCGCCCACAACACCACTGCCGACTCGGTGGCGACGATTGGTCGGGAGATGCACATGTTTGGCCGTGCCATGCCTGTCGCCGAGTGGATTGCCCGACTGGACGCCGTCGACGCGCCGGTCATCAACCGGATCGTTAGCAAGTACATCTATGATCGCGAGATTGCCGTCTCCGCCATCCACAACACCTACACCCTGCCGGACCTGACGTGGCTTCGCCGTCGCACCTTCCACAATACCTTTTAGAGATGGTCATGGTGTGCGAGTCGGGGCACGGGAAGGCCCGCGGGCCCGTGGCATGTTGGGCTCCTTGCTGTGGCCTGTCGTGTGGAGCTGAATGCGGTAGTGAACTGGGGGCAATGACTGGCACGTTAGGGTAGCTCCTGTGCACGAAGGTCGAGGCTGTTGTCCGCAGACTCCTCGGCGTCGCATGCCGGTTGGGAGGGTCGACAGGCACTTATTCCCCCCACGGTTCTGTCCTTTTTTTTGTGTGCCGCCTGCACTTGTGGTCAGCTCGATGCGATCGTGTTTTGCTATTGTACTGTTCACGCCCTGCTCCGTTTTTTTGTAGCTCGTTCTGGCCAAGGTGGCCGTCCGTGTCTCGATTTTCCCATGTGTCAGCGACGATGAAGTACTGTGCCAGGGATGTGGGGAAGGAGCCATACTTCGGCTCTGAGAGGCACGTTGGAGACACATGCGAACCTCGGCAACGTCGCCGAGATCTCGAGGAAGGTGTGCAGCGAGGATAAGGACAGCGGATGTGCCGTCCAGACAGGGACGAATCAGGCAGAAGGACAGAGCCGAACAAGATACTCAACCTGTGGACAAGAACAACAGATTGACGCGCCTACGGAAGCGAAACAATCAACTCGAGCCCCAACGCGAGGGCAAAAAACGAACAAGAACGTGTGGTGCACAAAGCAGGGCGGGACACATGTTCCGGTACAGCTCCCAACGACCCAGCGCCGCATGGTACTCGTACAAGGCGCACCCCGCGTGGCTAATCCCCCCGCGTGCCATGGTGCACGGCCTACACATGCGATGACTCGGCCTGCACAAAGCAACAACGCGGGCGTCCTCCCCTCTCGATAATCAAGGCAAACTGAGTACCATTCAGGCACAGCGGCGCACCACCCACCGTGGCCCGTGCTGCGTCACGCCGTTCCCGACCGCCTTTCGACGGGCACCCTGGGGTCCGCCTAGGCCCTAACCTCCCGACCGACTAGCGCACCCTGCGCCGCTGCCACCTCCGCTTGGAGCCGCTCCCCCCGCTCCTCCACCCGCCCAATTTCGCGCTCAACCTCCCCCACCTCCTCCCGACAGCGGTCGCGATAACGCACGGCGCACGTGACGACGCCTTCCAGGACGACCAGCTCGTCCAACCCGCCGCTGCCGACAATGCCCTCCATGGCCTCGGCGGCAACGGCACCGAGGCGAGCGCGAGCCCGCTCCAGCAGCTTGTTGCTGGTGTCGGCCGCCTCAGACGCCCTCTCCAGCTCCTCCATCTTGGACGTGCGGCGGTCCATGAGTACAACGAGCTCCCGCTTCACCGTTTCCACCGCCGCTTGCAGGGCAGCAGTCGTCGCCGCCGCCGCGGCCGCCGCTGTCGACGCGGCTGCGGCGCCGCCGCCGCCACGGCCGCCGCCAGCCGACCGTCCGCCGCCGACCCTTCGCGCCAACGCGGGTGTGGAAGCTGGCTGCGGGTACACGCGGGGCCCCCGCGGGGGCCCCGCCAGCCCCATCCGCTCAGGCCATGTGGCGGTGGCCAGGTGCGGGCGGATGACGTTTTCGTTGGTCCATGCAAAAAACGCCCAGAGGACCATAATCGTGTACACCCGCCAAACCGCCGACCACGCCGTCGTGCCCGGCCGCCGGTGGCCGGTTAGCAGCTCGCGGAGGCCATAAAAGGTCAGCGGCAGGCCGACGACGGCCACCCACGCGGGCAGCAACCCGTGCGTCACCACAGTCGGCAGTTGGGCCGACCGCAGGCGGTAGATGAGGGGTGCAAAGCCGGCGCCAGCGGCGCCGGCGGCCAGCTGGAACACCCAAAACGCTTCGGCGGGGGTCTCTGGCGGGGTGCCACGCGCCAGCAAGCCCAACGCCACGGCCGTGACGCCCGCGCCGGTGGCGGCCAGCGTGCGGGGCGCCGCCCCGTCGACAACCGCACCGACCCGCCGCATACCGCGCGTCATTGGGGGGACGACCGGGGGGGGAGACGCGTCGGCCGTTGAGCCGGCGGTGGCGGCGGCGGCAGAGGTGGTAACGTGAACCTCAGCGCCGCCACCGCCACCACCATCCGTCGCGGGCGCAGCGCCGCCCGTGACGGCGGCCGCGGGAGCTGCGGCCGTCGGAGGTGCCGACGCGCTGCTGTCAGCAGGCGACAGGATCTCCTCGTGGCCGGCCAATACGGTCGCCTGGTGTGAGCCCGACGCGTCAAACGATGTCGCCCCGGGGGCGCCGTCCGCCTGCACTGCCGGGCGGCGACCAGGCTGGGTGTCTTCGACCAGGCGCATGACAGATACGGGGGGGTTAACCATCGTCACCCGTGCCATGGAACACGACAACCGCCGATGCAGAGCCAGGAGGGGGCAGCGCGGGGGAGAAGGGGGGGGGGGAAGGGGGCGGGGAAGCTCCGAAGCAAAAACGAGATCGGTACGACGACGGCACGAGAAACGGAGGAGAGAAGAGAGTGATGGCCCGTGCCGCGGGGTATTGTGGCCAAAGGGAAAAGTGCGCCTAGGACTGGCGGATCTCTACACCGTCGGGGGCGGCGTCAGGAGCGCGTCGCCGCGCGCGCGTCGGCTTGAGAGTGCCCGTGCGCAACGTTGCGGGCACGGGACTGCCGCGCGACCACCGTCGCGTCACGCGACCCACGCCCACCCCCGCCCCACCGGTCGCGTGCAGCGAACGCAACACCAAACGCCGCGCACGGCGCAGCGTCACCAAGCCGTGGCACCCCCCCCCCGACCCGTAGCCGCGGTGGCGTCCGGGAGGCAATGACAGGCGCCGTCCGCGGCAGCAGAGAGGCCGGGAGGGCCGATACACGCGCGCGCGCGGCGCGCAACGGCACGGCAGCGACCAGCGCGGCAAAGGCGGTGCGCCGGTGCAGCAGCGCCCGGCACGCAATCGGCTCGCTCGACGCCCACTCACCCCACACCCCCCCACGCTCGAGGCGCGCAGGCCCGGTGGTGGCTGCGCCTGGGCAGCACCCCCGTGTTGCCGCGATCCGCAGGTGGCGGCGGCCCGACGGCGGGGGAGGAGGCCCCACCAAGAGGCAAGCGACGGCGACCGCAGACGCACACGCCTCAGCGCCGTGCTGGGACGGCGGCAACCACAGCCGCGCCAGGCGGGGCCCCCGCGCTGGTGCGAGGCACACAAGCAATCGGCAGGGAAGCAGAGAGGCGCGCAGGGCCCGGGCCCGACCGACCGTAGAGAGCGGGGCTCGAGAAAGCCAGTCGCGCGGTTGCGCCAGACGGCGTTCGCCGTCGGCGCGGGCTGGCCGTTCGAGCCACAACCAGCACAGGCGGGGGCGCAAGACCTCGACGCCAGAGAGGGGGCAGCTGCTGTCGGCGGTCGGGTGTCGGCTGGCACCTGAAAGAGCAGCAGTGGCGAGGTGGGCCGGGGGCGCCCACTTCCAGACCGTGGCCAGAGTGGTGCCTCCCGCAAGAACGAGGCCCGTGTGCGTGTGCGAGGCCCGTGTGTGGGCTGGTCGGGCCGTTTCGAGGCGTCCGGAACTCTCCAGCACCATGCCCCGCGCAGTGTGCAAGATCAGGACAAGCGACTAGAGCATCATGTGACTTGAAACACACTACTCTTGCCGACAAGAATTGCAATAAAACAAAGGTAAATGCAGATCAGACGAAACGAAGCGTGATCTGCGGCCTGATGGGCACTGAGGGCATCAATCGGTATCTCAGGCAGGTGAACCAGTGCGTGGCGCATGGTGTTCCAGTTTCAGCGCGGCCTGGGGCGTTCTCGTTGCTTAGTAACAGCAAGTTGCGACGGTAACAGCAGCCTGTGACGATCGAGAAAACGGACCCAATCGATCGGATTGATCTTAAGACGATTCTAGAAAGAAAACAAAGGCCTCTCGTGTGTCGCCGTCACTACTGACGCGGTGGAGACGCATTTCGTGACTCTCGCTGATCTCATACCTGTTCCGGTTCCACGACCCTGCATTTCCCCTTTACACGCTATCCTCGTCCACCACTCATGGCGCTCACGCCCGCAGTACCGATGGTCGGCGGCTACGCTGCCTGCGACGACGCACGGGTGGTGGTGGGCGGCACCATTGTTACCGTCCTGCAACGAGCGCCAGCGGCGTCAGCAGTGCTCGCCCCGGCCCGCACCGCCTCCCTCGCCGCCGCCTCCGACCACATTGGCGCTTTCGCCGCCGGCACGGCGGCGGCGGGGTAGTCGACGGGGGCGCCCTGTCAGGCGTTTCCCCCCGTCGCCGGCGCGGTGCTCATCCTGGCGGCGCTTTGACACGCGCTCGACGCAGCCCTCGGCACCGTTCCTGAGGTTGTAGCACTGTCGGGGGATTGGCCGGTCGCCGCCCCTGCGGAAGCGTCGGACGCGGCGGTGCGTCGCACCCGGCGTCTACCGACGGCGGCGGTGGGGCTGGCGTCCAGAGTCTGGCGGTCACGCGGAGGAGGGCCAGAGGGTTCACGTGGGCGCGTGGTTGGACTCTCGGGCGACCGACGTGTTCGGAACAGCGGCGGTAACGCTCGCCGACAGCCCTCTGGGGGCACCCCGCGATGGCGGGTATTGTCTCCGACGTAGTGCGGCGGGCGGCGGGCGTCGCGCACGTTGTGGTCGCCGCAGTAGGGCTGCTCGAGACGGTTTCGGCAGGGTAGTGGCGGCGGCGCATGTGGACCGCGCTGGCCGGTGTGGCTGTCGGTAGGGTGCCGGTAGCGGTCCACAGTAAGGAGGGGCGGCACGACCGGCCGGCCGCGGGCCGTGAGCCCGTTCGCGTCGCTGGCGGACGTACCTGCGCCGAAGGTGGACGGAGAATGTGTCGAGGAGGATGCTACGGAGCCGGCTGTGCTCGCTGCCGAGATTGGGGCGCCAAGGCCACCCGTCGCCTCAGCCGTTGCGCCCCCGTCGTCACCGCCGGACGGGACGTTTTTGGCCGAAATAGGCGACCCAGCGTCACCAGCATCGTCGCGCGCACGTCTGTCAGCAGAGCACACGCTCCCCGCCGGCACCTGCTCGGTGGCCGCAGCCACGACAAAGTATATTGCCGCCGCCACGACGGCCGCCTCAGCCAACACCGCTGCTGCCGCTCCCGCTGCTGCCGCGGCCGCTGACACCGCCGCCGCCAACAGCGACGACGAAGACGTGGACGGCAACGACGGTACGGCCCCGCCGCGGCCGACGCTATCGGCGGCGCCATTCTGCGTCGTCGCTGCAAAAGCCACCTGAGCAGGCTGCGTGGCGTTTAGGCCGCGGCGGCGGCGCTGGAGAGCGCATTGTGCAGCTGCCGCCGCGGCAAGGGGCAGGCAACCTCTTCGCGTGGCCGCCGCCGCTGCCGCCACTGGCCGCAATCCCAGCTGCTCATTCTGGAGGCGGTGGCAGCGGCGCGAACGACGCGCTGCGACGGCAGCCGACGGCGGGCGAATGCTTGGCGAGGCCGCCGTCGAGCCGTTGCACGCTTTCCCCGAGCGGTGGGCGGCCAGCGCCGGCCACGCGACCTCGTCGCGGCTGCATCCCCCTTCTACGCGCGCTGAGAACCTACGGCAATGAGCCGGGCGGCGGCGAGCGCACTTCTCCCGCCGCCTCCCCCCAGCGTCTCTGGTGGTGGTTGGCCGCGCCGTCGTCGGTGCTGTTCGGCGCCTCTGTCAACTCGACTGCCGGATGCTTCCACGGCCAATATTCGTCCCCGGCCTCCGGACACTATGCTATGGCGTCGCACGCGGCTATACGCCGCCGCGCCGGCCGCTTAAGATCCTCGGCGCTGTGGCTCGGCGTCCCGGGGATATTTCTTCGGCGCTCGCCACCTCCCCGTCGGGGACGTAGACCAGCGGTGGCGGCGGGGACTTCGGCGGCTGCGGTGGCAGCGGCGGCGGCGCCCTGGCCTTCCCTCCCGCAGCGTGGTCGGCGTTTTGGGCTACCGAAGCGGCCGGGGACGCAGCGGTGGTGCTTGACCACGGCCTGC
>ENA-ORXR01003156-ORXR01003156.1-marine-metagenome-genome-assembly--contig:-NODE-3156-length-14969-cov-19.001947_pt1 | contig 14969 bp, 17 predicted proteins | sample MGYA00237866_ERZ511479 | MGnify/ENA metagenome assembly ERZ511479 | reverse complement strand
TGACGGCAGACGCGGCGGGGAAGGTCATAGACTTTGCCCGCGCTGTTGTTGTCGACCCAGTGGTCATCTGGGCGAGGTGCGGCGCCTGGTCGGGCGTCATGTCCATCTACGCCGCCTTTGCGGCGACGCCGTTCAACACCATCACTCTAGTCAAGGTGCACAAGTCGGCGGCGGTGGTGGAGATCGTCTTGCTTCGAGAGGCGGTGGCCTGTCTCTTCCCTGCGCTCTGCGCGTCGTCTCGCCTGCGCTTTGGCTTTGCCAACGTGCTGCGTGCGCTCGTCGAGACGAACAACCGGTACTTCCACTTTGGGACGGGGGCCGCCTACTCGACGAGCTACACCGTGCCAGCCATCCCCGTTGGCAACACGGTGGGTGCCGACCCGCAGCAGAGCGACGGGTCGGCCGGCGTCGACCGAGCGGACGCGGCAGTGCGGCGGGCGGTCGACGACATGCGGATGGCTATGAAGAAGGCGGACTCGTCACAGTCCTTCACGCCCGCCGAATACCAGATGGCCTACGCTGACACCCCCAGCGACGGCAGAGGGGTTTGTCGCAGTGTACGGCGATGCATCGCGGCTGTTGAGTGACTACATTCTCTCGGGCACCTGGGCACCGAGCCTCCCCGCATTGCGGGCGCTGCCTAGCTTCCTCGCAGCCCCGACGCCGGCCACTGACAAGCCCGAGTGCACGCACAAGCTGCCCACTGAGCAGGCGCACACGGGTGGTACGTTTGGGAGGTTCTGCACTTGCACACACCCCAAGTGTTTGGGGGTCGTGGTGCATGATGGGGCGGAGAGCCAACGTATGCCAATTGAGTTCATTGTCCAGCGTATGGCTCGACTGCCCCGAGCTGTCGTGTACGACTTTGCCTGTGCCGCACTCAAAACGGCTCTGTGTCGTATTCCTTTGATTGCATTGCTGGTGGTTTGGCTGGTCGACCGCTTCCATTGGTTGAAAAATCACATCTTTTGCTCCACGGCGATGAACCCAGACTCGCGCTCCTACATGAAGGGTGTCAACACGTCGTCCTCTGAGGAGCGGAACGCCCAAGCCCGCAAGCAGCAGAAATTTTTGCGGCAGCTGCGGCAGGACAACTTCATCTCCTTCTCTGTCTACCAACAGGCGGTGTCAAACGCCATCGCCCTCTACCGTGACGCCCACGCCAAGAAGACCAAGGCCCTGTGGCCCGACTGGGTGCGGCGCACGTACGTGGACGCGGTCGGCCACGCGGACAAGGACGAGACCAAGTTCATGAAGCGCACCACGGCCGACGGCGTTTGACACCACCGCACGCACCACCCCAACTTGCCCTTCAAGTGGGTGTTGGCGGCAGTGTGCTCAGAGAGGGGGGCGGTTGGTTGGCTCGGGGACAAGACCTGAAGTAGGGTTGTAGTCTGGCCGTGTGCTGAGGGGGCGGGTTGGTACATTAGCTGGGCGAAGCGTCGTGGATGGGCATCGTTGTTGGGTGGTGTGTCGAGGACAGGGATTTGGTCGGCCGGGCAGCACGCTAGCAAGGATAGAGTGACATGCAATGGATATCGAATATGGGAAAGAAGCGCAAGCTGACCACCCAAGAGAACAGAAAGTGTGAGACTGCTCGTCAGGAGTGTCACGACACAGCGCCGCCACTCCGGCAGTGGCAGCTCTGACGCCAGTAAGAGCCCGCCGCCACTCCTGCTGCTCCCTGCTGCTACCCCCAAGCGAGTCAATGCGAATCATGCCCCGCCACACAATCTACACTGCAACACACAGCCACGCTCATGCATCTCTCTGCTGATGAACGTTGTTGGCAGCATGGGGTGGAACATGATACGGCCGCAGCTCTGAGTGAGCTCGTGCATGGACGGGGCTGCTCTGCGTGGGTCCGTGTGCGGCCGGGGAAGGGACGCACAGGGGTGGCCCCCAGCATAACCCAGTTCAGCAGGCGCACTTTCCACGAGGACTCCCGTCAATAATATGTACCACTCGTCAACCATCCCATCCGACCGCTGTGCAGACGTGGCGGTGCGTCGGTGGAGCCCTCTTGACTAGTTGCCCGACGCGCCAGTCTTTTCGAACGACGGGTACCCAGGCGGGCTCGGGCGCCGGGGGAACTCTGAGGACCGCGGCGGGGATTGGCGTGGACCCAACCGCTCCCAACATGATGGGAGCTGCAATGGCATCGACGAGACACGGTCCGAGTCTTTATGTCAGAGCTAAGGCAGGCTGGCACTGATTGGATGCCGTTCGAACTGGGGCGCAGGCGGGCGGGTGACTGGGAGCGCAGGCTTCTTGCTGGGGGACAGCGGCCGGAAAGCCGGGGAGCCGTCGCTGGCGACTGTGCAGATAGGCGTGTTCGTGATAGAAAGTGAAGTGGTTGTCTGGCATGGGGGCGGCAAGCGCAGGGCGCTCCAGATGCAACAAGCGCAGAAGTGGGGACCATCCGAGGAACCCCCCCACCGATAGGCTAGGAGACCTCGTCCCAGCCGATGCGTTGACTGATCAGGATCAGCCGATGCATCGCCGCCTAAGAGCAACACGGCACAAGCAGGGCGAAATCGAACATGACCTACATGAACCATCCGCCAGCAGCTTTCTTAGTACCGAAAGCGGTCACAATCCGGCCACTTGTCAACGTCCAAACGAGGGCTCCGCCGAAACGTTGCGGACAGTGCTCCTGCACACATCTCTGCGGCATCCTTTCGCCCTCCTGTCCATATTCATACAATGTCCATACATTTACTTCTGACAGTGAATCATCACATCTGAACCACATGATGTCACTAATAAATATTTTCTAGAGTTCTTCCATTCGGCATCGAGCTCGCATCAGATAATGCGCTGATCCATGGGTTGTGCGCCGACGCCGCCAATGCGGAATCGAGCCTGTCTGGGCAAGAAAGCTCGACTTTGCGATGGAACGATGAGACCCGCCACAACGGGCAAAAAACGTCGTATGACCATGAGGTGCGGAACGGGCAATTTGCATTGGTTGGGCAACAGGTGCGCTTCCCGCAAGGGTGCCGTTCTGGGTAGGAAATGTTGAATATTTCGGCGGAAGCAGTGTGCTTGGAAAAATATGTTTGGATGAATATCATGGTCATCACGAATTAAGTTGTCGTGAAGGCGAGTTTCCTCTCGATCTCCTATTTCCAATGCTCCTAGGGCAGCGCTACACGGGACGTCTGTAGCCACAACATCCATCGGTGGATTTTATTATTGGTCTTTTCATTCAGTTGATGGGTGGTCATTCTAGTCTGAACAGTCGAGCGTTAGGCTCGGTTGCTTGGGTCCCGCTGCTCCAGCCACTTCTCTCTGTCCTGTAAACGAGTCTCTGGCAGGCGACCCGCGTCGTCGAAGGTACTGTCGCATCCCGCACATCACTGGAACCCGGGACCGCCAAGCAATCCCTGCCTCCGCGTGTCTGTCGCCCCAGCGTCCTGGCCGTGCAGAGCGGTGTTATGAGGTGGCGCTCTGGCTGCGGCCCACCCCCCCTCCCCGACCCGGGCTTCCACCTTTGCCTGTGCTACCAGCCCCAATCTGTAGGGGCTTGTGACGCGAGTCCCAGTGTCTGGTTCTCGGTGCCTCGCGCTTTGCGACGTCTCCGCCTCCCCAAGAGTGACCCCTGTGGTGTCCTCGGTTCCCCCCCCATGTCTCCTCGAGTGCGCTGCTTCAGTAGCACGTCTGCCAACTAAAACGCTTAGGTTGTTCAACGGCAGTGACGGTGCACAAAGAGACGGGCCACCGCAGATGGAATGAGTCCGCATACAAGAAGCAGGAAGTGCGCGCACAACAAGAAAACGAGCTCAAAGAAAGAGGTGGTCTCGTTTACGTTTTGCGCATAGAAGCACGGCGCAGGTTAAAGCTCTCCCCCGCAAGCACCACCGCGTGCACAATGCCTAAACGCAAAACAGGACCGTCGCCGGGTTCAAATGCCGGCGCGTCACCCCCCTCAATGATGCGCGCCGCGTGTGCAAAGGCAAACGCGCAGCAGTTGACTCCGTCCCCTTGAATGGTCGGCTTCTCCGTCGTGGCCGCGGCCGTCTTAAAAAACGAGAAAGGGCGGGGCGGACGCTTGGCTGCGGACACCAGTCCGGCCGCCCTCTCGACGACAGCGTCACCAAGAAGGCAAAGCCGCTGCTTGGCCAGCGTCAGGCCGGTCGCCTCCATCGTGTCAATGCACACCACCGTGCGGTTGGTGATGCGCACCACCCCCAGCAGCCAGTGGCTATCGCCAATGTTCACGAGTCCCACCAGCTCGTCCACGTCCCCGGCCATCTCCGCAATATCGCGCGCCGCCTTGACGGCGAGGTCGTTCCGCCGGCTGCTGCCCGTCATCATGATGTTCGCCATTTGCCCGGAGAGGAGCAGATAGGTGCGCGGCCGGTGGCCGGCGGCGTACTCCCTCAGGGTGATCATCGCCGCGTCCAGCACGTCCGAGCGTAGATACGCCCGGCCGCAGGCAATGATGAGCTCTCGGAAAGTCACCGAGTACCCACCGTACTGCTCCCTCTGCTCTGCGCGTCTCCCCGCAAAGGCCGCCGCGCCGCTGCAGTAGTCCCACACCATGCCGTCGACTGACTTGCGCTGAAGGCGGGAAAGAACAGAGTCAGCCAGGCGGCCAACAGGCTCATCTTTGGGGAAGAGCGTTGTTGCTAAGCCGGGCGGCGGGGGGAAAGACCAACCGACGGCAGTCTTCAGCCACTCATCCGCATCCACCGTCAGCATCCGCAGCGCGTCCATGACGTGCGTCTCCTGCATGGTGTCGAGCGCCGCGTCGGTCACGACCACCGGTACCGCAGTGCCGCTGGACACTACCACCGCCGTCTTGCGCCGCGAGTTGTCGAAGCCGACGTTGTTGGACGTGCACCAGCCGCGGGTGACGCCGTTGGCATGCAGCCGCCTGCGGCACACCGCGATATCAACCTCCGACAGAGGAAAGCGGATGTCCTTCTGCGCCTCGAAAACGCCTTCCGACTCCTCCGCATCGTAGGTCTTAAATTCAAAGGATACAGGGACGGCCAGCGGGTAGCAGGGCGTCTACTCGTCAAGGAGCCGCGTGTAGTGCAGGGAGTTGATGACCACATCGGCGACCTGGAGGGAGATGATCCGAGAAGAGAGGGTGCGGCGGCCGGCGCCACCACGGCTGGTTCCAAGCCGGGCGCCTAACACCCCGGCATCTGGCGGCACGACAGGTGGGGGCGGCTTCGGACGAGGCAGGATAGGGCCCAGCGCGCTGGGTGGGGTACGCCGCTTCGGAGGCGGCGGTGGTGGAGGAGGTGGCGGGGGAGGAGGTGGTGGCCGGGGAAGCGATGGCGGGGATTGGTTCTTGGGGTTGCCTCCGTCACCCCCTTTGGGCACGTCGCCCAGGGAACGCTTTTTCTTGTTTGGCGGCGCCTTCTTGCCAGTCGATACCAGAGAAGGGGAGTTCTCGGTGATGTAGACGGACACCAGGTCGGCCCAGCCCTTGGACAAGTGGCACGCAATGACGACCGCGTAGCGCTTGAGATCAATGCCGTTGGTGTTGTTGGGATGGTTGGGGGGCAGCAGGCACAGCTCGTCGATGAGGTCCGTCACCCCAGGCGCCTTCCACCGCTTGCGCAACAGCCCCACCGGGCAGACTTGCGCCCACGGCAGCATGCCTTCCCCAGTCTGCGCGATCATGGCCTTCCGCACGACGCCAAAGACGCCCCTGAGGTGCCGCTGCTTCATGTTGTCAAGGTTGGCAAAGCCGGTCAGCTCCAGAAACGCGTCGATCATCGCGTCCGTCACGTGCAGCGGCTCTCCCTCCTTGACCGATAGGGCCTCCAGGGAGTCGGGCGGGTGCACGTCCAGCTTGGATGAGACGTTACGCACATTAGGGGGAGGAGGCGTCGGCGTCTCGTTGCCACCACCCTCACCCTCAGCCGACTTGTTGCTGTTGGCGCCACCCGACCTGTCGCCGCTGGAGCCGCCGCCATCAGGCGGCACCTTCACCTCGACCTTGTCCTTCCCCGACGCGCCGACAAGATCCCCACCGCACCGCCTCAGGAAGGCGACCGACTGCTCCGGCGTCTTCGTCTCGTTGGCGCAATTGATAAAGGTAGTGATAGAGTCAAGGTCTGGTTCCTGCGCCACCGCCTCAATGGCCAAGTAGATGGAGACCACACCGTTGGGGTGCGAAAGCCGCAACAGCTCGGCGCACAACCCACATACGCGCCCAATGATGGCCATGCGCATTTCGTCGCTGGCCGCGCCTCCCAGGGTCTTGGTCGTGTCCAGCTCCGGCTCCCCAGCGGCGCCACCAGCCCCGACAGGCAGCGGCGGCTGCGACAGGCCGCGAACGGGCGACACAGTGCCCACAGGGGTGCACAATGCGGGGGGGGCGAGGGCGGGTGCGGTGTTGGTGCCCGCCACATCCGAGTTGCCCTGGTCTGCCACCAGCGACATGCTGGCGGTCATCTGCGAGAACGGCACCTCCGCGGACGACATGCCCGCCATCATCTTGCCCTCGTCCGGTACAGTGGCGCCGACCGATTCCACGCCCCCGACGCCACGCCTGACCACCGGCTTCTTGTCAGCCGCAGCCGTAGTCACCGCCGACTTGGCCTGCGGTCGGGTGCGCGCCTTCTTTGCCGGCGAGGGTGACGTAGTGGCAAGGGGTGCTCGCGGCGCCGCCGCCATAGTCACAACAGGTGGCCGCGGTGGTGGCAGTAGGGGCGCGGGAGGCAGACGAAGCGGGGTAGCGGAGGGCGCGGCAACAAGGGCGGGGGGAGGGGGGGGGGTTGGCTGGGAAAAAGGTAGGTCCGACCATGGTGGCAAGGCGGGTGGCGGCTGGGACTGAGGGGGAAAACAACCAAGAAGGGCATCGTCGGCATGCGCGGAGAAAGCCAGAGAATTAAGAACGGGGGGGGGGGAGAAGAGCTCGGTGAAAGGCGGCAGCGACTGAGAAAAAGAGGGGTCAGTGAGGTGAGGCCGGATGAGCGGAGGCTGGGTGAGCGGATGCGGCACGACCGGCGCGGGGTGATGTGGGGTGGGCGCGGCGAAAACATGGCGCTCCATCGTCTGCCCGTCCATGCCTGCCAGCTGGAGAGCGGATGATGATGAGGCGATGGAGGTGGTGCATGGAAAAGCTAGCGCCGGTGGAACCAGGCACTGAGCAAAGCGCAGCCGGGTGCCCCCACGCACGCTGGCATCCCGCCACGACAAGCGCAAGCGCGGCAAGGACGTCCCGCCCCACGCAGAGGGCGGCGCGGGTGAAGCGCATCTCGCCCGGTGATCTGTAGCACGCCCCGGCGCGCGTGCGGGTGGGACGAGAAGCGAGACGCGAAGCGCAGCAGGCAGTAACAGACGATACAGGGATGCGTCGGGGAGCCGCCGCGCCGAAAAAAACGCGGGATGCCGCGTGTGCCCAATTCAGGAGCGCAAGCAAAAGCAGGGCTGATGAGCAACCTACCCTGAAAAGTAGCCTGACGCGAGGTGCACCTGGGCGGCCGTGAGCCGACCAATGAGAAGCCGGTATGCTGGTTGTCAAGCCTAGTTGTCTAGGCCTCTGATGACCCCAAGGAGGCCGCCGATTGATTGGTGAAATCGGCCTTGACAGGCGGGTGTTTTTTCATGCTCGTAGGCTTGTGCTTCACGCCCTTTAGGTGATCGGGAAGTCACGTTTTACGTGATCACATGCACGTTTTTTACGTGATCACTCATCACGCCCCAGCTGAAAAGGGCGTGAACTGGGGCGTGATCTCATGACATAACTACTCCGACGAAGGACTTAACACTGTGCAGTCCAATGCACTGGGGACGAGGGCCGGGGCGCCCTGATGCGCCCCAAAACGGTAGCCTCGCCGGCCCTCGTATTGCCCCAAACGTTATGGGGTACGCTCCCTTCCAGATTGGGACATTACATCTCCCGTCTGGTCTTCGTCAGTGGCTGCGGCTGCGACGGCAGCTTTTGAAACTGCGGCTGTCACGTGGCTGTGCGTGTGTTCTACAGGCCGCCACGGTGTGCCTCCAGCAGCGGCGTGGGCGGCTGCCAATGTTGTTCGCGATCCGCGGCGGTCGCGGTGGCGGTTGCCGCGGGGCCTGCTGAGTATGCGGCTGCACAGCCTGCCAATAAGTCTGGGCCCGCGGCACCGGTCAAGCCCGCCGCCCCGCCGGCGGCAGCGGCGCGGGCAGTCACTGTACATTGAGTGGTCTCTGTACAAGCATCCGCAACCGATGCTACCGATGCTGCCCCATTGCAGCACGTTGCGGCGCCAGTGACGGCCGTGGCACCCGCGGCGCCGGAAATCAGGGCGGAGGCTTGCAAATGGCTCGACTGGAGCTTTACCCGTAAACGCGTGGTCCCGACACGAGCGCAGCCGCAGGAGTTCACGCGGTCAGCAGCGGGAACCGCCACCGCCTCGCTCTTTGCCAGCAACGGCCACAACTAGGGAGGGTGGCGTGGGGCCATCCAGGCCGCGCTGGCGACCATGAATGTCTGCATTCTGATGGCCGTGTCCAATATGGCCGCCGCTACGGCGGCGGCTGCAATGCCGACGGTGGCGGCGTCTATGGCCACGGCCTCCGCAGACGTGCCCGTGGTCGTATCTACGTCCGCTTCTCGTAGGTTAGCGGCAGCCTCGGCCACCGTTGCTGGACTTTCAGTGGCAGCCGCCGCCTTCCCAGTGACGTACGGTCAAGACCATCTACACGTTGGCCACCCACGATGGGGGATGCGTCCTCCTCTTTTTCCTGTTTGACACAGAGTGGTCTTTGAAGGATGCCAAGGCAACTTTCGGTCTGTGATAGAATCGTTCAATGCAGCCCTAGAGCACGTCAAAATGATCGCCGCCCATACAAAAGGAGTGCCACGTAATCACAGAACAATTAGATTCGATGGACAATGGGTGCCACCTTGTGTGTTCACGCCCCGAAAAGGGCGTGATTAGGGCGTGATCGGGCGTGATCGAGCGTGAAACGCTCACACGCCCCGGGTTTGGGGGCGTGAAGTACAAGCCTACACCGCACACGTACGTGCAGCGCGGTTCTTGCCGCTTCCATGCTTTGTGATAGCGGGTTGCAGCGGCGTCAGTTCCTCCTATGTCCACGCTGCTCATCACGTCTGACTAATGCATGAAACCCCCGCTGTCTCGTTGCACTCGTGAGGTGACGCACTCCGTGTGCCGTGGCATGCTCATTTCCACGCATCATGCTGCATTGCCTGTTTTGTCACGTGTGCGCATGGAATTTCTCTCCGCTGTCTGTGCCTTTCGGGTATTTCACCTCCCCAACCTCCCCCCCCGCCCTCCCACTCCTGCATCAGAATGAGAACAGCGCATGCCAAGCCGGCTCGAAATATAAGATTCCTCTCGGCGCAAGCGCCCGACCCAGCGCCCTCTAGTCACGTCATGCCGCTCCAGTCGCCGCCTCCGAGGGGCTGCGGCTGCGACCGCGGCCGCAGATGCAGCAAGCTCACCACTGTCCCCGCCCGCAACTTCACCCGCGAGCCTTCGTCGCAGCGACCATCCGCGAAAACGCCGTCGTGCAACCTTTCCGCGGCGGCATAGTGGTCTTGGGGCGGTCTTTCCCTCTCTGGCATGGGCTGATGCTGGAGCGGCTGCCGCTGCCAACGCGGTCGCCGGTTTTTCAGCAGTGGAGGTGCCCGCGGGATGCGTCGGTGGTGACGCCGCCGAGGGGGTGATGACAGCCACTTCTGCGACGGGGCTGGCTATTCGTTTTCATGGACACGGTGGCGGACAGGAAACTGGAACTGCAGACGAAAACCCTTGTCAACCTGGCGCGGCGGCGGCGCCAGGCCTCAGACACCAAGGAGCAGCGGGCTCATCCGCCCTGCCACCCGAGACGGTTGGACGCCCGACAGGTGACGATGCAGCTGGTGGCGCCACTCCTCCCTCGGATGAGGCGGCACGGCAGCCTCGCGGGACGACTGTGTCTCCGACTGCGGCGGTTGTCGGTGGTGCTTCCGCTGCCCGCCAGCCCTCTGCTGGGAAAAGCGCTGTGTGGCGGCCGCCTGCGGCCGAAGAGGATCTGGTCCGTGCGCCCATGGTGCACCTCACCAGCAGCCCCATGTGGAGAGGGGTTGAGGCAGAGCTGTATGCAGGGCACCTCCTCTTCTTAGTCGGTGCGGACTACGTCACGGCGCAGTTCCGCAAGTCGGCCGCGCAGAAGGGTAACGAGTCGGGCGTTCCCGTGGCGGACAACCTCTGTTACGGGATGTGGAACCTTGGGGCTGTCAACGACGAGTAAAGCGGGCTGATATCGAAAGCCCCGATGATGACGGCGCTGTCCGGTAGGTCTGCCGACTGCTCGTCACCCGTGACGCCGAGCCTGTCTGTCGAGGTGCCAGATGCGCTACAGCGCACCATCTGCCCGTGGGTCGCCGAAGACGAGGGCAAGTACACCGAGAGCGTAGCACGGGACTACCGTTTCCAGGACTAGGCCCTGCTCGATTTCTTCTCTCTGATCCGCATGGAGCGTGCGGTTTTTTTGCAGACCTGGGCGGCGCGCGTCGTTGCCACCAGCCTGCTCCCCGACGCCGAGATCCTCCGACACCCGCTGCTCAACAACGACCAATCCGCAACTTTTGCGAGACGATGTCCAAGATCTCGGGCGATGGCGGCGTCGCCGCGTAGGCGGCTGTCTCACAGGTACTGCCACAGCTATCGCACGCCGTCAAGGTGGAGGTAGAGACTCTGACATCCGCCAGCTCATCATGCGTCGTGGAAAAGGAGCGGCGCCTCAGCGTCCAGATGGACGACGCTGTGGAAGAGCTGAAGGCCCTCAGCGACGGAGGGTTTTCGGCCATGAAGGATCTGCTAGGCTCTAGCGCCGCAGAGAAACGGCGCCTGCCTGTGGAAGTAGCCCATCTGCGTGGGTTGACTGGAGGGTCATTGGGTGCGGCAGTCAGCTATTTGGCAGTCCGTGGCAGCGGCGGGGAGGCTAGCGCCGGCCCGTTGGACGTAGGGGGGGAAGCCGAAAGGGATGTGAACGGGAGGGGGGACGCGTGCTTCATTGCTGGTGCGTGGGTTGTGGGGAGCGAGATGGTGGCTTCGTGTCGGAAGCGATTTTCGCGGTGCACATCCATCCTGGCACTTCGTTTCGGGCGGATGGGTCGGCTGTGGTCCCTGCTGCTGGCCATTCGTGTCTGTCTCCCACCGCTGCGGTTGTGCAGCGGCCACCTGCGGTTCCTCCCCGTGCTCTGGCACCGCCCCCGCTTGCCATCTCCTCGCGGCTCGCGCAGGACCGAGAGAACGTGCGGCAGCTGGAAATGCAACACAAGCTGGAAGGGGCTCCCATCTTCTCAGGCGATTGCCAGTACGTACCGCTGCTGCCGCTGGTGTTGGACCTGGGGTGGGAGACGACGTTGACCGAATACGACGAAGGATTTACGGTGAGAGGCGTGGCCAACCGGTGGGCGTCCATCAGGGAGGCTATGTCCATACTCTGTAAGCGGTGGCGTTCAGGCATCCCGAACACGGTGGATCGACGACACCTTGGCACGCTCTACTCTGCACGGTCGCCCATGTACCGGGCATTCCAGCGGGAGTACGCCAAGAGAGGCGCCGCGCTGGGGGTCGACCAGGTCGTTTCGTTTCTCAAGACCAAGTATAAGGGAAGGGGACGGGCGGTCACTGTTTACAAGCTGGCCAATCTGGACTATCCGGCTCCCAAGAAGTGAACGTGCGTGGTCGTTTTGTTGTGCATCTTTGAAAGAGTGCTCTTGCTGTTTTTCATTTACCGGGCATGTTTCTTGTGCATTTGCACCCCTATTGGTGAACCACACGCTTTCATACGCGAAGCGACCGACCAGGAACTCTTTGTGAGGAACGTCCTTGCACTGCCTTCCTTGACACGCCAAAGGCTAAAGCATCCCCCCCGTATCCCTACGCCCCCCACGCATTGCCACCACCCCCGACGCCCCACGCGCCTCCACGTGATTCCCATGCACGCGCGACCCTCTCTATTCGCCGCGAAACCCGTGATTTATCGTGGCCCCTGTGTCTCACGTCAAGGCCTGCGTGTCCGGACCCACCACGCACCAGCCGCCATGAATAGCTCAGAGAAGAAAACGCAATGTCGACGAGCAACAGGCCGCACCACCGCAACTGCCCCAGTGCTCAGAGGGCTTGTAAGACCCCCCTTTGTTCCCGGCTGCTGAGGAAACCGCAGCGGTTGCCATTCGTGGGGCACCCGGCCCGTAGAGCTATGAGCGCCAACTCTCGTACGTACAATCGGGAGGAGCGCGGCAAGGGGCAGTAAGGGGCCTCTGCCGGTAAGTGATGGTGTATGGGGGCCGGTGAGCGTGGCCGGCAACGGTGGCGCAGGCAGGTACTTGTCGGAGGGATATCATATCAGTGGTGACGTGAAGGGATACAGAACGCTGCAGCATCTAGAAAGACGCAGCCATTGCCGAGAGTTGGGAGATGCGGTCTGCAGGGGGCTGTCAGGGGTCGCTCAAGAGCGCAGAGCAGGGCGTTGGATGCAGAGAGGAGGCCTTTGGAGTATCTTCCTTCACACGGAGTGTCTCGCGACAAATGACCGCGGACCAGTTTGGCCCGGCCTTGCATGGCGGCATGTACTGAGAGATGCGTTGTGCGGTCCACGCGGTCCGAGCCGCGGAGCGGAGTATTGTCATTTGTCAAGTCAGTTTTCAAGAAATGGGTACCTATCAAACGGTGATGGCTGTACTCTGGATAACCTGGGCAATCGACCGAGGAGGGCAGCATTCAACGGCCGCTCCCACCTGCAGTGGTCCATGTGTGGCTGGAGTTAAATACATTGGTCATCGGACGGTTGCAGGTTACTGAAGGACCGATCGCCGATTGCACTGATGCTAGGAGGTCCGACGCCCATCCGACGATCGGTTCAGAGACACAAGATTGTAGTACGGTTGAATAGGTCCTGGATGGGGGAAGACAATGAAGAGTGCAAGGGGAGTAATTGTAGGGTTGCCAACGGAAGCCTTCATTCTGCATGGCTGAATGTGGAAGTAAAATATGCCCTGGAAACCCCCGTAGAGCGCGATCAAGAATATGAATGTATCGGTACCGATCGGCTCTCGACCAGCTCGGGTCGAGGGGAGTAGCTCGACCGGATCGCGCGCCTACGAAACTCGATCCCCAGGGAATCTCGATCCCGGGCCGGTCGCGGGTGGCAGGTGCTAGCCACGACGGTCCTCGTTGCCGGTGCTCGTTACGGCGCTTTACGGCCGGCCGCCGGCGCCGCCGCTGGCCACCTCCTCCGCCGACAGTCGGCGGCGGGGACCCCGACGCTTGTGCTGCCGGCAGAATAGCCGTCTGTCGGTGGCGGGAGGTGGGTGGCGGCGGCTGGTGATAGGTTCGTGGTCTGCTGCCGCCACCCCCGCCGCTGCCCGCCACATCGGCCGCCGCGCGCCGCCGCCGCCCCTGGCCTAGGCACCTATCGCTGGTGCCGAATCCTCCCGTGGCCACCACCCTCCCTGCTGGCACCGCCCCCACTCTCTCCCACCGCCTTCGTGGCCGCCCGCCGAACCCGCCGCCGCGCACCGCCCCGGTCGCCGCCGTCCGCCACCACAGCGGCCCGCTGACCTCGTCCCGGGCCGTCATCCCCACATCTGCTGCGGCCCTGGCCCTTGGCGGGAATGCCACCCGCTGGCGGCGCCCCCGCCGCTGCCGCCGACACCAATCTTGGGCTCCGCACCCGTCGCTTGGGCTGCCCCCGCCGCTGGCCGCCGCGACCCTTGCTACCGCCGCGGCCCGCGTCCTCCGCTGCTGTCCGCCGCTGCTGCCCCTGGCGGTGCTACTTACCCCTTTCGCTTCCCTCGGTGGTGGCCACCACACCACCTGTTGTCACCGCCACCGCCGCCGTCCGACGCCTCCGCCGCCGCCCGCCCCCCCCACCGCCGCCCGGCACGCTTTCCGCCGCCGCCGCGCCCGCCGCGCACGCCGCAGACCTCCTCCCCCGCCGCTGGCCGTCGTCCCCATCGCTGCTTCTTCCCTGGCCCCTGGCGGGTACCCCACCTGCTGGCGGGGCCTCCGCCGCCGCCGCCGCCGCCACACCTGGGCGCAGCCCCGGTCTCCGGCGCTACCCCCACCACTGGCCGCTACCCCCCTTGCTGTGGCCCTCCGCACCGCTGCCCGCCGCCACCGCTGGCGGCCGCCGCGCCAGCCTCTGGCCGCGTGCCCCGGCCTCTTCCGCCTCCCCCGGCTTCTTTCTCCGTTCCTGAACTTGGTCGCTTCTTTTGACCCTAGAGTCTGCGCTACCTGCTGGTGCCGCCGCCGCCGCTGGCCAGCCCCCCCGTTGCCGGCCACTGCGCCCGTCGACGATCGGCGGTGGCGACCCCGACACGTGGGAAATCGGCCGGACTCCAGGACATCAGTGACGGCCTTTGGCGGCGGAGGTCGGGGTGGGTAGTCTGCGGCCATAGGGTTTTGGTCGGGCGACAGGTGATCATGCACTGGCGGGGGGTCTGCGTCCTCTGTTTTCGGCTCGTACACGATTTTGCGATGCTTTGAGAGCCACGTGTGTAGGAGTGGGCGTCTAGAATGCCGTAGCGCAGTACTGTAGCCGACTGAATGGGCCGTTGGTAGTCTCCTTTTCCAGTAAGTGCCAGAGAACGCCGGTGATACATCCGCCCACAACGTTTCTTGGGCCACGGCTACGTGTGCGCCGAGAGCACAGTGTACTCTCGCAGATGGTGTAAAGCCCTTCGGTAGCATGCCGCAGCCACGCGCGACTCATGCGCACGCTATTGTGGTGGCCGGGTTGGCTGCCAGGGAATGGCGCTCCGTGGGCGTCCTACGACCGGTCTGAGATGGAGGTTTTATTCTAATGAATTCGTGGGATGTATTGCTAACCTCCAAAAAATGACGGTTGCAGAGAGAAGGGAGGCAGAGCCGACGACAGGGCGTAGAAATGAAGTCCGATTGGCTGTTCGACAAGCCACGATCCAACTATTGGCTGAGAGTTGCCGCCAGTAATCTTGCAAGCCAATCACCGTGTCTTGCAGGAGTCACGCAGAGCCATTG
>ENA-ORXR01003155-ORXR01003155.1-marine-metagenome-genome-assembly--contig:-NODE-3155-length-14969-cov-127.999328_pt1 | contig 14969 bp, 6 predicted proteins | sample MGYA00237866_ERZ511479 | MGnify/ENA metagenome assembly ERZ511479 | reverse complement strand
GGTGATCAGCCTTGGACCCGGTGAAGAGCCCGCCTCCGAACCCGGTTCGGGCGGTGACCAAGACGATGGTGAAGACACTAATGGTGACATGACCATCGACTTCGGTTTCGTGCCAACCTTCGACCTCGCGCTCATTAAAATGTTGAGCAATGGACCAGGACCGTTCGAAGAGGGAGACCCAGTGGTCTTCTCCATCACCGTGACCAACCAAGGCACTGTCGCCGCTGCAAACATCTATGTCAGTGACTATATCCCGGCCGGCCTCACATTGGATGACGGCGCATGGAGCGAGTCCGGCGGCATTGCCACTCTCAACTCTCCGATCGCTTCGCTCCCGGCGGGTGCGAGCAGTTCATTGAGTATCTCCTTCACGATTGATGCAGGAGTCAGTAGCGGCACTATCCTCACCAACTTTGCGGAAATCTCCGCCGCTGACAACGAGCTCTCCGGACAGCCAGGCGACGACACGGACAGCACGCCAGACGCTGTAAATGACGACCCTGTTGGCGGCGATAATGTGACCGACAATATGAATGGCGACGAAGATGATCACGATCCGGCCATTGTACCCGTCGGCGGTTTCTTCGACTTGGCCCTGATCAAGGTCCTCAGTACCCCCGGCCCCTTCCAGGCAGGCGACCCGGTCACCTTTACCATGACCGTGACCAACCAAGGTACACAGACCGCGTTCGACATCCTCGTCAGCGACTATGTCCCCACCGGACTCACCCTGGCCGATGCCGGATGGACCGAAGCGGGTGGCATCGCCACCCTGAACACGCCGATCGCATCCCTGACACCAGGCACCAGCATCGACCTGCCGATCAGCTTCACCATCGACGCCGGTACCGGCGGAAGTTCCCTCACCAACATCGCGGAAATCTCCGCCGCCAACGATGGCGACGGCAACCCCGGCATGGATATCGACTCCACTCCAGACGGCGTTAATGACGACCCAATCGGCGGCGATGATGTCACCGACAATATGAATGGCGACGAGGACGACCATGATCCAGCCGTCGTTTCCGTCGAGTTCTTCGACCTCGCGCTGACCAAGGTGCTCAGCGGTGCCGGACCGTTCGAAGAAGGGGATCCCGTCACCTTCACGATGATCGTGACCAACCAAGGCACTATCGACGCGGCCGGTATCGCCCTCAGCGACTACATTCCCGCCGGGCTCACGCTTGCCGACGCGGACTGGTCCGAGGCGGCGGGAATCGCCAGCCTCAACAGCCCGATCGCGTTCCTCGCGGCAGGCGCCAGCACCACCATCGATATCACGTTCACCATCGATGCCGGTGTTACTGGGGTCCTGACCAACTACGGCGAAATCTCCGCCGCCAACAACGCGGACACCGGCAATCCGGGGGATGACATCGACAGTACACCCGACAGTTCGAACGACGATCCTGTGGGCGGTGACAACGTAACCGACAATATGAATGGTGATGAAGACGACCACGATCCAGCCACCGTTCCGGTCGGGGGAGTCTTCGACCTCGCCTTGATCAAAGTCGTCACGTCGTCTGGCCCCTTCCAGGCAGGCGACCCGGTCACCTTTACCATGACCGTGACCAACCAAGGTACACAGACCGCGTTCGACATCCTCGTCAGCGACTATGTCCCCACCGGACTCACCCTGGCCGATGCCGGATGGACCGAAGCGGGTGGCATCGCCACCCTGAACACGCCGATCGCATCCCTGACACCAGGCACCAGCATCGACCTGCCGATCAGCTTCACCATCGACGCCGGTACCGGCGGAAGTTCCCTCACCAACATCGCGGAAATCTCCGCCGCCAACGATGGCGACGGCAACCCCGGCATGGATATCGACTCCACTCCAGACGGCGTTAATGACGACCCAATCGGCGGCGATGATGTCACCGACAATATGAATGGCGACGAGGACGACCATGATCCAGCCGTCGTTTCCGTCGAGTTCTTCGACCTCGCGCTGACCAAGGTGCTCAGCGGTGCCGGACCGTTCGAAGAAGGGGATCCCGTCACCTTCACGATGATCGTGACCAACCAAGGCACTATCGACGCGGCCGGTATCGCCCTCAGCGACTACATTCCCGCCGGGCTCACGCTTGCCGACGCGGACTGGTCCGAGGCGGCGGGAATCGCCAGCCTCAACAGCCCGATCGCGTTCCTCGCGGCAGGCGCCAGCACCACCATCGATATCACGTTCACCATCGATGCCGGTGTTACTGGGGTCCTGACCAACTACGGCGAAATCTCCGCCGCCAACAACGCGGACACCGGCAATCCGGGGGATGACATCGACAGTACACCCGACAGTTCGAACGACGATCCTGTGGGCGGTGACAACGTAACCGACAATATGAATGGTGATGAAGACGACCACGATCCAGCCATTGTGCCTGTGGGCGGATTCTTTGACCTCGCACTCACAAAAGTCGTGTCTACTCCCGGTCCTTACTCGGTCGGGGCATCCATCACTTACACGATCATGGTGACCAATCAGGGAACGCTCGACGCGACCGCTATCGGGATTGCCGATTATATCCCAACGGGCTTGACCCTCGCGGATTCTGATTGGACCGAAGCCCCGAGCGGTACCGCGAACCTCAATACGCCGATTCCCAGCCTTGCTGCCGGGGACAGCACAACGGTGACGATCACTTTCACGATTGACGCCTCGGCGGCAGGCAACACCCTTGTCAACAGCGCGGAAATCTCAGGCGCAAACGACGGGTCTGGGGCCTCCGGTTCTGACATTGACAGCAATGCGGACAACTTCAACGACGATCCCGTAGGCGGTGACAACGTGACCGACAATATGAATGGGGACGAAGACGACCAAGATCCGGAGGAGATCACCGTCGACGTGTTTGACCTCGCCCTTACCAAGGTGCTTGGCAACGCAGGTCCGTTTGCCCCCGGCGATCCGGTCAGCTTCATCCTCGTCGTGACCAACCAAGGTGATGCCACTGCGGCGAACGTCGTCCTCACCGACTACATTCCGACCGGCCTCGTTCTTGCCGACTCGAACTGGACCGAGGCGGCCGGTATTGCGACGCTCAATAGTCCAATCCCCTCGATTCCGGCAGGCGGCAGCCAGCAGGTGACGATCAACTTCATGATCGCCAGCGGTTTCAGCGGCTCGTTGACCAATATCGCCGAAATCTCGGCTGCGGAAAACGCGGTCACCGGACAACCAGGCAATGATATCGACTCCACGCCAGACGCCATAAATGACGACCTGATCGGCGGTGACGACGTGACCGACAATAGCGGAGGTGATGAAGATGACCATGATCCTGCGGTTGTCGACGTGCCACTTCTTGGCCCAGCCATTCAACTCGTCAAACGGGCAGGCACCGCTGCGGACGGGGAGACCCATGTGATCAGTGCCGCAGGTTCGGTTCTCTACACCTATGATGTGACCAACACGGGCGATACCTACCTCTCTGGCATCACGATCACCGACGATGCTGGCACCCCCGGTGACAACGCAGACGATGTGACCATCTCCAGCGCCGACTGCCCAGGTCTTGCCGGCCCGCTAGCCCCTGGGGACACGGTGCAATGCACTCTCAGCCTCAACGTCAGCGACACCACCGAAAACATCGCGGTCACCTCAGGAAACCCAACCGACGCCGCGGGCAACGACATTCCTGGCATCCCGGATGTTAGCGACGACGACCCGGCGCTGGTTGTGCTCGCAACCTTGAGTATCGGTTCCTCCGTGTTTCTCGATCCCAACGACAACGGCGTGCAAGACGGCGAACCGGGTATTCCCGGGGTCCTCGTCGAAGTGCTCGACTCCGCAGGAAATGTGGTCGGTTCGGATACGACCGATGCAGACGGCAACTACTTCGTCGATGGTCTCGCTGAGGGGACCTACACGGTTCAAATCAGCACTCCACCGGCCAATGCCCCTCGTAGTTCGACTCCAAGCAACCTGGGAGACGACGAAATGGATGGCGACGATAACGGTGACCAGCCGGGCGGCTCGGGAACGGTCGTGAGTTCCGGCCCCATCACCCTGAGCCTCGGCGACGAACCGACCTCCGAACCCGAACAGGGTGGAGACCAAGATGACTCCGATGATGCCAACGGGGATATGACCATCGACTTCGGCTTCGTTCCGAGCGGTCCGGCCATCCAACTCATCAAGCGTGCCGGCACGGCTGCGGACGGCGACACTCATGTGATCAGTGCTGCAGGTGGCGTGTTATACACTTATGATGTGACCAACGCAGGCGACACCCACCTTTCGGCCATCACCATTACAGATGACGCCGGTACCCCCGGCGATACCTCGGACGACGTGACCATCACCAGTGCCGACTGCCCAGATCTCGCCGGTCCGGTAGCACCCGGCGATACAGTTCAATGCACGCTGACCCTGAACGTCGCCGGTGATACCGAAAACCTCGCCGTCGCTTCGGCAAATCCGACCGACGCAACGGGCAATGACATTCCTGGACTACCGGATGTCACCGACGACGACCCCGCATTGGTCGTGTTCGAAACCTTGAGTCTCGGCTCCACCGTATTCCTCGACAGCGATGACAACGGCATGCAAGACACGGGTGAAACTGGCATCCCTGGAATACTCGTTGAGGTCGTCGATTCTGCTGGTACTGTGCTTGGTTCGGACACCACCGACGCCGACGGTAACTACTACATCGACGGACTGCCGGAGGGTGTGTACACGGTTCAAATTACCGCCCCGCCAGCGAGTGCACCCTCAAGTTCCACGCCCACTAGCCCTGAAGACAATGAAGTGGATGGTGACGACAACGGAGATCAACCGGGCGGACCCGGCACCGTGGTCTCGTCCGGCCCCATTACTCTGAGCCTCGGTGGCGAACCCACCTCCGAATCCGAACAAGGGGGAGGCCAAGACGCCGCGAACGACGCCAATGGCGACATGACGATCGACTTCGGATTCGTGCGCCCAGTCCCTGCCATCCAAATCGTGAAGACGGTCGTCGCTGGCCATGGCGGTGTCGCCGCCTGCCCAGGTTCGGACCTAGTTACCGGTGTGAACGGAGCCCTGATCACCTATTGCTTCGAGGTATCCAACACCGGGGATATCCACCTCAACAATGTCACCGTGACCGATAGCGATCTCGACCCTAACTTCACGACCACCATCGGTCTGATGGCACCCGGTGACGTGGTCATGGTCCACCATCCCTCGACGATCAACGGAGATTTGTTGAACACCGCGGGCGTGACCGGGGCCCCCTCGCAACCTGACGGCACGTTGCTGCCAATTTCCATCGTGAGCGACAACGACCCCGCACGGGTTGATGAAGTGGCACCCGGCATCGTGCTGGACAAGCGCATCAAATCCTCCTCATCCAACGGCGATGGATCCTATACCATCACCTTTGACCTGCTCGTCACCAATAGTGGCGACAGCCCGCTGACAAACTTGGTGCTGACAGATGACATCCAAACGCAGTTCGCCGATGTCACGCCGGGGGCCTTCCGGGCTATTAGCGGCTCGCTCAATGCCAACAACGACTGGGACGGATCGGCCGCCAGCAACATTCTGACTCCAGGTCAGGGTCTGCCCCCCAATGCTTCGGGCAATGTGCTGGTCCAGTTCCAAATCACGCCCGCGACCAATGCGCTCAACCTCAACAATACCGCCAACGTCCTCAGCCAAGGACCAAACGGTATCGAGATCGGAGACTCCGGCACCGAACCCGTCGTGCTCCTCAGCCTCGGCAACTTTATCTGGATCGACGTGAACAACGATGGCGTTCCCGGATCAACGGAACCGGCCGTCGGCGGCGTTCTAGTCCACCTGCTTGATAATGGGGGCAACATCATTCAAAGCGAGACGACCGATGGGGATGGATTCTATCTGTTCGACCTGTTGATCGAGGGCACGTATTCCGTTCTGGTCGCCCCGTCAAACTTCCAAGATGGTGGCCCGCTTGCCGGGTCCCTCTCAAGCGGGCCGACCGAAGAGAACGCCGATGACGACGCGGATCTGAACGACAACGGACTCGACGACCCAAGCCCCGAAGTCAACGGCATCCGCAGCAGTTCCATTATACTCAGCGTCGGTAGCGAACCCGTGGACGATGACGAACAGGGAAGCGGCAGCGGCTCCTCAGACGACGATTCAAGCAATCTCACCGTCGACTTCGGATTCTTCCTCCCGGTCAGTTTGGGTGACACTGTTTGGCAGGACTCTTCGGCCGACGGTATCCCGAACGAGGACTTGGACACCTTGGGGCTGCTCGATATCCGTGTTTACCTGCTCGACGAAAATGGGATCGTCATTGACACGACCACCACTGGGCCAATGGGCTTCTATGAGTTCACGAACTTGGTTGCCGGTACGTACGGAACCCGAGTTGAAGTCTCCGACATCCCTGAGTCGTTGAGCTTGCAAACCACACCAGGAAGTTACTTCACCACACTCCTTCCCGGTGAGCGCGATGACACCATGGACTTTGGCTTCCTCCCGCCTCCAACGGCGGTCGAACTCGAATTTTTCGATGCCGCATTGACCGGCACAGGTGTTTCTCTCCAATGGCTTACCGCTTGGGAGCAAGATACCCTCGGATACTTCGTTCACAAAGTCGCCGCCGATGGCACCATGACCCAGGTACATGAAGTCATGATCCTAGCCGAGGGCGGCGGAACCGAATACCAGATCGATCTTCCGGGCATGACCGGAGGACGCTTCGTTCTCGAAGAAGTCGAAACCGATTTGGACCGTAATTTCCAATCCATCGTGGCCTACGCCAAAGTGGATGCAGCCCCGGTCGGTGTCCCCACCGCCACCTTGGCGACTGATTCGGACCTCGCCAGTTTCGACACGTCTGCCGAGTATCAAACCTATCTCGTCGCCGGGTTCAGCACGCTACCGCAGGTTATCGATGTGACCGACTCGCAAAACCCGCTCGAACTTGTTGGCGAAATCCTCAGCACAGATGCGGGCAACGCCGCCTACTTCAGCGCACCGCCTAGACGAAACATTATCGTTCAACAGCTCGAAACTCTGGCGGAGAAGGAAGAGTAAGAACAGCGGCCAAGTATTTGAAAATCCCCGTCATCTTGGCGGGGATTTTTTTATGCTCCGTTTGTCTTTCAGACTTACAGGTGATCAGACCGAACGTACCTGATAGTGGAGGGCCTATTGGTCCAAAGGATCCAAGTTCCGCCAAACTGATCCATCTAGTGCAGCGGATTTTTTGCAGAGGTGGGGAAACACATTTGTGCTGGTCTTGCGACAGACCGACCGCCGCAACGTCTACCAGTCGCCGACGAACACGTTCATGCCGCTGCCGGAGGCCTTCTTGTATACGAAGTCCAAGGCATCGAGGAAGCGTTCTTCGCCGCGCCACATCGGGAAGTGGCCGAGGTGTTTGGCCAACGCGCCAGCGGAAGGCGGGATGCGCACGTCGCCGATCAGGTTGTCCGAGACGTGTCCGCCGCGCCAGAAGGCGTCGATTTCCGAGGAAAGGGGAGTGGAGTCGGCGAGGCTGGAGCCTTCAAAGTCGCCGATCAATTCTTTCAAGTCCGCGTGGCTGGCCTTTTTCTTGGCGACGGTTTTGGTCGAACCAATGGCGGTGATCAAATCGTTGCGGTTGAGGCCGCGTAGTTTCATGAACAGAAACGGGTCGCGGTCGAACTCTTCGGCGAGCAGATAGTAGACGGCGATGATGCAGCGGCAGGGTCCGTCGGTGTTGGTGATGCAACCCGAATTTTTCACCGCTTGGCCGGTGCAATGCGTGGTGATGTCGCTGATGTTTTTGGGGAAGAGGGACAGACCGTGGTCGTCGAACACCTCCTCTATACTTTCCGGCATGTCACCGGTGAGAAGTTTGGCGGCAAAGATCGCTTTGTTGGAAATGTCGTCGAACAATTTGGTCCAAGTGCGCTTGGGCGCGGCCTTGAACTTAATCGAGACCTTGTTCGGCTTCTTGGCCGGCCCTTGAACCGCTGCGGCAACTTCGCCGTGGGTGATGTCGATGTTCAATACTTGGCCAGCTTGCGCGTAGGCACGACCACGGGGCAACTCGGCGCCCATGTAGTTGTTCTCGAGCACAGACATCCAGCGTTTGGTCCACCAGTTTTTGCCGACTTTGCGGCTCTTGGTCTGGGCGCGGATGCCGCCCTTGGCGGTTAGCGGGCGCGGTCCCTTGTTGAACTGTTGCCGTTCGTTGACGGGCGGATCGGCGGGTTTTGCGGGTTCGGTAGCCATGTTATTCTCCTACGGCGTCTTTCTGGAGTTGGAACAAGTTCTTGAGTTCGGAGGTGGACAGTTCGGTCAGCCAGCCTTCGCCGCTGCCGACGATATTGCTGGCGATGTCTTTCTTGGACTCGATCATCTGATCGATCCGCTCTTCCAGCGTCCCCGTGCAGAGGAACTTGTGAATCAGCACGTTCTTGGTCTGTCCGATACGGTAGACGCGGTCGGTGGCCTGATCTTCGACGGCGGGGTTCCACCAGCGGTCGTAGTGGAACACGTGGTTGGCGCGCATCAAGTTGAGTCCAGTACCACCGGCTTTGAGCGAGAGGATGAAGATGTTCGGACCATCCGGATCGTTTTGGAAGCGTTGGATCATCTCGTCACGCTTCTTGCTCGGAACGGCGCCGTGCAGGAACAGCACTTCTTTGCCGAACACTTCTTGCAGGTGCGCTTGAGCGAGTTTGCCCATCTCCACGAACTGGGTGAAGACGAGAGCGCGTTCGTCGAGGCTGATGACCTCTTCGAGCATCTCAGTGAGACGCGCCAACTTGCCCGAACGATCTTCCAACTTGCCGTCGTCGGCGAGGTAGTGGCTCGGGTGGTTGCAGATCTGCTTGAGCTTGGTGAGCGTCGAGAGAACGAGACCTTTACGCTTGATCCCTTCGGCGCTTTCGATGGCGACTTCGACTTCGTGAACGAGTTCCTCGTAAAGTGAGGCCTGTTCTTTGGTCAGCGTCGTGTAGACTTTCATCTCCATCTTGCCGGGCAAATCTTTGATGATCGATTTGTCGTTTTTCAGGCGGCGCAAGATGAACGGGCCGGTGAGTTTCTTCAGGCGGTTGATCGCGTCCTTATCCATCGACGCTTGGATCGGGATCAGGAAGTTGCGCTTGAACTCCGCCTGGGTGCCGAGGAAGTTCGGGTTGAGGAACTCCATGATCGACCACAAGTCACCGACGTTGTTCTCGACCGGGGTACCGGTGAGCGCGATGCGGTAGGACGCGTTGAGCTGACGCGCCGAACGCGCCTGCTTGGTCTTGGGGTTCTTGATATTCTGCGCTTCGTCGAGGATCACCCCTTGCCAGTGGATCTTCTTGAACTGCTCGATGTCGCGGTGAAGCAGCGAGTAGCTGGAAATGACGATCGCGTGTTCGGCGACTTCCTGGCCGAACGCGGCACCTTTTTTACGGCCTACGCCATGGTGCACCATGACCGGCAGTTCGGGCGTGAACTTGCGCGCCTCGCGGTGCCAGTTGCCGGTGAGCGAGGTCGGACAAATGATCAAAACGGGTTTGGTGTCGCCCGCAGTCCAGTCGCGCTGGATGAGCGCGAGTGCCTGAATCGTTTTGCCGAGGCCCATGTCATCGGCGAGGCAGGAACCGAGTCCCCATTGTTGGAGGAAATGCAACCACGAGTAGCCGCGTTTCTGGTAGGGGCGGAGCTTGCCGTTAAACGCTTTCGGCGGCTTGAGTTCTTCGAAGCTTTTCCCGCCTTCGAGTTGGGCGATAAAGTCGGCGACCCAGCCGGTGGCGCTGATGCCTTCGAACTCGAAGTTGCCGGGGATCGCGGCCGAACCGAGCGCCATCTGGACGATGTCGCGCAGGGTGCCGGTCGAGGTGAGTCCGGTTTCGGCGATCTCGATTGCTTTTTCCATGTCCTCTTTGGTGAGTTCGATCCAGTTTTTGCGCAGCCGGATCAGCGGCACCACGGCGGTCTGCAGATTGGTCAGTTCTTTCTTCTGCACGGTCTCGGCGTTGAGCGTGACTTCCCAGTCGAACTGTAGTTCTTGCTCGAGATTGAACTCGGAATCTTTGTCCTTCGCCGGCAATTTGATGTTGGCGCGCACGCCAAGACGGTTGAGGCAGCCACGCGGCGTCCACCAATCAGGCGTGCGCACGCCGAACCCAGCCTGTTGCAAGGCAACGGCGCGTTCGGTGAGAAATTCCCAGGCTCCCTCGGTCTTCAATTTGTAGCCGCTCGGCGCTTCTTCTTCGAGCGCGTTCTCGATCCGCGGACAGATCGTTGCGGCTTTGCCCAATGAAGACAGGAGGAATTCTTTGGCGTGGAAATTTTCGTTTTGCAGCAGTTCCTCGTCCTGCTTGGACGGGTTCCAAATATGGTCGGCCGGAATCACGATTTCGCGATTGGTCATCGACTGCAAATAGAAGTGTGCGTACCAGAGTTCAGACTCGGCTTTGCTGCCTTTCTTACTCGGCGGCTCTTCCAGCGTGAGGCAAAGACGGAACGGCGAGGAGGTGGACAGACTCACCGGACGGCGCCAGTTGCGAATCTGCTTTTGCAGCACCTTCACTTCCTTGTCGGCGTCGTACATGATCGGGTCTTCACTGACCAATGCGTGCAGCCAGTGATCGTGAATGCTGTCGAAATCAGTGTCGTCGACTTCCGGCTTCGGCTTGGTATTTTTCTCTTCGTCCCAAGTCGGCTGGTCGAAGATGGTGTAACGCGCCACGTAGTCCACCACCTTGACGATGAAGTTAGTCATCGAGGTGCCAGCGGTAGAAATCGGTTTGGACTTGGGCGTGCCTTTGAGGCTCAGGCACTGGCAAGCGTGAGGCATTGCCGTGGTGAACTCCTCCAAGTGTTCCTTGTCCGGACCGAGAAATACGGGATCCCAGACCGCGCGGTACTCGCCTTCGTATTTCACCACGTCAGGTAGGTATTGCTGACGGGCGACCAAGGCACCGGCGAAGCGGACAGCTTTGGTGAAGAATTCGAGATCCGGCCCAAGAACTAAGCCCTTGAGATGGTCTTCGTTGATACAGGCCGAGAGAAAGCTGATGGTGATGGCCAAACCGAGATCCAAGGTGGTCACGGTTTGCGGTTTCAGAGTCAGTTTCCCTTCCTTAGCGAGGCTGGGATCGGTGATCAACGGACTCGATGAAATCGGCGTCGTTCCGGCAGTGGGAATCCACGCTACGAGTTCGCGGGTCTCCATCTTGCGGACGGTCCCCTCGTAAAGAGTCGATGCGATAACGTCACGGAGCTTGTCCGCACCGCTGTCGTACGGCAAATACGGCTTTCCAGTCGTTTTACTATTGCCCTTGGGGGCTTTCGCATCTTCAAGGGGAACTTCTCCCCAGAACAGGATTGTGTCTTCGTAAAATGAGGCGTGCAGCACTAACATCGAGTGGCCGTCTCCTTCTTAAATCGGTAGAATATGATAAATTGAGCCACGAATCATACACACACTTCGCCATTTTTTACCAGTCTATTTTAGGCCTGCCCCCATGGAGTTTGGATCGCTGAGTACAAAAATGTAACATTCAATGCTCTAAACCCCTTAGTTTGCAGAGATATTGCCTTCGTTCAAAATGGTAAAAAAATCCACCTATCTCCTTTGTTTACAAGACCTTTTCACAGCTTGATCGTCAAATGAGACAAGCTGACACAGCTAGAAACGCCTCGAACCTGATCGATCATGAAACCCCTATTTTATCTCCTGATTCTTTTCACTTTTCCCCAATGTAGCACTGCGGGAGAGGATCTATATCGCCTGCCTTTAAACCAACATGGCGAAATCAGCATGGAACAACTGGGTCGGACCTTCCTCCAAATCCGCGGTGGTGAGGGGCGTCCGGCCTTCGCGATGAAGGATCAGTTCTTTGCCTTGGACACGCCGCTAGGCGGGCTGCTTGTCGGCGGTTGGAACATGGCGATGGCCGAGTCCGGCATCCGGATGCAACTCAATGGACACAGCTTGGATATCCGCGTGAACAAGGAGAAAGCCGCCGCCAACAAGGAGCAGCTGGGCCAATGGATGAACGATGTGTTGGGGATCGAGGAGCCGACGTTTGCGCTGCACCGGGTCTCCCCGCCGACCGCCACGGGTCCGACTTTGATTTTCATCCACGGGATGGACTCGGGGCCGTTCCACTTTGATGCGGTTAGCAAGCGCCTGAGCAATATCGGCTACCGCGTTTTTATGTTCGAATATCCGAACGACGGCGGGGTGGTGCCGGCCGCCACTGAACTCACCAACCGAATTCGCCGGATGAGTCCGCAGGAGCGCGGCGACATCAGCCTGATCGGCTATTCCATGGGCGGCGTGATCGGACGCCATTGCATTGAGGCCCCAGAATTCTACTCGGTCGGGATCAAGCGCTTCATCGCCATTGCCGCGCCGTTCAAAGGTTCCGAACTCGCCCCGTTTCGTTCCTGGCTGACCTTGCAGGAGTCGCCACAGAAGTTCGTCGCCAGCAGCCTTGGACTCACCAAGGGCGGCGGACAGGCGGGGATCGACCTCAAGCCGGGTTCGGCGTATCTGCGTCAGACCGCCGGCTGGCAACGACATCCCAAGGTGACCTATAGTTCCATTGCCGGCAATAAGCCCTTCGTCGACGCGCAGGACTTAGCAGATTTGAAAGCAACCCTCGACGCCATCGGCTTTAACCAAGCCATCCGCGACTACGGCAACTCCGCCTTGGCCGCGGCGGCTTCGGCGGGTCCGGGCAAGGGCGATGGCGCGGTGGCGATCGACAGCACGCGCCTGGCTGGCGTTCGCGATCACATCATTCTCGAACTCTCGCACCCCGACTTTCTCTACGCCGACGACCCCTCGCACCAGATTCCCGCTTATGCGGAACTGATGAAACGGCTGCCGAAGATTCAGCGGGCTGCACCTGCCGTGCCGAGGCGCGGCGGCGACCAGCTGATCCGCCCGCCGCGTTCGCGGTGAATATCGCCTTCGCTGCGGGAGATCCGTCTTAGGTCTGTCTCCATTTCTACCACTCGCATCAGATGAAATCACTCAACGATTCTTTTTTTCTTAGCGATTTCAGTGACCATTATGATGAGCTTCCAAAGGACGCCCCATTCTGTCTGGCCATATTCGACGTCAGCGAGCACGTGGAGCAACGTATCCTCGCTGGAGTCTCAAATGTTACCAATAGAGATATATCGGAATTCAAAAAGGCGCCAAATAACCTGACGTATCGAATTGCTATCTCGAAGACCTAGGTGGACGTGGCCATGTATCTTTTTGGTGGCGTAGTTGTTCTTTGGTTCGTGATGGATGCTATTGGTTCTGCTGATAGAGGTATCATTGTGGTCCGTTTTTTTGCTGAGTTCGCAGAGAACATGCCCACTCAAGACCTGAGGCTCGCCGTGTGCAATGAGGGGGGACGTGGACCACTTGCGCCCTGGGTTTGTAGATTTAACCGAGATTATTGAGATGGGAAAATTGCAACGAGAGAGGCTGGCCTCTAACTGTTCGAGCAAGGTGGAAGATTTATTGTTGTCTCTTCTTTCTCAATACGACCCGAATGTTATCGAGATTACCATGTACTGGCCGCCAGATAGAGATCAAGTTGACTTTTTAGTGGGGCTGGATGTCGAGGAAAGGGATTGGGATTTCACATTCTGGGCCAAGGAATGGCGTGAAAAGGGGCAAGAAAGAGATCAGGACTCAGAACTTTTTAATGATCTCAAGTCTTTCTTCAGGCAAGTGTGGAGAGACTTGGAGCGACCGCGGGACCTGAAAGGATACCTGCGTTTACATGATGACATTGAGGCTATCGATTTGGCCAATGGCCGCGTCGTGCGCGACGATGATAGAGAAGATCTTGGCGGACGTCTGGAATTTTCGGAAGTTAAAGGCGCCCCGGCCCTCGCTTCCGATGAGCCTGAACCCATCCAGCTTGGGGATGACTTGCAGGTCGTATGCGATGTTCTGAATTTATCCTGTCAGGATGACGGGTCATTTGTTGGGGAAGGAGTTGAGGTGGACTCAAGCCTTGATGTTCAAATTTTTAAGTCTTCAAGCACTGGCATAACGGTTTATGTTGAGGGGGATGGGTCTGTTCGGGCTTTGAAGTATAGGCACCCCTACTCAGGGAAGGTAGGGGAGTTCTGGCTGGGTCTACATGTGTCTCACGTCCACGATATTGCTGGAGATCCGGATATAGAAAATCTAATCCATGCGGAAACTCATCGCTCTTGGACTTACCTTTCTAAGGATTTGAAATCGAGCTTCAGGCTAGAGTTTGACCGCGATGACAAACTTTATGGTATTTCAAGGGTTATATCCAGCATTAAAAAATGAAGTCGCTGGTTGAAGTGATCATTATTAGTCTGCTCCTACAATTTGGCTGCGCCGAAGAGAGCATCTTGGACCGGCTGAATATTCCGGCAATACATATTGGCCGTCACCACTAGGATTGGAGATGGTCTGTCCCGTCGAAAAGATGGTGTGTCCCCGTTCGCGCAGCGAACGCTCTACAGAGATGGTCTGTCCCTGGACTGTCCCTGTTAAAGGCCGGTAAAAGCAAACGACCTAAGCACGGAACAACTCGTCGATCACACCGGTGGAGTCGCCGAACTGTTCGGCTTTTATGCCGCTGCCTTTTAAGGCTGAAAGCCAGAGGTTGCAGAGCGGTGTCTTCTCGTCTTTCATCACGAGATGTCGACCGTGGACAAAGCCGGCGCCGCGACCGGCGACGAGGGTGGGGCAGTTGTCCAGGCTGTGTTTGGTTCGGAGGTTGCTGCCGAACACGATCGTGGTGTGATCGAGCAGGGAGGAACCATCGACCTCGCGGGTGGTTTCCAATTTGTCGATCAGGTCGGCGAGCAGCTTCGCGTGGGCTTGGTCGCGCTTTATCGAATCGCCGGTTTTTTCCGCGCCGGCGTAGTGGCTGAGATTGTGCGCTGAAAACGACGAACCGATACTGGTGCAGAAACTGTCGCCGGGCAGGCGGTAGGTGAACACGCGGCAGGCATCGACTTGCATGGCGGCGACCATCAGATCGTACATGAC
>ENA-ORXR01003150-ORXR01003150.1-marine-metagenome-genome-assembly--contig:-NODE-3150-length-14975-cov-4.671030_pt1 | contig 14975 bp, 13 predicted proteins | sample MGYA00237866_ERZ511479 | MGnify/ENA metagenome assembly ERZ511479 | reverse complement strand
CACTAATCAACTGTTCTTTTTGTCTAGGAAAAATTAACAATTTGAAGTACATACTAATTTAGTACCCGAACCACTAGCTACCGACTCGTTTGATCAATATTTAAAATAATACCTTATGTTTAAATTTAGAGATAGAATAGAAGCAGGATATTCCTTGGCCAAAGTATTAATCCATTATAAAAACCTGGATGCACTTATTCTTGCAATACCCCGAGGAGGAGTTCCAATCGGAAAGATTGTCGCGGACGAACTAGGCCTTCCGCTCGAAGTTATTCTTTCAAAAAAAATTGGTCTCCCGACACAAAAGGAATATGCTATTGGTGCGGTAAGTCTGGTTGGAAGCGTTGTCAACCCAAACATTAATGTTTCTGAATATTATATCAAATCAGAAACCAAACGTATCCAGGATTTGCTTCAACAACGATATAAAAATTACTATAAAGATAGAGTTCCTTTAAGTCTTAAAGATAAAATAGTAATTATTGTGGATGATGGTATTGCCACCGGATTCACACTCTTGTCTACCATCCAAATGATCAGACAACAAAGTCCTTATAAAGTGGTAGTGGCAGTACCCGTTGCTTCTCCGCGAGGCGTTGAATGGCTCAAAGAACAGATAGCCATCGATGAAGTCATTGTTCTTTTAGCACCCGATAATTTCCAATCAGTTGGTCAGTTTTATGAAACCTTCGAACAAGTGACGGATCAGGAAGTGGACAAGATATTGTCTTCCTCTCATAAGCCTCCAAAAGAAAGACCTAATCCAGAAATTTAAATCACTTCAAAAACCACCAACAATCCCAATATTAACATGACTAGACCAATCGCCAAATGCATTAATTTGAAGTTTCTATTTTTCCAATCATTGGTATCTTATACCAATCAAGGTGGACTTAATTATTAATCCGGATATGGATAAATTTTTTACGGCACTTGGAGTAGGAATAAAGCTATGAAACTGTTTAAGTATGTTCACAAAAATCCCGGTGCTGAATATGATCGACATTTGGCGTTTTATAGTCGCAATAAAAAGACTGTTGTTTCATTACATAATCAACTTTTAAAATAAAAAATCATACTCATGAAAACCACTCTTCATTACAAAAAATCACCAGCCTTCAAATTTATTTGCTTACCCTTCCTATTCCTCTTACAGGTAATTATACCGTCCAGTTACTTATTAAGCAATACCTGTACTATCTCCTTCCCGGTGATCGAACCGAATGATGAAAACAATGCCGATTTGGAAGTTTACTACGAATTCGATGCCAGTCAAATTACTCAGAGTGAAGGTCATCCGCTGATCGGTAAGCGCTCCTACAATTTGATTGTCAAAAACAATGGTCCTGACGAAGCCACCAATATCATCATTCAAACCAATTATCACGATGAAGTGATTCCCTATGATAGAACGCTGACAACTGGTTCCTGGAATGGTTTTCAATGGATCATCCCTACTCTAACTGCTGGTGAATCCGTTCAAATGATGGAATACTCTAACATTTATTTTCCATTTAACAACAAATGGGTACAAGCTAGCTTGATGGAAATGGATCAGGACGATCCCGACAGTACACCTGGCAATTGGATCTTCACAGAAGACGATGCTGACAAACTGGAAATACTTCATCCTCAATCTGATCTTGACCTGACGCTCGCAGTTAACGAATTGGAATATGACATTTACGAGTATATTAATTATGAAGTGGCCGTACAAAATTTTGGACCTTCTATTGCTACGAATGTAACCGTAAGTATACCCTTTCCACCCGGCACCGTCCTTTCAAGTAGCACGAATGCTACACAAGGAACTTACAGCTCCTATAATGAAATCTGGGATATCGGTTCGTTAGATATTGGCCAAACCGTTTTATTGAATTTGGTCTTGTTTACCCTGGATACCGATGGTCCTAAATCCCTTTTTGCACAGGTACAAACAGCGGATCAACCAGATCCCGACTCAACTCCCGGCAATGATACCAACCAATCACCGGACGAAGACGACGAAGCTAAAGTGACGATATTTCCGGAAGGATTTGAACACGGGGATTTGATCATTAGTGCTGCTCCAGTCTTTAATGCTGGTCCAGGGAGTACAATTATGACTTTTTATGATATTCGAAACATAGGCCCCGGAACGGTACCGGCAGGTTTTACAGTAGCTGCCTATCTTTCTGAAGATGAGCAATTTACTACGGATGATGTCCGTATCGGAGAAAGAATAATTCCCTCCGAATTTCCAGCTGGATTGATAATTCCCGAAATAGAAATGGAAGTAAGCATTCCTGTCGACCAGGAAGCAGGATCCTTTTATGTCATCTTTTTTGTGGATGCCAATGATGAAGTCGCAGAAGTAAATGAAGCCAATAATTTTTATTCCCGACCAGTTTTAATATCTAACTGTGTTGAAGACATTTTATTAAAATCACAGGCAGAAGTCGATGCTTTTAATTGTCCGAATGTCATAGGTAACTTAACAATTACGGGCGATAACATTACTAATCTCGATGCACTTGCCTCGCTCACTTATGTTACCAGAACGGTCATCATAGTTGATAATCCTAATCTAGTTGACATCAACGGATTGTCTTCACTTACGGCCACTGGTGCCGGGCTTTGGATCACCAGAAATGATCACTTGCCGAACCTAAATGGTCTGGAAGCCATAACTAGTGTAGGTGGACATTTGTCGATCCGTCTCAATCCTGCTTTAGAACAAATAGATGCGCTTTCCATGCTCGCTTCCGCAGGAGGTGTCCGCATTGAAAACAATGATATTCTCGGCGATTTAGATGGCTTATCTTCCCTCACCAATACGAATAACATTTGCTTCATTTATGATAATGATGCGCTGCAAAATGTAGATGGGCTGGCAAGTCTTACTTCCGTTGGGGAATGGTTAACCATCAGAGAAAATCTTGTGCTCCAAAATATAGATGGACTGGCTCAACTCGATTTTATTGGCGAAGATTTATCTATATTTGGAAATTCTATGCTGAATGACTGTTGTGGTATTTATCCGATTCTCGGTAGTAATGGTGTCTCGGGTACCGTCCATATTTATAACAATCCCGCTCCTTGTAATACCCCACAAGAAGTTATTGATAATTGTACGGCTACAGATTTTTGCTCCGCTACTTCCGCTTTTCCCTGGCACGAATGGATCAGCAAAGTACAATTCAATACGATTGATAATTCATCCCACAAAACTAATTATAGCGACTTTACCTCCATCAATACCACGCTGGAAAAAGATGGAACTTATCCCCTGACTATAGAAACAAGTTTTAGCTATTATACGGCGGATGAATATGTACGCGTGTGGATTGACTATAACCAAAATGGTTCTTTCTCCGACCCTGGAGAAATGGTTTTTGATAGAATATTAAATAAACCATCCAATGGATCACCTCCGGTTAGTATTACTGATAACATTAAAATTCCATTTAATATTCCAATTGGGAATACCCGAATGCGCGTATCTATGCAGCGAGGAAGTGCGCCAATGCCATGTGGCACTATCCCATTTGGAGAGGTGGAAGATTATACGATTGATATTATCGACACGCAGCAACCATTTTTGACATTAGAATGTCCAGGAGATATATACGTAACGGTTCCTCCGCAAACATCTGGTAGTATTGTAAATTGGGACTCACCAACTTTTTCTAGTACTTGTTTGAGTGGTTCAGGAAGTTTTATTCAGACGGGTGGTCAAGCAAATGGAAGTTTTTTCCCTGTAGGTGTTTATGTCATTGAATATGTTGCAGCTGATAATTGCGGCAATCAAAAAGCATGTTTTTTCACGCTATTTATAGAAACAGTTAGTGAAACCTGTAGTTCAGAGAGTGCGTTTCCCTGGCACGACTGGATTAGCCAGGTATCCTTTGCGGAGATCAACAAGGCTTCCGGCAAATCAACTTATAGTGACTTTACTGCTACCAGTGCGCAGGTGCTGGCAGGCAATAGTTATCCAATAAGTTTAGAAACCAGCTATAGTTATTATACTTATGATGAATACTGGAAAGTATGGATTGATTACAATGGCAACAACGTTTTTGAGGAACCAGAAGAGTTGGCTTTTTCAGGAATTCTGGAGCAAACACCAAATGGAACCGCTTCTAAAACGATCGGTGGATTGGTCTCCATTCCGAATGATGTATCAAATGGAATCAGGCAAATGCGGGTATCTATGAAACGAGGTAGCTATCCTAGTCCTTGTGAACTATTGCCTTTTGGTGAAGTAGAAGATTATACGGTAAATATTGGCGGTATGGAAAATGAAATTTCAGCAAATGAGCATACCTTATTTTTGGAAAATTATTTAGAAAATGAATCATCCATTGAGAATCAATTCCCTCTGGACCAATATGAACTTTTTCCCAATCCCGCAAAGAATGAAGTTTTTGTAAATCTAAACAAGGCAAGTGGTCATCGTGCCATCCTCCAAATACATGATACTTTTGGACGAACCCTAATAGAAAAACAAATTCAGAATATCCCTGATTCGCCAATTAGTCTTGAGCTCACTGGCTTGGAAAATGGCCTTTATTTTCTTAGTATTAAAATAGATGAAATGAAAATAATTACTAAAAGATTTGTTATCGAGGATATTAAATAAGCACTTAAATTAAATTGAGTGAAGAACATTTCAAAAGTTCCGGAAGCACTAGCTACTCGCTCTGCAATCACCGACGAATTAATGTACACACGTTTATAATACGCGATGTTATATAAAGGTCCTTTCATCATAAAAACGGTTAAAACACGCCGTCAGATCACTGCTCGCAGGAAAGAACATCAACAAAAAAAAATGGGCAATGTTGGAAATTGCGCAGTCCAAATGTCAACTCGAATTCTTTCAAGCCATTGCTTTAGGTGATTTCAGGTAAATTAAATAAAAGCTTATGACAACTTATGAATTTTATCAATTTTGGGGTATACTCTTCTATTTGTGGATCATCTGGATTTTTCTGTTGATCTGGATTATTTTTACGCCCTGGGGGCCACCAAAAGAGAAGCGAAAAAAGGAAAAGCCTTTGGATATTCTACAAGAAAGATATGCGAAGAGAGAAATTTCCAGGACAGAATATAAAGCGCGTCAATCTGTTCTAAAAAAAGATACTGAAACGATAGAGCAATGAAATCATCTAAAATTTTTCCCAAAATCACTCAAAGGTCAGTCCCGTGGTTTCTTCCATAAACTGATGTAAAATCACCATTTGGTTATGTCCCAGTTTTTGACCAAAAAAAGCCACTAAATACAAAGATAAAAATACTACAATCAACACCGGAATCCACCAAAGAATTAGCACTGATTTATGAAGTAATATATTTGACAAACCAATAATTCCAATTACAAAAATTATAAAAAAAATTAGTGCATAAAAAAAAACGAACATGGTCCAAACCGAAGGCCGAGGCCCATACAAACCGTTTATCAAAGTCCCCTTTTCGGTTGGTTCCAGATTTAAATTTAAATAAGGGGACCAATAATGCTGTTCTTCCACAGGCAAAAAAAGCGTACCATAATTGTCACTAATCCAGCCTTTGCAAATTGCATTTTCTTTACTCAACCCAATTTTAATTTTTTCTGTTAACTCAATTATGCTATCCGGACTTTCTAATTGAAAACGGGGCCGAACTTGAGTGAAAACAAAATTATCTTTTGGCTTTCTAGACATAAAAAATAAAATGAAAAATATTTGAAGTTGTTTTTTGCACTGGATATTTATATCAACCGTTGTAAATAATCTACCAGTTTATGGAGAGAAGTAATTTTACCATAATCCGATTCTGGAATATCGATATCAAAAACCTCCTTAATTTCGACCATCATTCGTAAAAAATCCATGGAGTCTATCTCAAATTCATAGGAAATATTAGCATCCAGATCCACGGTATTTGGGTCGATCTCTGGTGCAATTTTTTCTAGAATATTAAATAGTTTTGATTTAATTTCTGTGTGATTCCATAGCATCATAATTGTTGAGGATTTTGTAATAATAGATTTAATTTTTCCAAAAATCGCGAACCGGTCATTCCATCTGTCGCCCGATGATCGCCAGCTAGTGTGACTGTCAAAACAGGATGAATCGCCAGCATTTCATCCACCGCCCAGGGTTTCTCTATAATCTTCCCAAAACCAATTAACGCAACTTGTGGTGGATAGATGATACCAAATACTTTTTCTGCTCCTCGCTCGCCTACATTGGTGATGGTAATGGTACCCTCCGTTAATTCCGAGCTCCGCAATTTAGCGGTCCTCGCTCGCTGGATCACATCTGTCACTTCCTCCATTATTACCCCTAAAGACTTTTGATCTACTTGTTGAATCGCTGGAATTACCAGCCCTCCTTGCCGAAGAGAAATGGTAAATCCAATATTAATAGCTTCCTGAATTTGGTGACCATCTTCCGTCCAATAAGCATTCAAGGCAGGAACTTCAACCAGGGCCAATGCGGTTGCTTTTAACAAAAGAACTACTGACAACAATCGTTCTTTAACCTTTCGTTTCTGATTTTCATTTTCCAACCATTCCAAAGCTTTTTTCATGTCGATGGAAGTCTCCAAATAATAATGAGGAATCTCTCGATTCGATCGACTCATGGCCGCTGCGATGGCCGAACGCATTTTTTCCTTTTTTGAAGTCGCTGGGATTTGCGCAGAAATCGTAGAAGCAACCTCTGATTTACCTGGAATAGTTTCCTGTATTTTACGCTGGGTTTTTACATAATTTTCAACGTCGATTTTATGAATGACGCCACTATCATGGCTACTGGAAATTACCTGTAGATCAATGCCCAAATCACTAGCGATCCTTTTTGCTAGCGGAGATGCCTTTATTCTGGTACTTCCATTTATTTTATTTTTTGAAAAAGGTACTTCTGGTGGTGGCGGTTGCCGAACAGGGTCCGTGGTCGGAACTATTTCTGGAGGAATCGGGTCTCGCTTTGGGTCTCCTATTGGTGGAATTTCAATCGGAGGGATGCTTTCAGGTGGATCCTTAACCGGTGGTATTTCCATAGGTTTTTCTTTCGGTTTTTCTTCCTCCGGATCCACCGCAATATGGAGTTTGACACTATCCGTATTGATAAAAGCCAAGACTGCGCCAACAGGTAATTTTTGGCCTGGCTTTGCCATGATTTTCTCAACGATTCCATCTTCAAATACTTCCACATCAATGGCTCCTTTGACCGTTTCAATTTCGGCGATAATATCTCCCTTCCGGACCTGATCGCCTTTTTTCACTTTCCATTCTACCAGCACCGCATCTTCCATATCAGCACCTAAACTGGGCATTTTATACTCGCTCATAGTTCATCATTTTAATACAGCGTTCAACAATATTTTCCACTTGAGGAACTGCCGCCGTTTCTAAATGTTTGGCATAAGGCATTGGTACTTCTACCCCACAAAGTCGCTGGACCGGTAAATCCAAATCATAAAAAGCATTTTCATTGATTCTTGCACTAATTTCTGCGGAAATACCACCACTACGCCATCCTTCATCGACTATCAATCCTCGGTGGGTTTTGCGGATAGATTCCAATATAGTTTCCGTATCCAAGGGGCGTAAAACCCGAAGGTCAATGACTTCCACTTCAATTCCATCCTCGGCAAGTAATGCTGCTGCGCTGATGGATTTATCCACCCCAATGCCATACGTAAAAATGGAAATATCTTTACCATTCCTGGCTATATTCGCTTTGTCAATATTGACCTTTGTGGCCTCTGCAGAAAGGATTCCTTTTCTATTATACAAGGTCGTATTTTCAAAAATCAGTACCGGATCGGGATCTTCCAAAGCAGCCAATAACATACCTCTTGCGTCTTCAAGTGTAAAAGGTGTCAATACTTTTAAACCAGGAATGTGGGCATACCATCCTTCCAAACTATGCGAGTGTTGAGCCGCTAATTGTTTACCGCCACCGGTTGCCATCCGAATCACCACCGGCACATTAAACAAGCCTCCCGACATATGCAATAAGGTCGCAGCATTATTCATAATTTGATCCAAAGCCAACAAACTAAAGTTAACCGTCATCACCTCGACAATCGGTTTCATGCCAGCCAAAGCTGCACCAATACCGATACCTACGAATCCGGATTCTGAAAGTGGCGTATCTCTAATTCTTTCTGGTCCAAACTCATCTAGCAAACCCATACTGACGGCAAAACAACCACCATACCTTCCGACATCCTCGCCCATTAAAAATACCCGTTCATCTTTTTTCATCGCTTCTCGGATAGCCATTCTAACCGCTTCTCGATAAGTTGTTTCTATTATTTTTTCTGCTTTAGCAATCATTATAATACATATTTTGTAACAAATTGAAAATTATGATGAATACACAAATTTTGTTAAATCTTCCAGTGATTCCCAATGTCCATTTTCAGCAAACTGAACCGCTTCCTCTATTTCTATTGACACCCTGGCTTCCATACTTTCAAGCGTCTTTTCATCAAGTAACCCGGCAGCTTCCAGGCGTTTTTTATAGGTAACAATCGGTCCTTTCTTTTTCCATTCTTCTACTTCTGATTTATCGCGATACAATTGAGCATCAAACATAGAGTGTGCTTTGAATCGATAGGTTCTACATTCTAGAAGAAATGGATTTTTGCTTCTGCGAATATAGGTGATGGCTTCCTTTGCTGCTTTTTGAACTGCCAAAACATCCATACCGTCTACCAACTCGGAGGCTATTTTATAACTTCCTGCTTTTTTGTAAACCTCCATCTCAGATTCAGATATTTCCAAAGCAGTTCCCATCGCATACATATTGTTTTCACAAACAAACAAAATCGGTAATTTCCATAAAGCAGCCAGATTCAAGGATTCGTGGAACGCTCCTTCTGCCACTGCTCCCTCTCCAAAGAAGCAACAACTGATTTGATCGTTACCTTGCATTTTATTGCCCAAAGCCATCCCAACTGCCATTGGTAAATGTCCTCCAACAATAGCGTTACCGCCATAAAATTTTAAGGCCGCATCAAACAAATGCATGGAGCCTCCCCTGCCCCGACTGCAACCTTCTACTTTTCCATACATCTCCGCCATGATAGAATGAGGAGACATACCACGCGCCAAGGCATGACCATGCTCTCGATAGGTAGCCAGCACCGCATCATCTTTTTCCAAACCATCCATTACTCCTACCGCGATGGCTTCTTCTCCAATATACAAATGGAGAAAGCCTCTAATTTTTTGTGCGGTATATAGTTCTGCTGACCGCTCTTCAAAGCGCCGGATTAAAAGCATTTGGTATAATAAGTCCAACGCTTTTTCTTTTTCGGGTATTGACAATATTTTACGTTTAGGAATCGTATCCATAATAGGTATTGGTTAATTTATTTATTATCTGAATCAAGGGTTGAAAATAAATTTGCAAACTAATGATTCATCATTATTCTTTTTCCAAAGTAGAGGTATCGCCTTCTGGCAAACCTAACTCACGAGCTTTTAGTAAACGGCGCATAATTTTTCCACTTTTGGTTTTAGGTAAATTTTCTAAAAACTCAATGGCCTTAGGTGCAACCGCAGCGCCCAATTTTTTACGACAAAAACCGATGAGTTTCATCTGCAAAGTTTCGTCCCGGGAATAACTGCTGTTCAAGGAAACATAAGCTTTGACCATTTCACCAGCCATGGGATCCGGAATACCAATCACTGCTGCTTCTGCCACCGCAGGATGTTCCATCAAAGCAGATTCTACTTCGAATGGTCCCACCATGTGGCCAGACGTTTTGATAATATCTTTGCTCCTTCCAACAAACCAGAAGTAGCCATCTTCATCGACCTTTGCCAAATCTCCAGTCAAATACCATTCGTCAAAAAAACATTTTTTATATCTTTCTTCTTCATCCAGATAGGCGACAAACATAGATGGCCAACCAATTTTCAAAGCTAATTCTCCGACTTCATTAGGACTGGTTGTCTTTTTCCAAAGCGCCCCATCTTGTTTTAAAATTTCGACCTCAATACCTGGCAAGGGCAATCCCATAGACCCGGGGCGAATAGCTACAGAGGGAAAGTTACTGATCATAATACCGCCCGTTTCGGTTTGCCACCAATTGTCATGGATCGCCATCCCCAGGGATTCTTCTCCCCATATCACGGCTTCCGGATTAAGGGGTTCTCCTACGCTGTGAATTAATCGAAGCGCACTTAAATCAAACACCTCTTTGGGTTTTATTTCTAATCGCATCAATCTACGAATGGCAGTAGGAGCCGTGTACCAAATATTGACTTTTTCCCTTTCTAGGATCTCAAACCATTGCATGGCATCAAATTCTGCTTCTAACACAATATTTGTCACACCATGTAGTAAGGGAGAAATAATTCCATAAGAAGTTCCGGTCACCCATCCTGGATCAGCAGTACACCAAAAGATATCTCCTTCGTGAAAATCAAGGACATATTTTCCGGTTATAAAATGAGTTAAAACAGCGTTGTGAATATGCACTGCTCCCTTTGGCATTCCCGTAGTCCCACTAGTAAAATGCAATAATGCTGGATCATTCGGGTCTGTTGGAGGAATCTTAAATTCAGGTGAAACACTAGCCATTAGTGCAGGTAGAGACAATATTTTTTCATCGACATCTTTAGAGACATCGGTCAATAAAACATATCTTAATTTAGGCAATTGATCCAAAATGCCTTTGATCTTTCGTTGATATAATTTATGGGTAGTAACCAGAACTGTCCCTTTTCCTTTTCCCATTCTTTGAATAATAGGCTCAGGGCCAAAAGCAGAAAAAAGCGGACAGAATACGGAAGTGTTTTTTAAGGAGCCAAGTGCTGCAATGTATATTTCTGGAATCCTGCCACATAAAGAAAACACCGCTTCTCCTTTTTTTATTTGCAACCGTCGAAGTACATTAGCAAATCGATCCGTTTGTTCCTTTAAATCCTGATAAGTGATATCCACCACTTTTTTATTTATTCCAATCCACCGAATTGCAGTTTTTTGAGAATGGTCGGAATTGGCATGACGATCCACTGCTTCATGCGCAATATTCAAGCCTTCTCCATTAGGTAAACCTTCCAATTCCGACCGGACCGCATCCCATCGAAACTGTTTTCTTATGGTATCATAATCATAAAGATTTGGAGCCGCTTTCCAGTTACTGGCTACTTTTTTTAAGACGGGAGAATTTGTCATGATATGCTATTATTTCATTGGTTCAATTTAGTTATATCCACTGCTACCACTTTGTACGCTGGACAATCCGCTTCGCTATCCAGGACGTCGCTGGTTATTTTGTTAATTTTCCGGTGATTCATTTTTCAAATTAAGAACGGCACCAAAAATGGATGGCCAATCCAGAGTAGATTGAATTAAAATGGGCTGTTTACAATAAGCCTCTACCTGGTATAGAATGTTGATAAAATATTTCGCCTTTTATCTCAATCTATTTAATCGCCATTCCTTAGAATAATTCAAGATGAATCTTTGGTCAAAACTCACTTTTTATGTTTGAAAACTTCATGACATTTATCAACAACAGGGATGAGTTCTGTCAATGACGTATTTGTACTATCATCTGTTTTTAGGTGACCTGTAGGAATAATGCGACACCCGCCGGGGTCGATTCTTTAATGGTGACTAATCTTCCATATATTGTTCAAACAATTCCATATACCGTTTTACTTTAACGACTATGGCCTGGTAGCCATTCCTGTTTTCTTTTTGTTTCGCTTTTAAGACATTTACTTTCACCTTTATATTGGCGCGGTAAAGCTTATAAAAAATAAATAAAAGATGGTCTTCCGTGGTTAACATACAATTGAAGGTTTCCAGGTATTTATTTAAGAAACACTGAGCCAATGTGCCTTGATTATAAAAATCCAAGTCCATATAAAGAAAAGCTAATTCGCTCAGTAAATCCAAATAACGAAAATGCTCATTGAATTCAATACAATCAAAGATGATGGGTTCATTTTCAAAAATAATATTGGCAGCGTGTAAATCTCCATGGCAATCTCTGACCCAACCATTTTGTTCCCTCCAGTCGATTCGGCTACTGAGTCGATCTAAAATTTGATGCGCAAATTCAACACCTTTTTTTATTTTTTTCATTTTCTGTTTCCCCAATACTGCTTCGATTTCTGATTGAAAGTTAAGAATATCTGCAAAGTCTTCTAGTAATATATTGCTGTTTACTTTTCCGGAAAGGATCGATGTTGACTGATGAAAGTCAGCCAGTTTTTTAGCGAGCTGAAATATCATTTCACTGCTAACCCGGTCTTCTCTCAATAATTTATCAAGGCGATAATCATTATTCATCCGCTTCATTTGTACGCAATAATCTATCACAGACCCATTTCCATCAATACAAATTTTTCCTTTTTTTTCCAAGGTAATCGGAACAACTTCCAGATAAATGCCAAGGGTTAATCTTCTGTTTAAACTAAGTTCTTCTTCGCAGTAATATTTTCTTTTCTCCAAAGTAGAAAAGTCCAAGAAGGAAAATTGAACAGGCTTTTTTATTTTAAACGCATAGTTAGTACTTAAAATAATCCATGAAATATGGGTCTCGATTAGTTCGGTTTTTCCAGGTGAATCTGGAAAAGCCTCTTGGCTTATCAATTGATTAATTTGGTTCGCTTTCATGTTTGAAGGAAGTTCCCTGGGGGAAGTCCCGAGGAGATTTAGTGATTAAAATATATTCTTTTGCTTTATCGATCATCTCCTCCAGCGAAAGATGATCAGACCACAGAGTCAAATGAGATTCCTGAATGGGTTCAAATTGTTTTAGGAGAAATTGGTATACTTTAAAATCGGCTTCACTATCTGGGCGTTTTTTCGTCACCCGGACTTTGATCGTTTCCAAGTTTGCTTTAAGTTCAATGATTCTGATTGGGATGGATAATGAATCAGCAATATCTAAATATACTTTTCTAATTTTTTCCAAATAAAAAGTAGCGTCGACAATCACATAAGGATGTTCAAGCAATCCTTTTTTTGTTAGTGAAACCATCTTGTCATATACTACCTGTTTGGAATTATTGTCATATTTTTCCATCAAATTTAAACCTCTTCGTACCGAATCGCTATTGATGTGCAAGGCCTCCAGTTTGGAAGCCAGGGCTTTAGAAAAATAAGTTTTTCCACTCCCGGGAAGACCGCTTACCAATATTAGCATAGTTTATTTTATTAAACCAGTTGAGTTGATCATTAAATTATTTAAATTATTTCTACCCATTTTTCTTTTCTTTTTCCTGAAAATTAGAAATAAATAAATATAAAAAGGGTGACAACGGTCAATGAGAAAAATGATTTTGATCATCCATCTCATTTGATTAAGTACGGGGACGTTTATAAGTTCCTATTGTTGATCGAGGCTATTTTCACCAAAAAAAATCGCTTAAAAAATTGAACTATCCCTACCGGAATCCAGCTAAAACAAAACACTGTCATCATTTGTATCATGGACAAACCGGTAAGCGACAAGACTTCATTGACTGGTGAAATATTGTACGCTCCTGCCACTAATATCAGGCAGAACAATGAAGCTCCCCAAATATATTTATTCTGAGTAACTTCGTTGTTAAAAAAAGAGCCATAATATCCGACCGCTATCACACCAATACAAATAGCGAAGGCATATCCTCCTATTTCCTTCCAGTTATATTGAGTTAAAATCGGTTCTTCGGGATTTCGTGGTGGGCGTGACATTACATCCTTTTTAGTTCCATTCATCCCTAAAGCCAGCGCCGGAAAAATCACAAAATATCTAATGTTGTCAAAAATCCCTCTCCCTTGTCGAATAGCTACCCCGATAGAATTGAAGGCATCATCTTCCAAAATCAAATCAGCACTTTCCTTAGCTGCTTCTGTCCCTCTGATTCCCATGGCAATTCCGATGTCTGCTTTTTTAAGCGCGGGCGCATCATTGACCCCATCACCCGTCATAGCTGTAACCTTTCCTGCATTTTGGTACCACTTGACCAGCTCAAGTTTTTGTTCAGGGCTTACTCTAGCAAATACATCAATCTGACTCAGATCTTGCTGACTAATATCAAGTTGACTTAGTTCCTTACCATGTGCTACTACTGGATAAATCCGATTCTTTTAAAACCACTTCCAATGCTCCTTTAATACAAACAAGATATCGACCATCCTTCATTTGGTGCATCGTACCCATCATTTTAGTATCTGCATCAAAATGAATTTCTTTTATCCGAGGGTTTTGTTTTTGAATCTCCTGGATTTGATAATTTTCTTTCTTTGCAAATTCCAACAAGGCTACCTCAATTGGATCACCAGTGTTTTTACCATTGGATTCAAGTATGGCATTAATCGAGCGCTAGGGAATCAACCGTTTTTTGTCCGTCTACAAAAATAAATTGATTGACTTCCATTTTATTTTCGGTGAGTGTTCCAGTAACGATGCACGAAGAAGAAGGATAGCCGTAGGTATTTAGTGACCCTGCCCGATCTGACAATCGGTCCGGTGGGACAGCGAAGTAGCAAAAAAAGCAGTCAAAAGTGTAAAGTTATTTTGTCAAGATTCCTTAGTATTTCATTCTGATTAATGAAAATAACAAGGTTTTTACGCTGGGTTTTAGTGAAAAAATCAGCATTTTCAAATGTAAAAAAAATAGTATATTTGAGTTTAAGGAATGGCGCTTAAATAGATTGACATTTTAGACTTGGTTATTTTGTTACTAATCAAGGTACTAAAAACGGAGTTATGCCGTAGCATGAACATGATGCGTATTCATGTCTTTTACTTAAAAAAAAGTATTTTTTTTATAATGAAAACACCTTGCTATTCTCCTGGACTATGTGATTAAATATCATTCCAAAGACTCTTGTTCCACAAACCGATCACTTTTTTAAACCTTAAAAGGTCTGAACTCCGGGGAATTTTTCTTGATTGAAGATTCTCAGGAATGAGGTATTAATAAATTAAGAATTTTGGGTTAGAGATTTTTGTTGCTAGTAAGGCAAAAAAAGTAGGGATAG
>ENA-ORXR01003145-ORXR01003145.1-marine-metagenome-genome-assembly--contig:-NODE-3145-length-14980-cov-3.185063_pt1 | contig 14980 bp, 12 predicted proteins | sample MGYA00237866_ERZ511479 | MGnify/ENA metagenome assembly ERZ511479 | reverse complement strand
CAAGCGTACATTGTGCCGATCCGACTCTTCAATCTGATCCAGGAATTCCCCCCAGGTATTCACGTGCAATTGTGCCGGCAGGCCCAGCACCCGACCAAACTCACGCGATGATGAAAAGGCGCCGGTGGACAGACACCATTCCCAATTACCCAGGCGTGCGATACGTTGTGCGTTGTCCAGCTTAGCCTGACTGGCACGCAGTTCATCTGCAGTAAGCTTGGATCTCATCATGTACTGGACACGATGCGGCAGTATGAAAAAGTTGATCGGCTTGGTCAGAAAGTCTGTTGCACCTTCATCATAGGCGCGCGTTATGGAATCGAGATCGTCCAGTCCAGTTATCATCAGGATGGGAACGTGAGCGCCCGAATCTATTTGGCGAATACCGTTAATGGCTTCAAAGCCATCCATGACCGGCATCACCGCGTCCATGATGATCAGATCCGGCTCATATTTCAGGAAGCACTCTATGGCCTGAATACCATCCACTGCCTGTACGACATCAAAGCCTGCATCTTCCAGAGCGCCTTCGGCCATCATCAAACTGGCGGCGTCATCGTCCACATGCAGGACAATGGGTCGATCCCGCTGCAAATTCGGTATCACCATTTCCATTGATTGTGATACTACTTCAGGCATCAGGCAGCTTTCGACATGTGGTTAAGTAGTGCTGCGCGACTGTCATTGAACAGATCTTCTATTCCGTCGCCCAATGCCATACAAGCCGGGAAATTCTCGTCACGAGCAGCGCGCTCGATATCACGACAGCGCTCTGAGAGAGTATGTGCACCCACGTAAGCGCTAGAAGACTTCATGGTGTGAGCGGCGGTGCGAACGGCGTTCAAATCGCCCTCAGCTAGCCCTTGCTGCATCAGCTCAATTGACTTGGGAGACTCTGAGGTAAATAACTCCACGACGCGTTTCAACAAATCAGGTTTGCCGGGTCGCTGCAATGCGGCGATTGCCTTTAGCGCATGACTATCAATGACCGATCCCATGTCAGCGCGAACGAGGATTGCGCAGTCGGTGCCATGAACCCAGGCCGTTACTATTGATCAACGACTGATCCCTGCCGAACTGAGCGTACTGTGCCGTCAGCTCGGCTTTTAACGAATCAAGTCTCAACACAGCTGCTTCCAGACTATGGTCAGCTGAGGTCGCAGTGGCTGGTGGTTGGGAGTGTTTCTCCGCAGGCGGAGCAGGCTCCACCTGCGCTTGCGCATCGGCGGTAGATTCACTAACCCAGAAAATCAACATGGCGCTCATGATCAGGGCCAGAAACGCGGCAAACCACTGCCCTGACGGTAATGCCAGATAGCCCCACATCAGCAGCAGGTACAGTCCTGCTGCCACTCCCAGGTCCACAATGGGTGAACAACTCTTCAACTTTAGCTCTCTCGCAAACATCCTATGTGACTCGTATCGACGCACTTGCCGACAACTTGATCAGGATAACCGGGTAATTCGTGCAGGCGACGCTCAACCAGAAGCGTCATTCGACTCCAAAATGGGATTTATCAGCCGATCCAGCTTCCTGAATTGCATCTGCGGTAGGCTGTAGGGGTACCCTCCTCTTTTGCGAGACCCGAGCCAATGAGTTTCAGCCCTCCCGCTACCCCGGTTTCATCTCAACCTGGCGATGGCGATACGCCGTTACCAGCGCACACAGCCAACTACACCCCGTTAAGTCCACTGAGCTTTTTACCGCGTAGCGCCGAGGTCTACCCCGACAAGACTTCAGTCGTTCACGGGCAGCATCGTTATACCTGGGCGCAGACCTATCAGCGTTGTTGCCACAGCGCTGCAACGATGGCCGCTCTGAATATCCAGACTGGCGACGTAGTGGCGGTAATCGCGCCCAATATCCCGGCACTGTTCGAACTGCATTTCAGCGTCCCCATGTGCGGTGCCATTCTCAACGCCATCAATACGCGTCTGGAAGCCGCAACCATCCGTTACATCCTTGAGCATGGAGGGGCGAAGCTGTTGTTTGTTGATCGCGATTCAACAGCCGTGGTAAGCGAGGCACTGGACGGTCTTGAACACAAACCCATTCTAGTTACCATCGACGATGATCAGGCCACTGGCGAGCCCATCGGCGACATATACTACGAGCAATTTGCTCAAGCTAACGCGCCGACAGCCGAATCGCTGCCCGCCATCGATCCTGAATGGCGCTGGCAATTGCCAGCAGATGAATGGCAATCGATCTCACTGAATTACACGTCGGGCACCACCGGCAAACCCAAGGGGGTGGTGTATCACCATCGGGGCGCCACGATGAACGCCTTATCCAACATCACCGGCTGGCACATGGGTCCGCATCCTGTATACCTGTGGACTTTACCCATGTTTCATTGCAATGGCTGGTGTTTCCCATGGTCCCTCGCAGCCAATGCAGGAACCAGCATCTGTACAAGAAGCATCACGGCCAAAACCATCTACGACAGTGTCAAGACACACGGTGTCACCCACTTTTGTGGTGCACCGATTATTCTCAACTTCATTATTAACGCTGATCCTGCGGTGGTACATCCATTACCCCATGTCGTGAACATCATGACGGCTGCTGCACCTCCACCTGCCAGCGTACTGTCGCGCATAGAGTCACTGGGTTTCCATATCACGCACACATACGGGCTCACCGAAACCTACGGCCCCGCAGTCATGTGCGCCTGGAATACGGATTGGGATTTATTGCCAGCAACCGAGCGGGCCAGATTAAAATCTCGTCAGGGTGTCCGGTATCAGGTGCTTGATCAGCTGGATGTTCTGAATCCGGAAACAATGCAAGCAGTGCCCCGTGATGGAAAAACGATCGGTGAGGTCATGTTCCGCGGGAATATAGTCATGCGGGGTTACTTTCGCAATGCCGCTGCCAATACCGAGGCATTCAGAGATGGCTGGTTTCATAGCGGGGACCTGGCCATCATGGATCCTGACGGCTATCTACGCATTCTGGATCGCTCGAAGGACATCATCATTTCAGGTGGCGAAAATATTTCCTCTATTGAAATAGAAGATACCCTCTACGCACACCCGGCGGTACTCGAAGCCGCGGTGGCAGCTCGCCCCGACGAAAAATGGGGAGAAACACCCTGCGCTTTTGTTACATTAAACCCCGGTGAGTCCGTCACTGAGCATCAACTCATAGAGTGGTGTCGAGACACAATTGCTCACTTCAAATGCCCGAAAACAATTGTATTTCGCGAATTGCCCAAGACATCAACGGGGAAAATACAGAAATTCAAATTGCGTGAATGGGCTGCTGAACTCTAGTGGGTCACGCGGTTAATCCGGACTAGCCACGATCTCAAGCCAGCATTTCCAACGTGCGTGCAATCGATTCTTCAGCAGCCTCTACAACGCTACTCAAAGGTTCGGACAAATTCAGAAACTGTTGAATACAGGCGTACGCTGGCAGGGCTTCACAGTATTCCAGATCGGGCGGTGTGCCGTCCGCACCTGTAGTGCAACAGCGTGCAACCAGAATAAGATCGGCCAGATCGGGCGACTCAGTATGACTGCGTTGCCAGTTGTCGCGATTTGCAACTATTTGTACAAGCTCTGGATCCATCTCCCAGTGCTTCAGCAAGTTGACACCAAATTGACAACTGTGTTTCGCCAACAGTAGTTCAACGATTTCCTGAGATATATTGTCCGCTTTTTCATCTATCCGAGTGAGCAGCAACATGGCGCCTACGTTGTACATCAAGCCACCCAGCATGGCCCTGTTTGCATCCACAAGTCGGTAGTGACGTGAAAACGCACTGGCTACCGCTGCCGTTCTGACCGACTGCATCCACAAATCACCAATCATGCTGGCAACGACTTCGTGGCGTGCCTTGAAGGAGTTCTGAAGTAGAACCAGTGCCAGATTCCGGGTCGCTGAAAAGCCGATTCGACTGACCGCTTCGGGTACGTTCTCAACGGGAGAAACCCCGCGATAATAGGCGCTGTTAGCCACGCGCAACAACCTGGCGGCTAACACCGGGTCGTTACTCAGAAGCTCGGCCAGTCTATGCAGACTGATGGAGTCATCCCGCATGGCTTTTTCAAGATAAATAACAGCGTTAGGCAATGAGGGTAACTTGCCATCATCGAATTGGAACGGCTTTACGACGCCAGCACTGGCCCCTCCGCTTGATTCTGCGTGCACACCGACCTCGCCCCATCGCTCTATACGCAGAGTATCGGCAGAGCGCTGAGTCAAGCTTAACGGCGTTGGTTACGTGGCCCAACTCTATCCTATGGAATAACGCGATTTCATCAATCTGTCAAACCACTTGAACAGCACACCGTCTATCGTGCTCTGTGCACCCAGTGAGAGGCGTTCCATCAGGTTTTTCTTTTCACGGTAGCTGAGTAACAGCACATCTCGCTCCTCACACGCGTCTACCAGATACTGATCACTGGTAGAGAGTATGTCAGCCAGATTCAGATCCAGCGTGTCCTGACCAGACCAGATCTCTCCCGTGGCTACCGCGTCTATATCCAGCTTGGGGCGTCGTGCACTGACATAGCCTTTGAACTGACCGTGGATACGTTCGATATCCTCGATGAATTTCTGCCGCCCTTCTTCGGTATTCTCACCGAATACGGTCAGCGTTCTCTTGTACTTACCGGCTGTGAGCATTTCGAAATCCACATTCAATTCTTTTAACAGTCGATGAAAATTGGGTATCTGGGCAACCACACCAATGGAACCCAGTACCGCAAAAGGTGCAGCGACAAGCTTGTCGGCCACACAAGCCATCATGTAACCCCCACTGGCGGCTACTTTATCCACGCAGATAGTTAACGGAATTTTCTTGTCACGAATACGATCGAGTTGAGATGCGGCCAGGCCATAGGATGTCACCATGCCACCACCACTTTCGAGCCGCACGACTATCTCGTCCTCAGGTGTTGCCGTAGTTAGGATAGCGGTGATCTCACGACGCAGCTTCTCCACTTCACTTGCCCTGATATCACCATCGAAATCCATGACATAGAGCCGGGGTCGGGTCTTTTCCGGGACGATTGTCTCGCCGCTTCCACGTTGCTTACTCGCTTTTTTAGCCGCTTTCTTTGCCGCTTTTTTCTCTGCCTTGTCGGACACCTTCTTGTCTTTCTCAGCCTGTTTTCTCTGTGCAGGTTCCAACAGGGATATGGACAACGCTTCCTCCAGATCCTCCAGGCGGTCATTAAAATTGCGTATTTCAATGTGCCCACCAGACTCACCGCTGTCGGAGTTTCTGCCACGCATGGCCGTAGCCACTATTGCCATGATGATGACGACGACAGCGATCACGAACGTCAGCACTTTGAGAAAGAACATTCCGTACTCGTAAAAAAATTCAACCACGCGAAAACCTCTTGTTTTTTAGAAATTGGAAAATTGCTGACTACCGGTGTTGCTATCCGAAAGCGACTATCTGCTCTCGTACTTTCGAATAAACCAGCATTGATGAATGCGAGGGTTTCGCTGAAAGTCCTTGTCTATTGACCAACGGCTCCTGTCCTCTACATCAATGGGCCTGTCATGTCCTTCGGTCAATACCGTGTCAAGCTTGAATCGACGAAAATTATTGGAAAATATCAACGTGCCACCCGGCGCTAACAAGGCCAGGCACGCATCTATCGTCTCAACATGATCGCGCTGCACATTCCAGTCTGTTTCCAGTGAGCTGGAATTGGAGAATGTTGGTGGATCCAGCAATATCAAGTCGAACAAACCAGCGCCATCACTACTCACTGAGGCATCAGCCAGCCAGCCGTTGACATCTTGTCGTACCACCTCGTGCGCCTGCATGGCAGCCTTGTTCCGATCCAGATTACGCATCGCCCACTGACAGTAACGTTTGGATGTGTCCACTGAAACGCTGCGCGTAGCACCACCGAGTACCGCAGCCACCGTGGCAGTACCGGTATACGCAAACAGATTCAGAAAACGCTTACCCTGGCTGTTCTGCTGAAGATAACGCCGCACCGGGCGATGATCGAGGAACAGACCGGTATCCAGATAATCGGTGAAATTGCATTCCAGTATGGCTCCCGCCTCATTAACCAGAGAACCCGAGCTGCTACCGGAAGACTGCTTTTCGTACTGCTGCAACCCTGATTGCACTTCACGTACTTTCAGATGTACACAGCTGGATTCCACGCCCAGCGCTTCTGGAAGCGCATCCACTATTGCTTTGAGGCGAAGCTGCGCCATGGCCAGATTGACTGTCGGTGGTGCCTGATACTCCTGTACCACGCAATGGCGTTCATCAGACTCATAGACATCGATAGCCACGGCAAATTCAGGCAAATCGGCATCGTACAAACGGTAGGCTGTTATGCCGTTTTGCCCTAACCAGCCCTTCAAGGCTCGCTGATTTTTCTTCAGGCGATTAACGAAGCCTTTGATATCGACGAGCGGCGATTGTGACTCTACATCTACCGAGGCACTATGCGGTTTCCGGTAGAGAGCCGACTGTGGATGCTCAGCTTGCTCAGATACCGCCTCATTGAATACCGGTGCGGATGCAGACTCAACCGAAGGCGCGGGCGCAGCTGCCATTGCACCACCTCGCGGAATATCTCCCACGAGCAAGACACAGTCTATGCCGCCGTTTCGAACCTGAAGCTTTGGTCGTAGCGGCAGACGGGCACGATGATACGGCGCAGCCTCTGCGGTAAACAGCGAGCACGCCCATCCGGCATAGGCTCGACTTATGTCAGCACCCAGTGACGCATAGAACGCATCATCCGCTGCCAGTCGCTCACCGTACGGCGGATTGGTCATGACCAGACCTGTTTTATGCGTTTGCAGAGCACCGGGGCGACCGGACGATAACGCCAGATGCTCCACTTGAATACTGTCTTGCAATCCCGCTTGTTCAATATTCTGAAGGCAGTTGCTGATGGCCCGCTCATCACTGTCGGACCCCACGATAGCCACAGGCGATGCCTGACGCATGGCGGCAGCTTCTGCTTTCATGCCTTCCCACATCTCGGCGTCGTGACCTTTCCAGCCGAGAAAACCGAAGTACGGTCGTGATAGTCCCGGCGCTATCTGGCAGGCCATCATGGCAGCCTCAATCAATAAGGTTCCTGAACCGCACAACGGATCCGCCAGAGCAAGCCCGGCGCTGACGTTATCTGGCCAGTCCGCCGCATACAGCAGCGCGGCAGCAAGATTTTCTTTTAACGGTGCCAGTCCCTGCGCCTCACGATAACCACGCCGGTGCAAGCTGCTGCCGGACAGATCTATGGCAATACGCGCCTTGTCACGAAACAGATAAACGTTGATGCTCAGATCCGGGGTATCACGCTCCACATCAGGCCGCCTGCCTACCGTGTCGCGAAATTGATCCACCACCGCGTCCTTCACTTTCAGTGCGCCATATTGCGAGTGCGTAATGATGGATTTTGCCGTGTAAAAGTCCACCGCCAGAGAGCCGTCCACACTGACGTGCTCCGCCCAGTCTATCTCCTGCACTAGACTGTAGAGTTCCTCAGGCGACTGCGCAGCGCCCTGATGAATAGGCACGACCACTCTGTTGGCTATACGTGACCAGAGGCACGCCTTGTATCCGGCGGCCAGACCGCCCCGAAATCTTACACCGGCACCTGCACTTTGCACGCCTGATAGCCCTACCTGGCGCAGTTCAGTTGCCAGCAGCTCTGCCAGACCCGCTCCACAGGTAGCGTAGAGTTCGGTACCGGCTTCGGATAATGAGGCCATGGGCAAAGGTGTCGAGGAGAGCAATCGATCGATCCTGTGTAAACAACGTTAAATTGGCGTCGAAACCGGCGCTGGGCAACAAGAGCACAGCAGCTGCGGTTCGATACAATGGGCATTGTATACGGGGAAACCAATGCCGCGCCTTATCCCGGCGGCTGATTGAACGCCATGAAACTGACAAGTTACGGTGCGGCCGAGGAAGTCACGGGTTCATGCCACCTGATAGAGACCGGTGGTACGCGCATTCTGCTCGACTGTGGACTGATTCAGGGTCGCCGAAGAGACGAGCTGCGTAACCACGATCTCTTCCCGTTTAATCCTGCGACGCTGGATGCTGTGGTCCTGAGCCATGCCCACATAGATCACTGTGGGCGCTTGCCCATGCTGTTGAACCAGGGGTTTGCCGGGAAAATACATTCTCACGCAGCCTCTTGCGACCTTGTGCAGATCTTGCTCAAAGACTCCGCTCATCTGAATGCTCGCGATGTGGAATACCAGAACAAGCGACGCCGCCGGTCCGGCAAGCCGTTACTTACGCCCCTCTACGATCAGGCCGATGTGGAAAACACCTTAGACAGGCTCGATCCTGTGGAATACGATGCGCCTCGGCAAATCGCTCAAGGAGTCAGCATCCGTCTGTTCGATGCGGGGCATATTCTCGGATCGGCCATGGTCGAGCTCACACTGACTGAGGGCGATCAGACTCGTACCGTCGTTTTCAGTGGAGATCTGGGGCATCGTGGTTCTCCTATCCTGAGAGACTTCACGTATCTGGAAAAAGCCGATCTGGTTCTTATGGAGAGCACGTACGGCAACAGGCTGCACAGAGACTGGGCGGAAACCTTGACCGAGGTCAGTGAAATAGCCAGCGCACTGAGCAGTGTCAGAGGCAACATCCTGATCCCGGCCTTTTCGGTGGGGCGCAGTCAGATGATCCTCTACACCATGGCCCGTTATTTCGACGAATGGGATCTGGGGCGCTGGAAAATATTTCTGGACAGCCCGATGGCTATCCGCGCCAGTGAGGTGTATCTGAGCCACACCAACCTGTATGACGATGAAGCGTCTGCCTACTATCGTAAAAACGGGCCTCTACTGGCCATGCCCAACCTGCGTTTTTCCCAGACTGCCGATGAATCAAGGGCTATCAACGCGATGCCGTCAGGTGCGATTGTCATTGCCGGTAGCGGCATGTGTACCGGTGGTCGCATCATGCACCACCTGAAACACAACCTCTGGCGACCCGATGCCCATGTGATTATCGCGGGCTATCAATCCCCCGGCACCCTCGGCCGAAAACTGGTGGACGGCAAGGAATCAGTGAAAATATGGGGTGAACAGATACAGGTACGGGCTCGTATACACACCATCGGCGGATTATCGGCCCATGCAGACCAACAAGGCATGGTGGACTGGTATAAGGCCTTCACCAATAAACCCCCTGCTCTTCTGGTACACGGAGAGAAGAAGGCGATGAATACGCTGGCCGGGCGATTGTCCGACGAATGCGGTGCACGCGCCTTACCTGCAAAACGCGGCAAGACCACTGATCTACTCGCGTTGGAATCATTCGGCCGGTAGGTTTGGCCGGTAATCAAGAGAAAACCCTATGAGCAGTGAAGAAAGAGAATCGATGGAGTTTGACGTCGTGGTTGTCGGCGCCGGGCCAGCCGGGCTTGCCACCGCCTGCCGACTGATGCAGATCGCTCAGGAAGATGAGCAAGAAATCAGTGTGGTCGTGCTGGAGAAGGGCTCTGAAGTTGGCGCTCACATTCTCTCGGGAGCAGTCATCGAACCCCGCGCATTAACCGAGTTGTTCCCGGACTGGGAGTCTGGCGATGCTCCGCTGAAAACAGCGGTCACTCGCGATGACATTCTGTTCTTCACAAGCCCTGGCAGCTCCATCAAGATGCCCAGCTTCCTGTCTCCCAAGACCCTGCATAACCACGGCAACTACGTGGCGAGCCTCGGTAACCTGACGCGCTGGCTTGGCGATAAGGCGGAAAGCCTGGGCGTAGAGATTTTCCCGGGCTTCGCTGCTGCTGAAATTCTGTATCACGAAGACGGACGCATCAAGGGCGTAGCCACTGGCGACATGGGTCTGGATGAGCAAGGACAACCCAAGGATGGTTTTGAGCAGGGTATGGAACTGCACGCAAAATACACCGTGTTTGCCGAAGGCTGCCGAGGCCATCTTGGCAAGCAACTAATCAGTCAATTCAACCTGGACGAAGGTAAATCACCGCAACACTACGGTATCGGTCTTAAAGAGTTATGGCAGATTGACCCCGACAAGCACGAGCCTGGTGTTGTGGTGCACGGCGCCGGCTGGCCACTGTCTGAAACCAGCTCAACCGGTGGCGGCTTTCTCTATCATTTGGAAAACAACCAAGTGGTTGTCGGATTGATCATTGATCTCAACTATTCGAACTCGCACCTGAGCACGTTTGATGAATTTCAGCGTTTCAAGCATCACCCGGTTATCAAGCAGGTGCTCGAAGGTGGCGAACGAGTCTGCTACGTCGCACGCGCCATTGCCAAGGGCGGTCTGAACTCCCTACCCCGCATGAGCATGCCGGGCGGTTTACTGATTGGCTGTGATGCTGGCACGCTCAACTTTGCGAAAATAAAAGGCACTCACACCGCCATGAAATCCGGCATGGTAGCGGCAGAGACTATTGCAGCAGCTCTCGCAAAAGGTGATGACGGGCGTGAACTGGTCGAGTTTACAGAGGCCTATTTGGATAGCTGGGCAGGTGATGAGCTGAAGAGTTCCAAGAACTGGGGCCCCGCCTTGCACAAGTTTGGCATGTACGTGGGCGGCGCCTACAACTACATCGATCAGAATTTTTGCGGTGGCAAGCTTCCGTTTAACTTCCGCGATGATGTCGCTGACCATGAAACGCTGAAGCGTGCCGATAAATGCACCCCACCGAAGTATCCACGACCCGACGGCGTTATCAGCTTCGACAAACCTACATCGGTGTTTCTGTCCAACACGAACCATGAAGAAAATCAGCCAGTGCATCTGCAACTGACGGATCCTTCAATACCCATCCAGATCAATCTGCCCGCGTATGCAGAACCCGCTCAGCGATATTGCCCGGTGGGTGTTTACGAGGTGATTGTGGAGAACGATGTGCCACGCTTCCAGATAAATTCTCAGAACTGCATTCATTGCAAGACCTGTGATATCAAGGACCCCAGTCAGAACATTACCTGGGTGGTTCCGGAAGGTGGTGGTGGGCCCAACTACCCTAATATGTAACGACTGAAATGTCTACGACTGATCTGTCCCGGGCAGATTGTTGCACGCCCGGGGTATTGCAGACCTCAGCCCGATGCTACTGCATTAAAGCAGTCGTCTCCGCGGGAATGGCGAAAACGTGGAAATGACGAAATCATCTTTATTGGCCTCAATGCAGTGTCATTCAACCTCAACCTATTCGCTATCCGCTGGTGGCTTCGGCTTAGGCTTTGCAACACGTGGCGCACGCTTGGCTTTCGGCTTTGCAGGCTCACTATCGACACTGCTTGCAGCAGGAGCTGCGGCCTTGTTGGCGCGCTTTTTGGCAACCGCTTTTGGCTTTTCGCTGGCGACCGCATTATCCGGTGAAGCCTTGGCCACTGCTGATTCGCGTTTTACTCTTGGCTTTGGCTTTGCTGCTTCATTGCCAGAATCGGCAGCAGCAGATACAGGCGCATCCGCTGCCTTGGGCTTTCTCGGTGCGCGAGGCTTTCTAGCTGCCGGCGCATCACTGGATGCGCTAACAGCAGGCGCAGCTGAAGAATCAGCGGTAGCCCTGGGTGGCACCGATTTTTTCTCAGGCGACGACACAGTTTGCGCTGGAGCTGCTGCTGCCGATGCACTAGGAGGCGCTTGCTGAGCAGGTGCTTGCTGAGCTGGCGCTGTAGCTACTGAATTAGTCTTTGATCGGTTATCTGCGTTGTCGGCAGATTGTTCCTGCCTACCCGGATTCTGCGACGCATTTTCACCAGACTCAGGACCACGCTGATTATCGGACTGGTGACGCTGGTTACGATTTCTGTTGCGGTTCTGGTTCTTGTTTCTGTTTCTACCACGCCCTTGCTGAGTATTGTTGGGTTTGTTCGTTCCGTTCGCGTCGCCCGCATTCTGGTTGTTTTCCGGATTCGCGACCGGGTTATTCGCATTCTGGCTGTTCTGGTTTCTATTCTGGTTATTCCGGCTCTGATTATTCCGGTTCTGATTGTTTCTGTTGTTTGTCCGGCCCTGACCCTGAACGTTGCGCTGCGGACGAGGTTGGCCTTGTTGTCCAGATGTACGACGGTTCTGGTTACCACGCCCCTTGGCCCGGTTGCCTTGGCCCCGGGCATTAGTGCCGTGGACCAGACTGCCTACCTGATAGGGGTCTTCCATGCCAATCAGGTTGCTGTCGGATGGAAACCGGTTGTTAACATTGAAATGATCACGATTACCGAAGTCATCGTCCTCGTTTTCGATCGCCGCAGCAGGCTCTGGTAACGCACGGTTGCCGATGTTGTCCATCTCCTCGGTGAGCTCACGGGGGGCTGGCAATGCACGATTTCCACGCTCTATCCGGTTACCCGCATTATCGTCACCACCTTGCTGCCGATTGCGATTTGACCGACCGGTGCGCTTTTTACGGCCGCGACCTGCATTGCCACCTTCGGCTCGCTGGCTTGCATTGTTGTTATTTTTCTGGCGAGGATTTCGCTGGCCTCGCTGTGGAGAGCCATTGCCCTGGGATGAACCTGATCGGTTGTCTCCGGAGGCACCACTATTATTGGACTCGGAAGCCGGCAACTCACTGTTCGTCATACGTCTTTTACCACCTTGGGTTTCCCTGCTGCAGGTATTCATTGCACCTGCTTACGGTGTATCAAGTTATTTGCCACACTCATTGCCCGAGTCAACCGAAGCTGACTGGCCCGATGCACTTGAGCCTAACGGCTACGTGAGTCCGGGTAAAAAGTGGGTACTTGCGCAAAACCGATACGCTCACCTGAATACTCAAGCATCTGATATCGACTAGCCATTGGCAGCCCCAATGATTCACAACGCGTTCATCATAAGGACACTGCGTTTACTACATGGCGTAAAGTGTCTGGCGAGAGAGTTCGTGCTGCCTGATTAGCGCTCGGGACAAGGTAATTCTCTGCCAGGTATCACTGATTAGCACTACAATGCAGTAAAGTCAGTGCTATAGCCCCGACTGCTGGCCACATTCCCTGCGGATCCGATTATACGCCAGCTCGATGGCTTTCGTCGCATAAATGAGTCTGCAAGCACTGCAATGTACCATTCCTCGCTGATTCTACGGCTTACGGCCTGCTGTATGCATGCCAACACACTAAAATTCGAGTACTGATCCCTATCGTGAACACAGATTCTCTATCCCGGTTGCAGTTGGAATGGTTTGGCAATATTCGGGCCGACTTGTTGGCAGGCCTGGTCGTCGCACTGGCGCTCATTCCAGAGGCCATTGCTTTTTCCATCATTGCAGGTGTTGATCCGAAGGTGGGTCTGTATGCCTCGTTCTCTATCGCCGTGATTGTGTCCATCACCGGAGGGCGACCCGGTATGATCTCGGCGGCAACCGCGGCCACCGCAGTGTTGATGGTGACACTCGTCAAGGATCACGGATTACAGTATCTGCTGGCGGCAACCGTACTCGCCGGCCTGCTGCAGATAGTTGCCGGGTTGCTGCGTCTGGGTGCTGTCATGCGCTTCGTCTCCCGCTCGGTCATGACAGGCTTTGTCAACGCTCTTGCCATTTTAATATTCATGGCACAGCTACCGGAATTGACCAACGTACCGTACCTGACCTATATCATGGTGGCAGCAGGCCTTGGCATCATCTACTTGCTACCACGTGTTACCAGCGTAGTGCCCTCACCGCTGATCTGCATCGTCGTACTAACAGCCATATCGCTACTCATGGGGCTCGATATCCGCACCGTAGGCGATATGGGAGAACTGCCAGACAGTCTGCCCATCTTCCTGTTGCCCGACATTCCACTGACTCTGGAAACACTGAAAATCATATTGCCCTACTCGGCAGCGGTAGCAGCTGTAGGCTTGTTGGAATCCCTGATGACTGCGTCAATTGTTGACGAATTAACTGACACCCGCAGTGACAAGAACCGCGAATGCATCGGTCAGGGTATTGCCAACACGGCTACAGGTTTTATCGGCGGCATGGCTGGATGCGCAATGATTGGCCAGTCCATCATCAACGTGAAATCCGGTGGGCGTGGGCGTTTGTCTACGTTCTGTGCGGGTTTGTTCCTGTTACTGATGATCGTTTTCCTCGGTGACTGGGTCAAACAAATACCCATGGCAGCGTTAGTTGCCATCATGATCATGGTATCCATTGGCACGTTCAGCTGGTCCTCTATTGTCAACCTGCGGGATCACCCACGTAGTTCCTCCATCGTCATGCTGGCCACGGTTATCGTGGTAGTTGCCACGCACAATCTGGCTATAGGCGTGTTAGTGGGTGTCTTGTTTTCCGGCATTTTCTTTGCCTGGAAGATTTCGCAGATTTTTCGAGTCACCTCCGTGCTGTCCGATGATGGTCGAAAGCGCACCTATAAGGTGGAAGGCCAATTGTTCTTTGCTTCCAGCGATGATTTCACCAATGCCTTCGACTTCAAGGAAGCGCTGGAAACCGTCATCATTGACGTCAGTCAGGCGCACATATGGGACATCAGCAGCGTACAGGCACTGGATATGGTGGTGCTCAAGTTTCGCCGTGAGGGCTCCGAAGTCGAAATCGTCGGGCTGAATGAGGCTAGCGAGACCATCGTGGATCAGCTGGCGGTACATGACAAACCCGGTGCGCTTGACGATATGATGTCCCACTAGACAGACACAGGCAACGATACGTGACCAAACTACTGGCAGTAATAGACGGCTCAGCCTATTCGGCTAGCGTCTGCGAGCATGCAGCGTGGATCGCTAGCCATGTCGCAGAGAGCTCGGTCGAAGTCATTCACGTGCTTGGCCGTCGCAATGCGTCCAGCGAGCCTGCTAATCTGAGTGGTAGCATCGGGCTTGGAGCTCGCTCGTCACTGCTCGCAGAGCTGGCCGAGCTGGATGCACAGAAAGCACGATTGGCGCAGCAACGTGGTCGCGCCATTCTGATCGACGCTGAAAAACTACTGACCGACCGAGGCGTGACATCCGTGAACACCCGCTTGCGTAACGGCGAAATCGTCGAGTCTGTCAATGAGCTGGAAACCGATGCCGACCTCATCGTC
>ENA-ORXR01003143-ORXR01003143.1-marine-metagenome-genome-assembly--contig:-NODE-3143-length-14986-cov-17.548394_pt1 | contig 14986 bp, 14 predicted proteins | sample MGYA00237866_ERZ511479 | MGnify/ENA metagenome assembly ERZ511479 | reverse complement strand
GCCCCGCCGCGCGTGCCGTCATTGACAAAAGCGCCTTTGCCTTTTTCGGCCATGAACATCTCGTCCGTAATCGGATTATAGACCATGCCCGCTACGATCTCGCGCGGGTTGCCGTCAATCTCGCGTTCGAGCGCAATTGAGATCGCAAAATGTGGAATGCCGTGAAGGTAATTCGTCGTGCCGTCCAGTGGGTCAACAATGAAACGGTGGGTCTTATCCGAGCCTATAATCTCGCCGCCTTCCTCCAAAAGGAAACCATAGCCGGGACGGTTTTCAGAGAGGATTTCGACGATTGTCTCTTCGGCTTTTTTATCCGCGCGAGAGACAAAATCCGCCGGCCCCTTGCGGGCGACTTGGAGGTGTTCGACCTCGTTGAAATCGCGCAGCAAATTCCGCGACGCCTTACGCGCCGCCATTTGCATCACATTCATTATAGCTGACATTCCGGACATTATTTTTCTTTCTTTTTTAGAAAAGGATCGACGACTGCCAAAGCTGGAAAAATTAGACTGCAAATAATAATGACAATCGCGATTTCTGACACATCAATGAATAAGACCCCAAATATGAGTCCAATGAATACAACAGATATAGCGGTTCCGAAATGGGCTAATTTCGCAAGGGATGGATTAGCATAAGTCTCTAAATAAGACTTATCCAATGCGTCCTTTTTGTTCATTAATCCGCCCGCTTCACATAGGATCCGTCCGCCGTGTTGATAATTAATCGCTCGCCAACACTCACGAAAGGCGGGACATTTGTTCGCGAGCCATTGGAGAGCGTCGCGGGCTTGAAAGAATTGGCGGAGGTTTGGCCTTTGACAACGGGCTCCGTCTCTTCAACTTCGAGGATGACTTGTTCGGGCAAGGAAATCGTAATGGCGCGGTCTTCATAAAATTCGACTTCGACTTCCATGCCGTCGGTCAGATATTGCGCTTGGTCCCCGATAAATTCGGATTGCAGCATAATCTGCTCATAGTTCTCGGCGTTCATGAAAACGAGCATGTCGCCTTCGGGATAAAGATAGGTGTGCTTCTTCTGGTCGAGGCGAACCCGTTCAACGGTTTCTGCCGCGCGGAAGCGCTCATTCAGCTTGCGTCCGTCGAGCAGGTTTTTCAGCTCGACCTGATTGAAGGCGCCGCCCTTACCGGGTTTGACGGCATTACATTTCACCGCAACCCAGAGCGTGTCTTGGTGCTTGATGATGTTGCCTTGGCGAATTTCATTGCCGTTCATTTTCATGGTGGCGGTCCTTAAATCTGAGAAGTGAGCGCGCCTTATCAGTGCGGCGGCATATGAGCAAGCCGCAGCTGCGCCGACGGCGAATATGAAAACAGCCACCCGAGCGGATGGCTGTTTAAAGGGGCTTAAGGATTTGGCGCTTAGGGCCGGAAAGCGGAGGACTGCCCAATGGCTTGAACATTATCGTCTATATTGCGCTCCAGCATGAGACGGCGCGGGTCGATTGCAATATGTGTCGGCTTTTCGGCCACGTTGAAAGTGAAGGTCTGGTCGGTCTGTGTCACCCAGACTTTTTCTAAATCTGTCCAAGCACTCCAGAGCTTTTTCGGCTCGGCGGCAAAAATGCCAATTTCGAGCGGTTCATTCAAAACTTCGCCGTCCATGTCGGCCCAGCTTTCAGCGGTCTCCATGTCTTCGGTTTTGATGTCCTTATCCGTCTTGACGGGAATGGTGACTTTCCAAGTGCCGTCAGCATTTTCGGTCACAGTCGGCCCGCCGTCGCCAAAGCTATATTTCCACCAGACGGTCCGGTCCCATTGATCCGTAATGAGCTGATCATATTCAGGCCCGGCGGCCTCGCGCAGCACATTGGTCAGGGTCTTGGTCGTCGGGTAGGGCGGTCCTTTGAGGCCATAGTCCTTCAAGAAGCCTTTCATGGCGTCGCGCATATTTTGCGGCCCAATGTAATTTTTCAAACTCCAGAGCACCCAATCGGCTTTCTGATATACGAGATAGTTTTGGCCCCTTGCTAAAGCGAGCGGAACTTCCTCTTCGCTGTCAAACATGGACATGGCGATCAACATATCAATGGTTCCATTTTCAAGGGAGTATCGCGCCTTATCCCAACCGTAATAGGCTTCGTAAGCATCCATAGCGGCATAGGATGTCAGGCCTTCCGACAGGACATTAAACCCGCGACTAAAGCCGGGCACGATTTGATGGGCGAACCATTGATGTCCCATTTCATGGGACGTGGTTTGGAAGGCATTGTCCAATGTCTTCACGTCCTCCGGATCGCCGGAATCCATAACGAAACCCTGCTCGGCATAAGGAATGGTGCCCGCATAGGCTTGCGCGAAATTAATAAAAGGCACCTCTAAAATACGGACATAGTCATATTGATAAGGCGAGAAATGTTCCGTGAAATGACTAAGGCTGAACTGCGTGGCTTTAATCATCGAGTCGACGGAATAATCATGTTGCTTCGCGTGGTAAACGCGGATCGGAATGACCCGGCCATCAGGCGCGTCCCAGCTATCTTCCGTGACCGCGTAGTCACCGGACAACATTGAGAAGAAATTGCTGATAGGCTGGTCAGTCATATAGGTTCTGCATTTCCGGCCGTCTTCGACAGTTTCAGAAACCAAATTGCCCGGCGCGATCGGGGTTTGCGGTGCGTCTGTACAGACCCGTGCCTCAAGGTCGATCATATCCGAGGGCCCGGTCAACAGACCAAACAGGTTAAGCTCCATGCCTCCGGCTTTAGGCTCTGGCCATTTTGGTAATTCTTCGAGGCCCAGCTTGCGTCGTTTGTTAGAGCTTTGAATGGCGAGGTCCGGTGGTCCGAAAATTGGAACGACCCGCGCGCCGCCGCCATAATTATTCAGGAAGGTGCCGTTTTTAGAGATGTTACTCCCGTCAGCCAATCGAGGGGCATGGTAAAAGACTTCATATTCAACCGTCGTCTTTGCGCCATCGGCGAGGGGCGGATTGAATTTGAAGAGCCGGACATTGTAATCGCGAATATCTTCGACGCTATCGCCGTCGGCGTTTTCACCCTCGATCAGATCCGTCGCGCCTTCAATCGTCAGAACACGCATGTCTTCCTCATGGCCTGTCGGGACTTGCACATAGAGTTCGGTAATGGGCTCGCCGCTGGAGTTTTGAAGCTCCATCGTGCCTTTCACTAATGCTTCCTGTTTGCCGGGATAGATTTGAACATCGACCTTCACGGCGCGCGTGTGAGGGCGCGGTAAATCGCGTTCTGTGGCGAAGAGTTTTTCGCCTTTGACCTGGCGAGCTTCCCGCGCTTTGCTGTTTGAATAATCGACTTTGTCATAGGCCTTATAGATATAAATCCCTGAGCCAATAAATCCTGCAATCGCCAGCGCGAAGATGCCCCCTGAGACCAAACTAATATTCTCTTTCATGTACCTTATGCGGTTAATGAGACCTGTTTGTAGTCCCCGACGCCAAAGCCAAACGCCCAATACGCCGAATGCCAAAATGAACATACCCCAATAGAAGTTGAACCAGCGGAAATAGACCCAGCTTCCATAAGGGGAAATCTCGGAAAGTGCGCCCGGAGAACGGGCGCCAAATCCCATTAAGGGGTGGTAAAATGGAAGGCGGCCCAAAAAGGATTCTACACCAATGATCGTAATGGCGGCTGCCAAAATACCGACGATGCGATTAGGCACAAAGATTTGAACGATCATAGCCAAGCTGGCCAAATAAAGATAATTCGGCAATTGGTTTAAATAGGTTGAGCGGAGGTATATTCCAATATTCACAGGCGGGCTGTCTGTCATCAATTGAATGACCATTCCAATTAACATACCTACTGTACAGAGAGTCGCCATAACCCCCATTAATGCGAGCCATTTTCCGACAAGTAATGGCCAATTAGCGACTTTCGTCGAGTCCAGTAATTCGTTGAATTTCGCGCCTTTATCGCGGAAAACAATTTCTGCTGAAAAGAATGAGATAATCAAGATCATTGGGACTAAGAGCGATGCAAAACCCATGGCCGACATAAATAATGAGGTCGGAATAAGCTTTTGAGGTGAGAGAAAGACCGTAACGATAATAATAATGGCGAAAAGCGCTGCAGCAAGAGCGGCAAGGATGAAGAAAGGAACCGAACGTACAGTTGTCAAAAATTCAAATTTTGTTCGCGTCCAAAGCGCGGCTATATCGGCTCCAAACCCTGATTGTTGGCTGACGCCGCTATAGGCAAGACCTGTGCCTTCAAGCGCAGCTTTACCGAGCTTTGTCTTCCCGGTGACGAGGCCTCGCTTAAATTTGCCGAAGATTAGTGCAAGCGTGGCCAATGAAACCACACCCCAGAACAAGCGGTTTAAACCCACATATCCCGTTAAGGGAACGAGCTTTGTGTTACGTTCATCGGTCGACCAGAACCCGGTATCTAATTCATAGGCCATGCTGCCAAAGGGATCGACAAGGGCTTCTACCCATTTCGGCGGGTCCAAGTCTGCGACTAAGCCAACCATTAATGTGAAGAAAAATAGTCCAATGGCTGAGACTAGAACAATAACTCTGTCCTGTGTCAGTCCCGCAATCAATGTGAAGAAGGCCGTTACGAAAAGAATATTTACGACACTAAAAACCAAGAAGGGTTGTAGGTAATATTCAGGCCGAATAGGGCCGAGCGTTTCCGCATCTATAGCTGGTATGGAACCGGCCGCGAATTGCGTTATAAACTGGACAAATAGAAACACGAAAAGCGCTAAGGTTATCGTGCCAAAAATACCGATCATCCGCGCGAGGGTCATGTCGCGTGTTGTCACAGGCGTCGCGTGAACAATCTCAAGCATGTTTGAGGTTTTATCGCGTAATATGCCTGTGACAGTGAAAATTCCGCCGAAGAAAATAATAGGCAGAAAAGTCGAGGTGATTCCACGGGCAACCATTTGGGACCCATTCGCCTTTATTCTGGATCCGGACATATTACTGCCAAATACCTCGGGGAAGGTGACCGTCGCCATGCCCCAAAGAACCATGATCACTATGACAACCCAGAACCCAATTTGACGTGATTGATATTTTATTTCAAAATCAAGGAGACGTTTAAGCATCAAACGGCTCCGCTTTTACTAAGCCGTTTAGATGGGCATGATAGGAATCTTCTAGAATGACCTCTGCCGCTTCCCAACCTGCGCCGGGGGACGTGTTGGATAAGACCGATGTAATGACGCCGCCGGAGAGGTAACGTGAGGATAAGAAATTTGATTGCGTTTTGATGTCTGTGGCTTCGTCCTTACTGACTTTTTTACGCCAGACTTTACCAGCGATACGGCCAATCAACGTTTCAGGTGCGCCCCGCGCCACAACCTCGCCGTTGCCCATGACGGCCATGTCCGTGCAAAGATCGCGTACATCTTCGATAATATGTGTTGAGAGAATAATAATTTTTGTTTTCGCTTGCTCGGATAATAAGTCTAGAAAGCGTTGACGCTCCGCCGGATCAAGACCTGCCGTTGGCTCGTCTACAATCAGAACTTTTGGATTACCCAGCATGGCTTGCGCAACGCCAAATCTCTGGCGCATGCCGCCTGAGTAGGTCGCGACATTGGCCGACGAGTGGGTGAGTAAATTGACGTGCTCAAGCAATGTTCGAATTTGCTTTTCACGCGCCGATTTATTGGTCACGCCCTTTAAAACGGCGATGTGATCCAAGAGCGCCTTCGCGCTCATTTTCGGATAGACACCGAAATCTTGCGGGAGGTAGCCAAGCACCGCGCGCATTTGGGTAGGGTCGGACAAAATATCAACGCCGTCCAACGTAATTTCGCCTGCGTCCGGTTTCTGCAATGTCGCAATAGTTCGCATCAATGTGGATTTGCCCGCGCCATTGGGACCAAGCAGACCAAAAAGGCCGGGCTTTAAGTCTAGCGAAACATTATTGAGGGCATGTACATCTCCAAAGCTCTTGGAGATATTTTTTATGGACAGCATGGCATTCCCCCGAACGCAGAAAGGATATGTGGTGATATCTTCTCTTGGCATGTGTCATATCGAAAAACAACAAAAAATATCGATTAACGATAATTTCTTGTTTAATTAGTCCGAGCGCTATGCCACTGAAATATAATTTTGTGCTGCTTTTCAGCGGCCTAACAACACGCTAGGCTATATCCTTATGGAAACCGAACAAATCGTGACGACACCGCCTTTGTCATACGCCTTTGCCCGACTGCATGGCGTTCTTGTTGCGGAGGGTGCTGATAGCAAATTGATTCTTGCCCACCGCCCGGGTGCCGCCCGCGAAGCTTTACTCGAAGCGAGACGTGTTTTTGGCCGTCCAATACGCCCTGAACAAATAAGCGCTGATGAGTTCACACGGTTAATCTCAAAAACATATGCTCAGTCCGATTTGTCCCGCTCCGCAGATGCGGCCATTGGTGACCCTGAGGACCTGTCGCAATTGGCGTCCGGACTGCCGAAGACATCTGATCTTCTGGATGATGCTGACGATGCGCCTGTCATCCGTCTTATTAACGGTATTTTGCAAGAAGCCATTCGGTCTCGGACATCCGATATCCATGTAGAGCCCTATGAAGAACGTCTGTCTGTTCGTTTTCGTATTGATGGAAGTTTGACAGAAAAGCTTTCCTTACCCGCTCGCCTCTCGGCTGTGTTGGTTAGCCGTGTCAAAGTCATGGCGCGCTTGGACATTGCAAATAAGCGCGTGCCGCAGGACGGGCGTTTTTCTTTCAATCTTGGAGAGCGCCAAATTGATGTGCGCGTCTCGACCTTGCCCGCACGTCACGGTGAGCGTTTGGTGATGCGGATTTTAGAGAAAGACAGTCAGGGTATCGGTTTATCGGAACTTGGCATGGATGAAGATATGCTAACGGATTTCCAATCCATGCTAGCGCGGCCCAATGGCATTATTCTTGTTACGGGGCCTACGGGTTCCGGTAAAACGACGACGCTCTACGGAGCTTTGTCACGGTTAAATGACGGTACGCGCAATGTGCTGACGGTTGAGGACCCGGTCGAATATGCACTGGACGGGATTGGCCAAACGCAAGTGAATGACAAGGTTGGTATGAGTTTCGCGGCAGGTTTGCGCGCGATCTTGCGCCAAGATCCTGATGTCGTGATGGTCGGCGAAATCCGCGATCCCGAAACGGCCGAAATCGCGGTGCAAGCTGCCCTCACAGGCCATTTGGTTCTATCCACCGTGCATACTAATTCAGCGGTTGCCGCGATTGCGCGCCTTCGGGATATGGGCGTCGAGCCGTTTTTATTATCCTCAACAGTCACGGCCCTTGTGGCGCAGCGTCTTGTGCGCCGCCTCTGCGAAAATTGTAAACAACCCTATCAGCCAACGCCGTCCGAATGCGCTGAACTCGGCGTGAAGAAAGGGGCGACATTCCACAAATCTGTTGGCTGTATGCAATGTCAAAATATTGGATATCAAGGCCGCTTGGGTCTTTATGAGATGGTCATCAATGACGACACGCTTCGCCAGATGATCCATGACAGCGCGTCCGAAACGGATATGAGTGCCCATGCCTTTAAGCAGCGCAAAACATTACTGCAAAGTGGAGCTGACGCCGTCCTCAATGGCGACACAAGCTCAGAAGAAGTATTGCGCGTTTGTTCCGCGCAAAGCTCTGAAGCTATTTAATTATGGACGCATTTGATTACAGCGCGATGGATGCGGGCGGTGTAAAACGCTCCGGTACATTAATGGCGGGCAGTGCACGCGAAGCCAGAGATGTCCTGCGCGCGCGGTCTTTGACACCGCTCGAATTAAATCGATCTCGCAAAAAGGGAATTAGAGCCGGAGATATTTCTAGTTCGAATAACTTTGGGGCCAGCAAAATAAAGCATTCGGAATTGACCCGCGCGACGCGTCAGCTGGCAATTCTTATTGATGCCGCGACGCCCGTAGAAGATGCTTTGCGCGTCACGGCCATGCAGTTCGAAAAATCTGCAATGAAGAATGTTCTTTTATCAATCCGCGCGCAGGTTGTTGAGGGCGCGACGCTTTCGCAAGCGCTACGCAGTCAACCGCAGGCGTTCTCCGACCTTTATACGGCGATGGTGGCAGCAGGGGAGACATCAGGACGTCTTCCCGAGGTACTTTTGCGTTTGGCCGATGATCTGGAGGCCGCCCAAGCCATCCGGCGTAAAATTGCGGGCGCGACGGCCTACCCCCTCGTTCTAGCCGCGGTCGCCTTAATGGTGATTATAGTCTTGATGATTTTCGTCGTGCCAAAAGTTGTGGAACAATTTGATACCTTTGGGCAAGAGCTACCGCCGCTAACGCGCGCGACGATTTGGCTCTCGGAATTTCTGCAAAGCTACGGGCTCATTATGTTGGGCCTCATTGTGATTGCAGTTGTCGCGACAAAATATGCGCTAAAAAACAAGACCATTCGGCGGCGTTGGGATGGGCTCAAACTACGGATGCCCCTCATTGGCCGTCTTAGCCGTGATGTGAATGCGGCGCGGTTCTCCCGGACAATGGCCGGCCTCGTCAGTGCGGGAACGCCCGCACTCGCAGCGATGAGTACGGCGCAGCATACATTGAAAAATACGGTGATGCGGGATTCGATCAAGTCAGCCGTTGAGCGTGTTCGTTCAGGCTCGCCTATGTCCACCGCACTAAAAGAGACGGGCGTGTTTCCGCCCTTGGTGACCCAAATGGTCATGGGCGGAGAAGCGTCCGGCGATATGGGACAAATGTTCGCGAAGTCAGCCGATTATTTAGAAGACGAGTTCAATGCGCAAACGACCGTCTTTTTGACCCTCCTCGAGCCGGCTATCATCATTCTGCTTGCGGGTGTTGTCTTACTCGTCGTGGCAGCTATCTTTCTCCCAATTCTTCAACTCAATACATTGGCCTATTAGTTATGGAAAAGAACACTACGGAATATAGAACGAATGAGGAGGGTTTTACCCTTGTTGAGGTTCTTGTTACCCTCGTAATTATCAGCCTCTTGATAGGCTTTACGGTCGTCAATGTCATTCCTCAAATCGGGAAAGGCAAAGCGGTTCGGGTTCAAGGCGATATTGCTGCGATTGAAACCGCGCTTGAATTATACAGCCTCGACAACTTTAACTATCCGACGCAGCAAGAAGGTTTAGAAGCACTTGTCTCATCCGGTTATATCAAAAAAATGTCACTCGATCCGTGGGGTAATCCCTATGAATATCGTTTTCCCGGAGAAAACGGGCCCGTTGATATTTATTCACTCGGCGCCGACGGAGAACCCGGCGGCGAGGACGAAAATGCGGATATTGGAAATTGGCAGTAACAGCCAAAAACTCCGAATCCGGCTTCACGCTCGTTGAGGTTCTCTGTGTATTAGCGCTTATTGGGCTAACAGCGGGATTAGTGGTCGTAAATCTGCCCAAGCCGCCTCCGCCTTTTAAGGCAGAAATGACGGGCGTTACCGGTTTGCTGAATTTAGCGGCGCGGGAAAGCGTCATCGATGGTAAGACACGCGGTTTCGAAATTTCATCATCGGGACTGGAAATTCTAAAATATGACGGTGAATGGATTTCTGAAGGTCAGCGGGATCTTGATTATGTCTATGGATTGGATCTCACTGTTGAACAACAAACCATAGATTTGAAGGCCCGAGAAAGAAAAAAGGAAAAAGCGGACAGCGATGAAGAAGAGCCGGAATTGACGCCTTTGATTTATTTTGATGCAACGGGAAGTGTGACGCCTTTTACACTCTCAGTCAGGGGGGAAAGCGAAACATTTACATTGGCCCCTAACCCGCGCGGACGGATCATAATGGAAAGTACGGAATGAAGCCCGCCGGAAAAGAGGCTGGCTTCACCCTGGTTGAAGTTCTTGCAGCTTTGCTGATTTTTTCCGTTGCGATCATCGGGCTATCGCGGGCCGGGACGCAATCTGTCGCGCATACGCAGCGGCTCACACATAAAACCTATGCCAGCGTTGTGGCGGATAATCAGCTTATTTTGGCGCGCATGAAACGTCCACAAATTGGAACGAAATCAGGAACAGAAGACGCCGGAGGGCAGCGTTACGAATGGCAGGTTCAGACGGCAGAAACGCCGCAAGAAGGTTTATTGGAGCTTAGTGTCTCTGTTTCGCAAGACGGAAATGTCTTTGTCACGCGCCGCGCTTGGCTGGCAGCGTCATGACCGCCGCACCGTCAAAAGACTCGGGCTTCACACTTGTCGAAATTCTCGTGTCGCTTTTCATTTTCGCGTTTATCAGCGCGGGAACAATGGGCGCGATGCTTCAAACTTTTGCAGCCAAAGAGAGATTGGATATTGCGTCGGCAGAGCTGGCCGATATCGCTGCCTTCCGCGCTATAATTCGTGCTGATATGAGCGGGATGGATTTAAGGCCCATGCGGGACGGCGCCGGCGGAACCGAGAGTTTCCTCGTCACGACTCGTAATCCGGCGGAGTCGGCTGCGCTGCTGACATTTACGCGGCTGGGACGGAGCAATCCTGCTGAGGCCGCCCGCGGGCAGGCAGAGCGGGTTCGCTATCTTTTCCGCGACGGACAATTTATTCGCGAGAGCCTAAGCCATGAAAATCCTGCGCAAATGGAAGGCTGGAACGGCCGCGTTCTTCTTGAAGGCATTGAAAATATAGATCTTATATACCGGAAGAAGTTGTCAGGCAGCGCCTCATCTCCGGTTGATATAATTGATGAGGATTGGATGATTTTAAATAAAATTGGCGAAGCGTCAGAGACGAATGAAGGCGCTATCGAATTTAAGCTTCAGACGGAAGACGGCGTCGAAACCTCGCATCTATTTGAGCTTGGAATATGATAGTTTCAGGTCAAAATGAGCGCGGGACAGTGCTGCTGACGACTTTGCTGATCATGACGATTATGGCTGCGATTACGGTTGCCCTGATGGATGATATTCGCTTGGCCGTGAAACGCACTATCAATGTTCAGGCTTATGCCCAGGCAGATTGGCAGGTGATTGGTGCAGAAGATTTCATTACCGCGTTTTTGACAAATGACTTTGCTAAGCTTTCCCCGATTGAGCAAACGGCGCTCTTTCAATCCGAAACGCCTCTGGTTCTGCCAACGCCTAATGGGGTGATAACCCTAAAGTTAAAAGACGCCAGTCATTGCTTTAATCTTAATTCCGTCATTCAGGAAACAGGGAAGCCAAATGGGAGCGCAGCATTGGAGTTTGGCGAGTTGGCGCAATTACTTGGTGTGCCGCAAAATCAAGCCGTCGCCTTATCCAGCATACTGATTGATTGGCAGGACGCCGACCAACAGCAATCTAGTGGCGGTGCCGAAGATGGAACCTACCTGCGGAAAATTCCCCCTTATAGAACGGCCGACACGGCCATGCGCGGTCCCGAAGAAATGCGGGCTTTGCAAGGAATGGATGAGGACCTCTGGGACCTCTTCGAACCATTTGTGTGTACAGGCAGTGCGGGATTGAGGCCGCCCGTCAACGTCAATAGTCTTGCGCCTGAACGACTTATTGTCTTGGCCGCTGCCCTGTCGGGCAATAAAAGTGCAAGAGAGGTTCTGCCTGCAGCGGAAGTTGCCCTGAGGGATCGTCCGCCGGAGGGTTACGCCAGTAAAGAGCAGCTCGTCGAGGCTTTGAATGGTGCCGGGGTGGACGGCTTGAAAACCGAGAGGGTCGACATCGGTGTGGAGTCAGTTTTTGTCGAAGTCATTACCCAAGTCGGGCCTGCGGAGCGAATTCGGACTTATCGTTATGATGGGGTAGACACGGATACTCCGCGCCTTACATATCGCGGGTGGGGACGAGAAACATTTCGACCTGAAATTAAAACTGAAACCAACGCCGAAACTGAATTGCAATAATGGCCGCACAGACATTTCTTATATTGCCCGGTCTTGATGCGGGCGACGCGATCCTCGCCGAATCGTCCGGCGACGGTTTCGAAACGCGCCGCGTGCCGTCCGCGCAAATTTCCGAACTCGACATTCGCGACCCCATTTTGATTTTGCCGGGTCAGCTCGTCAGAATATTTGAAACAGACCTTCCAAAAGCGGGGCGAAAGCAGCAATTACAAATGGCTCGCTTCGCGCGCGAGGATGATGTGGCCGCAAGCTCCGAGACCACCCATTTCGCGCTATCCACAGAGCAGCCGCCAAATCTTGCAATTGTCGATAAGGCGGTCATGGACGAAATACGCGAAACTTTAGGTGGTTTAAAACCCAAAGCGGCCTATGCCGATTACGATATTCTGCAAGGCGATCAGGCCGTTTTGGTTATTGACCGCGCCGTCGAGCCGGGACGAGCGAGTATAGACTTAGATTGGACAGAGGAAACGCTAACCCAGCCCACAGACGCCGCGTTGGCCGCAGCGTTTTCGGACGGCCTACGCGGCGGGCATGGTTTGAACCTGCTCCAAGACGCGTATCGACCGCAATCGAGCTTGAATATTCCGCGCAAGCAGAGCCTTCGCTTCGGCGCACTTGCCGCCTGTGCCTTACTGTCATTTCTTGTCTGGACCGGCGTGAAGGATAGGGCGGCCGAGTCGCAAGCTGAAGATTTGCGCGCCCAAACAGCAGAAGAGTATTTTTCGATCACGGGCGTGCGTGCGCGTGAGAACCCCGGGCGTTTGGCGGCGCAATCCGTTCGTGCGGGTCCAGTAAAAGCGGCAGGGTTTCTTGACCTCTCCGCTGTATTATTCTCAGGCCTGTCTGCAATGGATGACATTCGCGTGGATCAAATGCGGTTTAACGCCAAAGACGGTACACTTCGTTTGCGATTAATTTATCCTGATTTTGATGCCGCGGGCCGCGTCGAAACGGCCATTAGCCGAGCCGGCGGCACATTGACAACGGGCGGCGTCCGTGAACAGGACGGCGCATTCGTTGGCGAGGCGGTTTTAAGTTTGGGGGACGAATCATGATGGATTGGTTCAAATCCCGTGAGCCCAGAGAACGTATTTTGCTCATGATTTTGGCCGCCATGTTGGCGGTGTTCGCGGCGTGGTTTATTGTGACGCGTGAGAGCGGTCCCGACGGAAGAGCCAGCCTTGAGGCGGCGCAGATGGACCGTGAGCTTTGGTTGCGCGCAGCGCCGAGATTGGGCGCGAGAGCCGCCATTGGCGAACGATCAGAATTTACGCGCGGCGTGCTCGTTGACGCGGCAAGACAACGACGTGTGGATTTGTCGCGTGTGCAATCGCAAGCCGAAGGCGGCCTAAGCGTCTGGATTGAGGATGCGCCAACATCAGCGCTCTATGGTTTGATTAATGATCTTGTCTCTAGCCACTCTGTCAAAGTCGACACAGCTGTCATAACGACCGCGCCGAATGGCGGCGTTAACGCACAGCTTACCCTGGTCCCGACTTAGCCTCTAAATCCAATAAGCCGCGTTTTCGGCTAAGTCCCCCGGCATAGCCGCCAAGACCGCCGTCTTTCGCAATAACCCGGTGACAGGGAATGATGAGCGCAAGTCCATTATTTGCATTGGCGCCCGCCACGGCCCGCACGGCTGCAGGATTACCAACCATCTCCGCAAGCTCAGCATAAGACCGCGTTTCCCCATGAGGTATCGTTTGTAGAGCCTCCCATGTTTCGCGCTGAAACGCTGTGCCTGACGTGGCGAGCGGCGTTTCGAAATGAGCTAGCTGTCCCTTGAAATATTTACGCAACTCATTTTCGATCTGCTCGGTTATCGGCGTGCGTCCCGGCAATATCGCCCGCTTGTGCAGCCTCCGAAGGCGGTCAAATTGACGGCGCATATTCTTTCTGTCCGTAAACTCTAACAGATATAGCGCGCCGCCATCAGCAATCGCGATCATGCGGCCCATCGGTGTTTGAATCCAATCAATATAAAGGGGGGCCGGATGTCCCTTGGTCGGCGCGGTGCCGAAAGTTCTTGCGTAGGCGCTGCGAAATCCGGAAGCACTTTCAAAGCCTGCATCCAATTGGGCCTCTATTACGCTTCCGCCGCGACCCAGCGTTTTCGCCGCGCGTCCTAAACGTCTCGCGCGGGCGTAGTCTTTGAAGCTCATGCCGAAACGCGCCAAAAACTGGCGCCTGGCGGTCGAAGGGTTAAGTCCGCGCGCTGACAAGGCGCTATCAGAGATTTTTAAATCCGCCTCGTCTTCGACAAGGGAGATGAGGGACTTGATTAAGGCTGTATCCCCTCCTGTTGGATGACAGCGCTTGCAGGCACGATAACCGGCCGAAAGAGCTTCTTCAGCACTTTTATAAAAAGTCGAGTTTTCGAATTTTGGAAGACGGGCAGGGCAGCCGGGTCGGCAAAATATCCCTGTTGAACTCACACCCAAAAATAGAAGACCGTCATAGCGCAAATCTTTGCGTTTAAAGACCGCATAGCGGTTCGCGTCCGAAGAGAGTTGTTCAGGCGTTAAGAGGTCCATAATTTTCCTTTAGCAGGTCCAAATCGTTCCCGTCGCCGAAAATCAGGCAAGACATCATTTTAAATTTTGGGATTTGTAAAACTTGAAACAACAGCCGGAGAACCCTAAGCGGGGGCGGTTATCTAGAAAGACAGATTATGACCGTTTATTTACATAAGAATGATTTGCCTGCGGGTATCGATTTTGGATCCGCAGTTGCTGTGGATACGGAGACGCAAGGCCTGTCGTTAATCCGTGATAAGCTTTGCCTCGTGCAGCTCTCTGCCGGCGACGGGGATGCGCATATCGTTCAAATGGACAGAGACAGCTACAATGCGCCAAATCTGAAAAAATTAATGGCTGAACCGGCGGTTACGAAAATCTTTCATTTTGCCCGCTTCGATGTTGCCATGATGATGCGAGATCTTGGCGTGACGGTAGCGCCCGTATTTTGTACGAAAATCGCCTCCGGTCTTGTGCGAACTTATACGGACCGCCATGGCCTGAAAGACTTGACCAAAGAGCTCATTAATGTGGACCTCTCAAAGCAGCAGCAGTCGTCAGATTGGGCAGCGGATGAATTGACAGAGGCGCAGTTGAATTATGCCGCGTCTGATGTGCTTTATCTTCATCAGCTAAAGACTATCCTCTCTGCGCGTCTCATGCGTGAAGGCCG
>ENA-ORXR01003142-ORXR01003142.1-marine-metagenome-genome-assembly--contig:-NODE-3142-length-14987-cov-11.449095_pt1 | contig 14987 bp, 13 predicted proteins | sample MGYA00237866_ERZ511479 | MGnify/ENA metagenome assembly ERZ511479 | reverse complement strand
CGGCGACGGGGGGGCCGGCGGCTGGCGACGACGGGCGGCGGGGCGCGTCACACCCCGCGTCGACGCGGGGCGGGCCACCCCGGCCGCGCCCGCCACGGGCGGCGTGGGGTGTCGGGCACACCCCCGCCCCCGCAACGGCCGTTGGGGCCGCCACCCCAGACGGCCCGCAAGCGCCGCTCGGCCGCCGCTGGCGCCGCCGCGGGCGGGCCACGCGCAGCGACGAGCCGCGGAGGGGGTGGGACGCTGCGCCCGACAGGGCGACTAGAAACGGCGCGGTCGGTCCCGGCGCGGCGCGCGGGGCCCCCCGCCGAGACGCACGGGCCGGCGGGCGTCGGCGACGCGGGGCGCGGCGATGCCGCCGCGGGGGCGGTGCGATCTGTGTCAGGCCGACGCGGCGTGGCACTTTGGCGCCAGTCGGGCCGTTTTTTTGCGTGGCTTGGGCGTGCGCCGTCGCTCGCTCCTGCAGCCGATTCGATGGTGAGCGCTGTAAGGTGCTCACCGTCGGGCGTGGCGGGTGATCCAAAGTGTCCCAGGGAATCGTGCGCAGCCACGGTCTGGAAAATCTCGCACAACCACCTGTTGCACAACTCGTACAAAATTGTCACTGCGCACTTACAAGGAAGATATTCTATCGGAGAGGAGCCACAGAATTGCATGCAAAGTCACGACTTGACCGACGCGAGTCTGGGCGGGGGGCGGACCCGCCCAACGGCGGGGGCGGTCGGCGCGGCGGGGGACCGTGCCGGCGAGCGCGCGCTGGCGCCGCTCCCCCGCGGATGACGCGGGCCCGTCCCCCCGCCTCGCCCAACGTCCGAGGCGGACGTGCGGTGGTCAGTCGCTGGTGGCGCCGGCAAACGACGCAAGAGCAGCGCCCATGCGCACCCTGTGCGCTGTGAGCGGGTCGAGCAGCCGGCGGCGCTCCGCCAGCGTGATGCGGCGTCCAGAGGGCGAGCCGCACGGCGCTGGGCCTCACTGGTTCCGACTGCTCGCCGTGGTGGCCCACGAAAAGGGGCCGGCACGCACGTCTGTTGTGTACGGCAGACGGCAAGACGAGTAGCGCAGACACTTGTTTCATATGAAACTATGCCTGCTATGGCAGCGGGTGGCAACGTTGCTGCTGGCTTGCATGCCAGCAGCGACGTTGCCACCCGCTGCCATGGCACCTCGTCTGCGAGTTGCAATGCCCCAGAAGGCTCATAGGGGCCTCAATTCCACTCTAGTGCCAGTTGCCAGCGGTCAGGATGCTGCGCAGTGATCGTGTACGAGAGGCCGCCGTCTCAGTCTGTCAATAGGACAGGGGTCTCCACGAAATCGTGCCACATTGTCAATGGCGCCGTTTTTGGCCTGTAGGGAGGCACGGCACTAACGCTTGGTCGACGGGAGCTCGTACGGAGCTCGTCCAGCCTCGCCAAACCACAAGAAATGCATAAAGAAAAGCGCCCACAGCGGCAAGCACCCCTCCGCCCACAACCAACGTGGGGTACCAACACCCAAAGGCGATGTCCACCCACAATCCCCCCCCACAACCCAGGCGCCCAGCTTGCCCACCCCACCCTATTGCCCCGCCAACCGCAACGCTTCCACGTGCAGCGTCGTAAAGTGGTACGCCACCTTCCAGCGGTCCCACTTTGGGTTCCCATCACTCGCCAAGTTGTCCACCCGCAGCTGCCGGTACCACCCACCGTACGTGTCGTCGGTAAACGGCCCCGCCAGCGCCGACAACGACGTGCGCGTCCGCCCCTTGTACTCGAGGTGGCGCCCCCGCGCGACTGTAAAATGCAAAAAGCAGCGGGCGGCTTCCGACTCAGCCCACCACACGTACACCCCATTGTCCGGGTTTCCCGCCAGCGGCGACCCGTCGTACGCAGTCACCTCCCAGCGGAGGTAGCCGCGCGCGTCAAACGCGTGGCGCACCGCGTAGCGGATCAGGCGCACACCCACGTCTACCCAGGTCGACGCGGCGGGCGCGAGGCCCAGCTGCTCCGCGCGGGAGAGGAGGAAGGCCAACTCCATGCCATGGGGCGGCGTCGCCGTCGCGGCAGTCGTCCACTGCGTACCGCGGCTGTACGCGGCGGTTGTCGGCTTCCAATCCGACTGGTAGTTGTACGCGACGTAGGCCGACGTGGCGTCCCCTGACTCGGCCACAACCGTCTTGTTCACGATAAACGTGCCGGTGCGGGTGGCTTCCGCGGCGACCGTGTCGCGCTCCGCCCCGGCAGGCAGCACGTCCCACCACGCGAGGAGCGCCTCAAAGTAGTGCGTCAGCGGGTCGATGCTCCGCGTCGCGCCCGCCCCGTCGCCCGCCCGCGTCTTGAAGCCGCCCACGTCGTCGATCAACGAGGCACGAATGTAGGCCGCAACGCCGCGGGCGCCGGCGAGCGCCCGCGACTGCTCGGCGCCACAGAGCACCCGCACCCCCGTGGCGAGCGCAAACAGCACGTGCGCGTTGCCATACCCATCCTTGGTGCCGTCCGTCACACGCCCATCGTCGGAAACGCGGTAGTAAAAGCCCCCATCCCGCGTATCGCGGTAGCGGTCGAGGAGCGTTGCGACGCCCGAGCGCACGGCGGCCATGTATGTGTCGCGCCGCGTGTCGCGCGCGCGGCCGGCAACGGCCGCCGCCTCGGCATTGATGTAGACGCCCCGCGCTTGCGCAATGACCGACGTGTCCTTGGGGTAGGCCCGCGACCAGTCGCGGTTGAGGTTGACATGGAAGGGAGTGGTGGCGGGGGAGGTCGAAGAAACGGCGCCGCCGTCCCACTGGGCTACCACCGACAGCAAGTCGGACCGGAACTTGGCCGCGTCGATGAGCGGAGGCACGGATGAAGGCGCGCCGGCGCCGCCCGTGACCGCAACCGCCACAACGAGCAGCGCCACGAGCGCGAGGAGCACCGCCGTGGGGGGGGAGGAGGTGCGCCGCCACCGCCGGGCGACGCCGCGGCTGCGCGTCGGGGACACCATCGTCGGGGGGGGTGGTCGGCAGATCGGCGCGCTCGTCCCCATCAGCCGGCGGCGCGGCGTCGTCGTGCAGCGGCACAGCGGTCGGCGGTGGTCCGACCGCGGGCAGAAGAGGAGGGGCCCTCACCGTGCCCCGTCGCCGTCCACGACCGCGGCGGCGGTGGATTCACACGATTGACCGTTCGCCAGTGTCATGCGCGCATCATGTTGCCACCTTTTTCGCGCACCCCCCCCCCCCCCCCCCCCCCCCCCCACCGCCAGCGCCCAGTCAAGAGCGACCCCCACGTCGGCGTGGCCACACGGCCCAACGGCCACGCACTTGCCCCCGCCGCGTGCGTCGCGCGGCTGCCGCGGTGGAGGGGCGCGCGCAAGACCCAACGCCGCGTTGGATGCGCGCCGCGACGAGCGCCGCGGGCCGCCGACGCAGCGCCGGCAGCGCAGCGGATCAGAGCTAAAAATCGTATCGATGACTGCACGCCATAACCTCGCAGGCCGCACTCCACGGCTGATGTGCCATGCTTTTTGCATAGTACCTCAATGCAGAGGGCAAGAAGACGCACTGAATGGCAACACAGTGCCTGTTCAATACGTGGTGGACAGGACACAAAGCCGTCAGTTCAAGTGGCATATTGTCGTTCCGCCAAAAAGTAGAGAGTCCAGGCCTGTCAAAGAGGCGCTTTCGTGCGTTTGATTGGCGCAAACGTCGATCCGCCTGTGTGGGACTGTCCAGCCTTTGGCGCAACGACCACATGTACCGGTGACTGGTATTGCTCGTTTCCTCACGAGTTGTCGCTGTATCGGCTCGTGACGAATGGGGTCGCACAGCGGCCAGCGCCTTTTCTCTATAGCGGTAGCAAGCACAACAGTATATCCACAAACACAGAGAAAAACCACCACGGCAACTGTGAGGTCGGCCCAGCGTAGCCGCCTCTGTCACTGCCCACGCCTAGTTAAGGCCCAGTGTATCCGCTCTTACGGGATTTTGAAGGCTTTGCTGCACATGGTCGGCTCCTACATCCAAATTCAACTTCTCATTGGGCGACTGCCTTCATGTCAGTTATTTTCTATCGTCTGTTGAAAGGAAGCGTACTTATTTCGCCAGATCGCGACGTGGCCAATCCCACCAGCGCTCAAAGACCAGCACGGGACGATGGCGAGCGAATCGCTTTCTGTCGTTGCGCAAATCTGGAATGGGTCGCGTTGGAGGTTGGCACAACGGAATCGAGCTCGCACCAACGAGTGCCTGGCGCTCCGGCGGAAAAAACGGCATAGCTCCGCCCCTACTGGACCATGTGAGCTCCGCTTGAGCTTCATACGATAGGCTGCAACTCACGATGCTATGCATGCGCACCACGTCGAAGAAAAGTGGCACACACAAAAGATAGTCGGAGAGCCCCTGGCGCCCGTTTCTCGGGCCATATGGGGTCGACAAAGAGGGGGAACCTATGGAAAACACTTTCTGCGGCCATAATCGTGCTCAGCGCACATGATTTACCCGGACTGGCATCGGGGGAGGTCCCGAAACACCGACGGTCGGTGATAACGACCCCCCCCTCCCCCCTGGTGCGATTCGGGTCGGCCGCACGGGTGCAAGGCAAGTCATAACTCCTGCTGTGTTGTTCCGCTCGTGGGTTTCTTTATATCGAGGCGTGCGTATCGACGCCCTTATGCTGAGGATATCAGAACCGCTTGTGTGATATGTCGCACATGCAAGGTCGGCATGGTGCCCCTGGCGCCCGTTTATCGGGCCATACGGGGTCGGCAAAGAGGGAGAACCTATGGAATAACTTTTCTGAGGCCATGTTCGTGCTCAGCGCACATGCCTCACCCGGAGTGGCATAGGAGGAGGTCCCAAAACACTGACGGTCGGTGACAGCGACCCCCGCGCCGCTCAGGGCGCGATGTTCGCTGGCCGCACGATCAAACGACTGGCCATGCCTCACACAGAGTTTGTCCATGTGCCTGCTTGAGTAGCTCCTGGCATGGAGCTCCAGGGGCGTCTCGCAGGGTTCATACTGGCCGGCCAGTAGTATGCTGAACACATGTGATCATCGGGGTGCCCCTTCGGTCTCGTTTCTATTCAGGAAGACGTCTCATCCTTTAATCATACACTCTGCTGACCAACGCGCTTGAGATTGGCTCCTACGGTTTTGGCAGCCTCCTCAGTATTGTCCACCGCCCACTTCAGCCGCTTCTTGGCCGCCTTCGCGCTCTTGGCGGTGCACTCCGGCAACGCCGGCTTGTTCTGTCGACGCCGTTTGTCGGTTGCCTTCGTGGCTTTGCGGGCCCCAGCCGCGGCCGACCTCCGCGTCTCCATGTAGCGTGCGAGGACATCCGCACCCGCCTCGCGCGCCAGAAGCATTGCTCTCATAAATCCTGCTGCCCGCTCCAACTCCGTTGCGCCCGGAAACTTGACAGCATTCTGCCCGTACCTGCCATGCCATGCCTCCAGCCCCTGTTCCCTGTAAAGACCAATGCTGCCCCACAGCTCCAGAAAGTCTGGAGCGTGGAACATCAAAATGTGGATCTTTGGGGAATTGGAAAGCCAGCCAAGGCTCCCCTTCATCACGGTGACCATGGCGGACGTATCCGCACGAGAAGCCACGACCTCCCAGGCAGGGATGATGGCGGGGCGGTTCAGGGTCTTGCGGTCCCTATTCCATAGCGACCAGGCCTTCTCGTAGGCAGCCGGGTGCTCTGGCGAGACCTTGCCCACGAAAGCGGCACGCACCAGGGCGCTGTTATCGTCGATGGTGTGGCAATCTCGTCCAATAAACAGCCCGCCATAGAAGTCGGTAGGACGGACGCGTACTCTCTCATGAAGCAGCCCAACCAGCTCCAGCACAAAGTCGGCGCCCGCTTGCCGTCCGGCGGCAGCGCCGTCAGTCGCGCTCCGGTACACCATCACCGTCTTCACAGCAAGTCGAAGGAATCGGTGGTTAATTCCTTGCGTTGTGTGCCGAGGAATTGGTACAATTTGGCGGGGGTCAATCCCAAGCAGGGGACTCCGCGCCACGGAGCAATGATGATCCGGCGTGCCAGGCATGGCAATCGTCCGCGTCGCGTAGTCCATCACCATGCGGTCCGCAGAACTCGTGCCCTCTGGCAGGTTCCCGCTGCCACTTTCATCTTGAAGCGTCCCGTGTATGGCGTCCAGCAGCGCCTGCTTGACACTCGGCGACCGGGTGCGCTTACACATCAGACAGGGTTGCGAGGCGGTCGCACCCTTGTGGCCAAGGAAACAGCACTGCGCGTCGTAGTCGCACCCGAACATCAGCCGCACCGGACGTCGCGCACCATGCACCTTGACGCCGTCTCGCAGGAGGGCGTCAATTTGCGGCAGGTGCGTCTCCATCATGGCGGCCAGCGCTTCGTACTTGTCATTGTCACACGGGCAAACTCCGACCAGGATGGTGTTCGAGGGGCTATTCGGGTGCGCCTGGTTAATATTTGAAGCCACAATTTTCACCGTCCCAGGATCTCCGCCCTTGTCCAGACCGACAACGATCTGCACGTCCTGTCCCGACGTGGCGGGCGAGCCAGGAAAGGCGACCGCTGCTGTGGCAACACTGGTTGCGGCGGTTGCCGCGTCGTTGAGCGCCGCCGAGGCATAGGCCAGCCTCTCCACAAACAGTCCGCCGTCGCACAGGGCCAACACGCGCTCCTGAATGGCCGCGGTAAGTGAGACAAGATGAGCCCCCGAGCCTGTCACATCCACCTTCTTTCCAGGCAGCGCGGACAGCTCTCGCCGCTCAAAACGCAGTATAAGAAGGCTGCAGAGGCCGCTGGCGTCCCCTCCGAGTGCCAATCTCCTGTGGTTGAACCCAACGTTGCTCATGGACGGAGCCGCCACAAGGCCCACCTGCTCGGTGACAGAGAGTTGGACGGCACCGCGCGAGGGCCGCGTCCTGCAGCCCTTGGTCTTCGCCACCCCAACCTGCGCCCCCCCCCCTTGCAGCCGACGCGCCGCCTCGCGGCGCTTGTCGGTCGGGCTCGTTTTGACCTGGGCCTTCCTCCTCGACAGCTGTCGTTGGTAGACGCGCACGCTTCCATTCTTGTGACGGAGGCGGATCTCGTGGCGGTCACCACGCCACAGAATTGCACTTGCAATGTCCTCAAGTGTTGAATTGTCCTGCTGCCGGTCGTAATTCCCGGCCCTGAGACAATCAAGGAATTCCCGACAACTGGGAAGTGCCGGCAGCTTGGTCGCCGACGACGGTGGTGGTTGGATGGGCTCTCTACTGAGCTCGCCACCAGAGGCAAACAAGAGCCGTCGACGCGCGTCCACTGGGAGCTCCTGCGGCTGTGCACCTTCCCCCACGCGTGTGGGCGAGACCGCGCGGCGGCGCTGCCCCAGTGACTCCGCTCTTGCGGCTGCCTGTCGCTCCCCGCCCAAGCGGTCGACTATTCCCGAGGAGGCGCCGTCTGGAAAGCTCGTCGAAACGCCCATGCTATCCGACTGGGTGCCGAACGACAGTGCAGAGCCGAGCCAGCCGTCCTGGGGCATACAGGGGGAGGGGGGAGCTGGTGCTTGCCCGAGGTGGGGCAGCAGGCGCGGGGCGAGCGGAACGCCAGGGGTGGGTACGCCCGCGGTATGGGAGCGGGGGGGCAGGGTAGTGGCCGACAGAGAGGGAGCCAGATCGCGACGTGCCGCCCTCTTGCGCAGAGCGCAGCACCTGCCGCAAAGACCGAGGGGGGTCCCTGTGCTGTGCAAACCCAATGCCGCCGCCCCATGCTTGCACGCGACGACTGGAAGGCGCGCAACGAGGTCTGGAGAGGAGCCACTAGGGCAGGTCTGGGCCCAGTCGCGCCACTCAGCCATTCCTGATGTAGGTTTCAGGAGAAGGCGCGCGCAGTCGACGCAAAGAAACGCCCATATCGTGCCTCCAAAGGACTGCACGACGTCTACTGTGGTTTCCCTGTTTCCCATTCACAATAACCAGAAAAAAAGGGGGGGGGGTACGTAGATAGTACGCGGAAAATGTGAGTGTCTCTGTTGCGGTCTGCAGGACCCAGCCGCTCCCCCCCCCTCCCCCCGCTCCGCTGCGGGATGCTCCTCACAAAACGACCGCACTTACATCCGGTCTCCATCGTCGTCCGCCATATTGCACCCCTCCGCAGCAGAAAGACAACCAGTCGGCGATCGTATGGGCTCGGGGGCCTCTGGAACGCCTGCAGGCGACTGGCGTGGAAACGAGCGGGCAAAAAAACGCGGGCAACACGTGATCCGGCGGATCACGGCTCGATCTATTGCTCATCCTCTCCGGTCAGCCACCCCTCTCACAGGGGCATTGAAGGCCTATAAAATTGGGACGCGTCCCAAGTCGCCCTCGACCAGTGGTATTTTAGCACGTTGCAGCTCTGTCGTATGTAATGCTCAGACCCGTAAGAGTCACCTTAACTAGGCGTGTGCCACCCCTAGTGAAGTGCGGACATGGCGTATTCGCGGGCACATGTAGCCCTGCTCACACGCCTCACCAGAGCGGTCTCTGTCAGCCGCAGTGTATTCAAGAGCTGTTGAAAAACTTGCCTACCACCAATGGGGGCCCAGAATGAGCCCCTGAGAACGCCGGGAGCCAACCAGCGGGCTGGAAAACGCTATATCCGCTCTTGGGGTGTCTTAACTAGGGGTGCTGCAGAGGCCCAATGCCTGGCGAGGTTTCGTGCATCTCGGCTCAACAACCCTGTGGGGCGCATGGAGTTTTGTTTGGGTGTCAGCCGATTGTGGATGGTTTGCATTAGGATCCGCGTTCAACAAATAGGATAGCGTCCTGCCATTGCGTCGACCGGTTCGCAACCGAAAAACACGTGTGAGTCACTTTCCAGCCGCGCCTGCGACCACGGTGCACGCGGCCGTCGAAGCCCGAACCTATTCATCGGCTGATTGTGACACGTGGCGACGTGCCGTCTCCTATTCGTCCAGTCTGCAACCGGGTTGTTCGTTCCGCCGTCGCGGTCGGCATCTCTGCGCTGGTGGTTGCGTCTCCGTCGCACTCACCGCCGACGCCCCTCCGTTGCCGCCGCTGCTGCTGTTGACCGGGGTATCGCCGCCATCTGGTCGTGTGGCCGCTGCGGCAGCTGACGCGCGATGAAGGACCACGTGCGTCTGGTGTTGGTCGGTGACCGTACGTTGCGGCGATGCTCTCACGATGACAGGGCCGGTTGCTTGCTTTCGACTCGAGCGCACGGCCATTTTTCCTCCCTATTCGTATTTTTCTCCCGTGTGGCCGGCGAAGGAACCTCGGAGAGCAGGATGCAGGAGCTTGTGTGTCGGCGCGCGGGATTTGTACTCACTTGTTGCGTGTGGGTGGGCCCTGCTTTCCACCCCACGATTGTACTGTCGTCCACTGCTGTCTATGTATCTTTTGGTGGTGGCTTTTCCTTTGTGATTGACGCTGAGCAGCTGGTGTGGGGAAGAGCAGCCTCATCTCTGACCTCATCCATGAGGGCTTCCAGCCGACTGTCCAGGCCGTCCTGCCGATTGTAGTGCTGCCACCCGAAGGTACGTTGGCGGTCACGCCGTAGATATTGTTGCTGCGCCCATCTTCGTCTTGCCTGCCCTGCCCAGTCGCCCCCCCCGCCTGCACTTTCGCCTTCTTGCGGTCCTGCTCCCGCCCGCACTCGCGCTCCAGTGACTGACGCGTTGGTGTACGCTGCGTTGCGTGTGGTGCATGTGCGTGCGAGATCCGTCCCTACTTCGAGCGTAGTGGTGCAGGAGAAGGCTCAGATTTCTATTGTCGACACGCCGTCGGACGACACGGAGGTGCTGACGACGCAGCGCAATGATGAGCTGCTCGCCGCCGACGCGGTCATTGTGGTTTACGATGTGAACCGGCTGGAGACGCTCGATCGCGTCAAGGCCTACTGGCTGCCGCACCTGCGCGAGCTGAAGCTCGCCACCCCTGTTGTGCTCGTTGGTAACAAGATGGACAACCGTGACGGGTCCCCCTCGTCGGGTGTCTCGTCGGGGATGGAGGCGGCCATCAAACCCATTATGGACGCCTTCCCTGAGGTGGACGTGTGCATTGAGTGCTCGGCCAAGTCGGTTTTCAACGTGTGGGAGGTGTTCCTCTTTGCCTTGCGGGCGGTGCTGCACCCGACGGGCCCCCTGTACAACGTGGCCACCCACGATCTCAAGCCGGCTGCCCGGATGGCTCTGACCCGCATCTTTCACGTGTGCGACCTGGACAGCGACGGGTATATGGACGATAAGGAGCTCAACACCTTCCAGCAGCAGTGCTTTGGGGTGCCCCTGCACGAGGACGAGCTGCTTGGCGTGAAGCAGGTCGTGCGCGACGGGTGTCCAAACGGGACTGGTCTGAATGCGTCCAACCATTTGACCGTCGACGGCTTTGTCTTTCTCCACCATCTGTTCATCCAGAAGGGGCGGCTCGAGACCACGTGGACGGTGCTGCGGAAGTTTGGTTACGAAGTATCCTCCTCCGGGTCACTGGAACTGGACAAGGACGTGTTGGTGGCTGGCGTTCCCCACAAACCCGAGCAAGGCCTCGAGTTGAGCGCCGCCGCCAAGGACTTCCTGTCGACCTACTTTGACGGCCTGCCCGCGGCGCCGCGCGTGCCAGCGGCGACCATTCGGCAATCAATGGAGTCCAAGAACGCGGACGCGGAGCCGTTTGACCCGCGCTCGCCATCCCCTGCCTATCTTCCTGCGGACGGCATGTACACCAAGGACGCCTTCTTGGCCCGCTGCGCGCTGTTGCTGCTTGATGACCTCCCCGAGTTCCTGGTGCTCATCACCGCTCTCGGGTACACTAAGACCATTGCCACGGCCGTATCAGTGACGCCACCGCGGCCGCGGGACCGGTCGTCAGCGCGGGCGGTAACCCGCGAAACGCTGACGGTGTTTGCGCTCGGTACTCCCATCCAGGGCATCTCCTCGCTCATGCGCTGCCTCGTCGGCAGCTCGAGTGGCTTCTCCGCGACACCCAACGGCGCGTCATCGGCCGTAGCCGACGCCGGCGATGTGCTGGCCAAGTCCTCTGCCGCCGCCTACCTGCAGTTCAAGGATGATGACAGCGGGGACAGCGGGGAGCGGCTGCTGGTGCTGCGAAGCGTTCCGCTGCTAGCGGCCAAGTCCATCACTACCTCCAAGCGGGGCCTCGACCTGGTCGATGGGGTGGTGCTCGCGTACGAGGCGTCGAGTGCTGCGTCGGTGTCGGAGGCCACTCAGATCTTTGACCACCTGCGCGCCAACTCAAGGGCAAAGCTGCCAGTCGTCTTTGTGAGCGTCCGCCTTCCAGGCACCGCTGCCGACCCCGCCGTAGAGGAGACCGCCCGGCAGTACTGCACCAAGGCGGGTGTACCGCTGCCGTCGATGGTGCAACTGAACGCGTCGGGTGGTCTGACGTCGGACGAGGCGACCACGAAGCTGTTTGACAATTTGCTCGCGTCCGTCGTCTCACCAGCGTCGGTCTGCCCCGGGGTGTTTGAGGCTGACGCGTCCGAGACTGGGTCGACGGCCGCCAAGGTTGGGAAGGTGCTGCTCGGGTCAGCTGCCGCAGTGGCACTGTTGTACGGCGCGAAGAAGGCGTACGAGTGGTACACCAGCAACAACACGACGGAGGTGCAGGTTGCGGCGGTATAGGAACGGTCGTGCCGGCTGGTGGACTCACTTCCATCGGTGCTATTTGTTTTCCAGTGGTCAGTTTCTTTGTACCTTTTCTTTTTTCCTAGACGCCGGTGGGGCGACATCATAGCGCGCTTTGCATGCGATACGCTTAGACGACTTGCTGCTTGCCCTTTCAAACTCGTTCGGCCGTATTGTTCGCTCTGGTCTCATGCAGCCGCAGCACCTGTTGCACGATCGACTCGTTTCGAGCGCTGTGCAGTGTAAGGACTGTCGTTTCGAAAATGGTCTTCGCGACGCTGATTGGCCCACGAGGACTCTTTGGACGGTGGTCGGTGGAACCCCGTCGCGCCGATACCAGAAAATGCACGGCGAGGGGGTGTGCCGTCTCGTGTGGTGCGCGGCCCGCTCCCTACCTCAGACACGGATTGCTGGGCGGCGTCTCATCGTCCTTTGCAGGCGCCCAAGGGGCTGTTGGGTGAGGGACTGGCGGGGACGCCGAGACTGGCTGTTGGAGTTGCTTCGTCGCCCGTGACGCGCCTCTCTCCTTTGCACATTGTGGTTGGACGTGATACACCACCCCCTTGCGGTTCGGTCGATGGCGACAACGCTGACGCGCTCGCCGCCACCACGAGCGGCTTGTTCGCTCTGGACGCCCGTGGGCTCGCCCGCCTGACAGGCCGCCGCGGACCTGCTCTTTTCCCACCTCGGCGCCCCTCGCGCGCCGCCGTGCCGCGCCAATGACGCCGCGACTACTCTTGCCCTATGGGGCAGCGGCGCCCCCCCCCTGGAGAGTTGCACCGTCGGTTGTCCCAACCCCCTGCCACCTCCCCGCCTTTTCGGCCACCCCCCGCGTGTCGGCGTTGCCCCCTACCGCCGCCCCGACGACCGCCGCCTATTGCTCTAGTCCCTCCGCTCGGCGGGCAACGCTGGCAGTGGCGCCGCCACCTCGGCCGCTGAGCGGGCGCGCCTGGGCGGGCGCGCCGCTGAGTGCCGCGGCTGCGGCCGCCGCCGTCTGGCCGCGGCGACTGCCCCCCGGCGGGCCGACGATGCGCAGCAAGCGGGAGACGCGCAAGAATCCCCCGCCCCCCGGCGGCGGCAGCGGCGGCGGCGGCGCGTCGCGCGCTGCTGCCAACAACGCCCCCCCCCCCGCGCGCGTCGACGCCAACCTGAACCTCTCCCTCCGCGCGCAGCTGCGGGCGGCCAAGGCCGCCGCCGCCGAAGCCGCGGCAGCTGCCCCCGGCGGCGGGACGGGCAAGCCCAAGCCCGCGCTCCGCACCAAATTCCGGCGCAACAAGGACGACGAGGCGGTCGTTGAGGCGTGGACGGCCAAGCAGCGCCGCAAGGCGGAGGAGCGCAAGCGAATGCCAGACGGCAAGTATGTGGTTGGGCCCGCGCCGCTCTGTTTTATTGACGGGTACAACATTATTGGGTGGTGGCCGCAGCTGAAGAAGCGGCGGGATGCGGGGGATATGGACGGCGCGCGGCGGCGGCTGATGGGGTATGTGGAGGAGTTTGCGACTGTGCGCGGCTGGGAGTGCGTTGTCGTGTTTGACGCCAACAATACCGGTACGTTCGGTGTTGAGTGGGTTGACTCTGAAGCGGGGCGGAGGGGGCGAGAGCGGGGAGAGCGATACGTGCCTGTCAGATTGTCGGTGTGGCTTTTTCTGGACCTTGGACTTGGCTCATTGTCCCTTGTTGCGGGCTGCTAGAGATGCATGTGCATGAGCAGTCGCGAGTGTCGTGGTGGGCACATGGGATTGGGCAGAGTGCTGACCTTCGCTCTGGCATTTTCGCTGCGAGTGCCAACCGCTGCCACTGCCTACTATCCGTTGGTGTACCCTCGCCCCCCCACCAATCCCACCCCCCCATAGAGGAGCGCGCCAAGTCCGAAGCCTTCTCTGACGCGGTCTCGGTCGTCTACACCGGCTCAGAGACGGCCGACTCGTACATTGAGGCGGCGACGCTCGTCGCCTGCCGCAACGCACAGCGGCAGGTGTGGGCGGCCACGTCGGATTTCGCGCAGGCCAAGCTCGCCGGTGCACAGGGCGCGCATGTCATCTCCTCACGGCTGTTTTCGGCGGAGTTGACGTCGGCTCGCCGGGAGGCGCGAGAGAACGCCACAGCGGCCGACGACATTGGCGAGGCGCGGGGGCGAGCAATGCTCATCAACACCGTCGATCCGAGCGTGCGCGACGCCCTGTACAAGCTAAGGGACCAGCTGGATGGTTAGATAAGACGGCAGCGGTGGCGCTGTGACGATGTGGTGGTGGGACAGGAGTGACAGTTGGAGGCGGGTCTCTAGGTGCAGCCGGCCGCGATCGCGAGGCGGTGATGGGCAAGTAGCTTAGGACCCCCGTGTTAATATTTTTCTTTTTTGTTTCCCCAGATGTGCCGATGCCGCGCCATGCACGCGGTGGACTTCTGTTGGCTGCGGAGCCGCCGCTTCATCAATCGAGGAAGGAGAAGAGGAGCTTGCCGCGTGCGACCTCGACCGTCCCCGCCCAAGCAGCGGCGGTAGGTGCTCCCTTTCCCCCATGAAGCCGCCCGCTTCTCCGCCCTCCCGCTCCTCCTCCACTGTCCCCAATTGGTACGTAGGCAACCGCATTCACCACACCGTACCGGCGGCGCGCCGCCGCGAGCGTCACGGTCACGAGCACCGTCGCCGGGTCGACCCCCCCTCTCCCCGGCGCAAACACCAGGTCTTCCATGCCCGCAAACACTGGTGTCGGCAGTTTTGCATACGCCGGAGTCAGGCGCAGCAGCGCCGCGGATGCCTGCCCGAGACCGTCGAGCAGGGCCGGGCGCGTCGTGGCGGAGGCCGCGAAGCGGGCGGTGAGGGTGGACGGGGCCACCTCAATAAGGTGCGCAAGAAAAAGGAAGGGAGGGCGGTGGCGCAGGAGGGAGGTAATGGGGGGGAGGGGAGGTGGCATCGTGGCCGTACGGGGGAGGGGCTGGTCGAGCAAGACCCGGACCGGACAACGCCAGCGCTTCACCAAGATGTCGGCGCAAGAGGTTTTCAAGCGACCATGATTTTGTCAGACTTCGTCATGGGTGCTATTGCAGAATGCCCAATTTTGTCCGATCCGAACACGAACACGAACACACTGGGGCTTAGGGTGGGGTTTGGCTTTTGTAAGGAATCGCGCATTCTGGGCACATGACGCCGGTGGCGGTCTCGCCTCGCGACGAGCCCACCTCCCGCCGCGATTTGATAGGACAGAGGGGGAGGTGTGCATGATCCACCGGCGCTCATGGTTGGTCGATGCCAGCCTAGCCCCACGTTCATCTCATGCCCGCTATGGGTGGGTGTATTGCTGATCCCCCAATTTTGTCCTCATCGGCCAAGACTGGGACTGCTTTGCAAAACAGGCCAACCATTGGTCTAGAACAGCAGCAAACAGCTGCTGAGTGCAAATCTACGACGCTCCATTGGCTCTCC
>ENA-ORXR01003141-ORXR01003141.1-marine-metagenome-genome-assembly--contig:-NODE-3141-length-14992-cov-12.040697_pt1 | contig 14992 bp, 19 predicted proteins | sample MGYA00237866_ERZ511479 | MGnify/ENA metagenome assembly ERZ511479 | reverse complement strand
TCGAATAAATCATCGTTGCGTTTGCGTTGCTTCCGTCGTTTTTGTGCGCTTCGCGCCCAGTGATCCCGGCGTTCGCGATGTGACTCTGGCGTAGCGATCCGCACCCTGTGCTGGGTTTTTCTGACGGGGTTATACCCCGTTGGCTTTGGGGGCAGGATCCACTACAGATCCGTAGCCTGTGGCATGACGGTCCGCCCGAACGGGTGGCCAGAGATCCATGTGCGTGGCGAGCGGGACGCGGACCCGTGATCATTTGCTGCTTACTCGTCGCCATCTGCTGATCCAGAAAGATTTCACAGCACTTTCGCTCGTCATGTCACGCCCTGGGCGGCCCGGGGGGGCACTGGACGGGCCAGAGTAGAAGACGGGATCGCCGGGGCGGATACATCGGCAATCGTGCTTTCTCTCTTGACTGCCGGTGGGATGTCCCCCCAGCATTGGGGATACGAGCCAGGGATCTTGGGGCGGGTACTTCATATCCTCCAAAACAGTCTTGCACGGGAACCGCCCGGTCACTCGTGAGGGTGTCATGGCTGACGGTGCGGCGCGACATGTGTGGGGCCTAGATCGCGAGGTCCGGTGCGTATCTGCCAAGGGACCCACCGTCAGCCACCCCGTCGGCCCTTGGGTCGCGTCGTGCTGTGCACGGCTGCTGGCGAAACCAGCGTTATGGTCTCTCTGGGACAGATGGTTGCATGGCACACCGGGGTCGGTCGACGGAGCGTTCGTGTGAGCGGCTCGGCACAGCGGCTCAGGCAGTCCACGAAGGCCCACTGTCGGGTCCGGCACGATTATGTGGCCCGGTCCCACTGTCATGAGTGTGCGTGCGGGGACCACATCTCGGGACGCCGCAGTCCTCAATGGCGGGTGGTACGGGGGCAACCAACAATGCCGGAAGACTTCACCGCTTGCGTTCTCCTGCTCTTGTGCAGGACGGAACGGGCGGAGGCATTCGTTGAGCGTCCGTGCTCCCTGCCACCCTTTCCGAGACGGCGGTGCATCCACCCTCTCTGTCCGTCGACGGACGGCGTGGCCACTGCCGCCAAGGTGCCGTACGTCCTGTGAAACGGGCAGCCGCCATGCCCGAGCAACCCCCTTCAAAGTCTGCGGATGCAGACCAGTCGCCACTTCCCCCACTCCCCCACTGACGTCCTGGCTTTCGATACCAGCGGTTGCGCATCTTGTGGCACGAGTTGTACCCCCCCCCGGCGCTCGAACATGCCGCCACAGGGGCCACCAGCAACACGGCGCCACGCAGGGTTGGAGCAGCATCTCGGAGGCCATCTGGGACGACCGACGACGACAATTCACCGGCGACGGCGGAAGCGGAGGTCACGGCGGATACTGGAGCGTCCCTGCCTCGGTCAGGCGCCCCCACCGCTGTGGATGCGGCAGCGCCGGCCACGTCCTGCGCCACCCTGCGTCGCTGGGACGCCATTTACGAGGACGACGCACTTCCCCCCCCCCCGAAAACGGCACGAATTGAGCATTGGGTCCACCTGGCGGGCGTTTGGCGCGACAGCGAGCTCGGTATCGACAAGTTCGTGAGACGCTGGTACACGTGTCGCGTGAAGTACTCGATTTCTTCCAGAAAGAGTCCTCCGTTCAGTCCTCTCCGCTTGTTTGAACGCTGTGTGCCGCTCAAGCCGCGAGGATTGGCTGCTCGTGGAGGCCGTCGTCCTACCTATCGCTAGCACTCTGAGGATGGGGCGGGCTCGGTGGCGCCCTTATTGGTGGCTGTTGCGGTCGTTTGTCGCGAAAGCGCAACCTGCACGGATGGTGATGCTGGTGCTGGACAGGCGTACGCCAAGAGCGCGCCGTGGGCGGCGCGCCACCAAGGGACACAGAGTCGTACAAGTCGGGGCGTACCCGTGATCAAGAGAAGCGAGCTGAAAACAACAGTTGGGGACCCATGCCACGACCAACAGTGTCGGTCGCTGGTGGGCGTGGCGTCTGTGACGGCACAGAGTGGAGCCGGTCCTCAAGTGGGAGCGTACCGTCATGCAGCAGCTGCGGCGCGCCGACACCGCGGCGCCAGGGGCGACGCACCAGCGGGGCTCCACGCCGCGGGGGCGGGGGCGGGTAGGGCGCCAAGAAGAAGGGAGCCGGAAACGGAAAGGAAAAGGTGTGGACAGCGGACGAGAAGGTGGTGCTGTTTTTGGCTTTCACGTTGTTGGCACGGTGGGCGAACACGGGCGCGGACTGGTCCAAGAAAGATCTGTGGGACAACATCAAGGCGGATTCTGATGGACGCACCCCCGAGAGACTTCAGCCGGGTGACCCGGAGGGCAGATGGCCTGAACCCATGGCCGCGTCTATGCAAACGCACTTCGTTCGAAAAATAGCACCCGACGTGCACCGCTTCACTTACTTATTCAAGGTCGTCTCCGGCGAGAAGCAGATGACGGGCGGGCTGACCGAGGGAGAATTTGTGCGCGCCGCCGCAGACCGCTTCTCCGGCGTGTCAGCGCATCAAGCTGTGCGCCAAGACGCGTGGGATGACATGAAGGACGCCAAACGACGAAGCACGTCCAATGGCGTACAGTATGATCGAACATTGCGCGTTTGGGGCTGCTGTGCGCGTTGCAGGGGGCCTGTCTGCGTCGGGCCTCGCACGAAATACATTGATCCTGGGGGGTCTGGAAGGGATAGCGGATCCGCCAATGAGCACACGATATTGAATCGCTGCAGCCGCCAATTTGAGATAAATATCGATCCGCGGTTCGGCGGCCTCCTGGGTCGACCCGGGTCGATACGCCCTCCGTCATCGCCGTCGACGACATTCACCAGCGTCGTCGTCGCCGTCGAGACAGCCGGACACCCGATCGTCCTTCCAGGCCCTCTTACTGTTTGCTCCTGCACCATTGTATCTCGACCTTCAACCAAGCCGGCACCGTTCCACGTCTGAATATGCTCAGTTGCGGCTGACAAGGCGACACACGACCGTGATAACGACACAGAACGCATTGGCAAGCGAGACTGAGATCCGTGTCCTGCCTCAGACCAGTGGGATCAGATGAGAGGCCAGAAAACTGACCACGGTCCGCTCGCTGGCCAAATGTCCTAGGTGATGTCTGACCATGACCGCCCTGCGCGGCAGCACGTGTGGACTTCAGGACCTCAATTCTTGCGTCGCGTGCGAGGCTGAGGACCGTGTCCCGCGTCAGACGACAGGGACTGGATGGCAGGCCGCAAAGCAGACCGCGGTCCGATCGCTGGCCACTTTTCTGGGCGATGTCTGACCACGGTTGTCCTGCGTGGCAGCACGGGTGACCGTTCCGGACCTCGACTGTGCTGGCGCCCAGTGGCAGCCTGACGGGAGTAGATAGAAACAGGCACTCCTCGTCGCAATCGGCGCTGAGCTATGTGCCTGACGGTGCCGCCCGATGGACAGTCCTACTGACCTCCGCCACGCGGCCCCAATCGCCGCTATATATGGGAGGCGGTCAACATTGCCGGCCCTGAGCACAGTGCTGTTGGGGCAGGGACGTGTGGTCTTGTCAGCCACAGGGCCGACTGGTCGGGCCACGTTCTGAGCGGCTTCTGGTGGACCCACCTCCTTGGCCCTTCGTTGCTTGGCAGGGTATCTGTCACCCCGTGCGGCTTCTGCAAGACTCAGGTCGAGAACGCACTGCTTGCAGGGGTGCGGCGGCTGCCAGGAGAGAGAGAACCCCGCTCGCAGTGTTGGGTGCTCGCTCGTGCGAAGAGGAGTGTGTCAGGCGCGCAGACTCTGGTGACGGGTTCTGAGCGCTTAGAGCAGCTCGCGGAGACCGGTGGGAGGAGGAGGGCGGGCGGAAGAGGGTGTAGCACGCGTACGTCTCGCGGACCGGTGGGGAGTAGGGGAGGGCGTGACACCATTTGGGAGAAGAGGGGCCGTTATGGGTCGCCCTCCGCCGCCGTACCTTGCGAGGCAGACTGCGGGGTATCTGGAAGCCGTAGTGGTCCTGACCGTGTTGCCGAGACACACACTCAATCATGTGGCCGGTCTGTACTCCCACGCCAAGGCCTTGGAGGGTATGCGCCCCCAATGGCGCGTCCACGTGGACATCTCTGGCTCATCGTCCCGGATGACGAACCGATGGATGCCGCTGTTTGAGACGTGCTTTGTCGATCACTCCGACAGGCCAAGGTCCTGGGCACCGTCTATGGGCGTGTCCTCGCCCAACAGTCGATGATGCTGGCCGACACGTTTTTGGCCAACGCGACCAACCCCCGCTACGCCGATGCTGGACCGCCCCATCGCGGTCAGCCACGAGCCGCAAGACCTGGCGGCGGACGCGTTGGACGAGTCGCCGGTCGTCGCGCCGTCAGGCGCGGGCGAGACATGCAAGGAACCGGTGAAGCAGCCGATGACGACCTGACGGATGGCGGTGCTGTCCCAATGACCGGCGTCGTGCCCGCGCGACAAACTGCCTGTCCGGCGCAGCACACGGAAGGGGCACCTGCTCGGCAAGGCGCCGGTCCTGCTGTGGCCGCTCGCACGGGGCGCTTGCTCCCAGGCGACCATCCGGTAGCACCGCCGCGCGAACAGCGCATGTCACAAGACCGCCTTCCTGCTGACGGGTCACGTGGGATGCGCCAGTTTGGGGGGCGAGACAACTGTCCCCCTGCGCCAACAGGTGGGGAGCCCTGGCGGCAAGACGGACGTTCAGCTGCGAAAACCAGCCGAGGACCTCCAGTCAGCATTGGCGCTCTGGTGCGCGCCGAGCAGGTTCTAAGCGGCTGAGCGCAGCTCCAAGCAGCGCACAACGTACAGCGGCACCTCCGGCACTCCGCTTCGCTCCCCTTGATCGGATTGGGCCTACCCGAGACGCTCGCACTACCGCTCGTATGCTCGCGGTTCAGCCGGAAGCGGCGGTAGCAAAGAGCAGAGCATCGAAAAGGGCGAGAACGCATCTCTGCAATGCTCGGGGTGAGCTTCGCTTTCGTGCCAGCCTGGTCGCACGACCGCTCCTCGCGTTTAAAGGACGGGAGTCCATCCCACTGGCAGCCGTTTCAGCGTCGTAGGCCGGGGCTTTTGTAACTCGTGCCAACTCGTTCCTCCCTGCAAGCGCGCAGGACCTCGAGGGCATTCAAGACCTGCTTGATGCAGTGAGAGGAGATTCATCGGTCGGTACAAGCGCCGGGGAAAATGTCTTCAATCGTGGGGTGGAGTGACGTGCCGGTTAGGACAAGACGGGTGAGCGCCAGCGTCAGGCGGGGCAAGGTGGGAGTGCCACTGTGGCAGGCGAGGGCCAGTGCGGAGCTGAGCAGGATGGACGCGATAGTGCGTCGGACGTTGGCGAGGATGGAGCGGATCAGCGTCGTCGTGTTGAAGTGGTGGACGGCGGCGAGCGCCCGGCGGACGGAGGCGGGGAGCGTGCTGTACACGTCGTTCTCAATAACGACCCCCCACATGTACACGAACCGCGCAAGAACGGGTCGGTGGTCTTTCTCAACCGGTTGACAGCCGACACCAAGTCCAACGTGAAAGTCTGCCGTGACGCCCTTACGTTTGCACGCAACGCCATGCTCACCAAGTACGGAGTGCACACGAACGCACAGCTGCACGTCCAGATTGCGGCCGACTGGCCGTGTCGCACGGCGCGAGGCGGGGGCCCTTAGCGCGCCTGGGAGGGTAAAACGCCGCCCCAACCCTACCGTGTCCAAGTTCCCAGTCGCTTTTTGATGGGGACGCGGCGAACCCCGACCAACGACGAGGGCAGCACCGTCATCACGACAACCACGATACGGCATGGACCCGCCCAAGACGAACAGCTCATCACCGCGACTATTCTTTTGCTGTACCACATCAACACCACGGCGCGACGCGCAATGGAGGATTTTATCATGCTACGGTTTTCAGGGCCTCGTCGCTCTGACTCCCACAGGACCGCTTCCGCATCGCTCTTCACCGCGACACCGCCGCTCCCTCCGTCACCTCCATCACGGCCGATACGGTGACCACCACAGCCGCCAACTGCCAACCAAGAAACGGACGCCAACGCCCCCGTAACCGGCGGCGTCGCATCTCTTGGCCGGGACTCGGCCGACGCGGGTGGTTGAACAAACAAAGTCGGTCAACTCGTACACCGGGAGGCGGCCGTGACCGGAACTACAGACGCGCCATCGTCTGTGGCGCTCATGCATCAAGAAGGCGGCGCCCCATTGCTGCCACCGTCATCGCCCATGCCCTCTGTCCACGTGCGAGCCACGCTGGCTGCGTTGACGCGCAGAGCAGGAAAAGCGGAGGCTCTTATACGCGCATCGGTGGCCAAGTCCGCCGCAAACTCGCAGCATGCCGCGGAAAAGCGACGGAAGAGGGTCGCAGCCGAGTCGGCTGGCGGTGTCGATGGCGCTACCGGCACCCGTAAGCGCCCACGCACTCACGGTGTGCAGGCGGATGTCGCCCCGTCGGAAGTGCCGCTTACTGCTGCAGGCCCTGCCAGCGAGCGCCCGTCATCTGGCCAGAGTCTGGCAGGCCCTCCCAAAGCACAAACTGACGGCGCACCAGCGGTTTATCGAGTCGCACCTTTAATGACCGTTGGTGCCGACGCGGGAGCGGACCGACATGGAGCTAGTGACGCCGGATGTGCGGCCGACCGCGCCCTCGCGGATTCTCCCTCTGGTGCCATCGAGCGGTTTTTGTTCCGCTTCCCTGCGCCGCACAAGAAAAAGGGTGGCTCCCGGAGCTTGGAGGAGTGCGTCACGGAACTAAGGTCAATGGTATTGCAGGCTTTGTGCAAGGCTACGTGGCCGCCGCAGCTGTCTCAGGACAGCTCTGTTGAATCCTTCGTGCCCCTCTGCCAGGACGCAAGGAAGGAGATTGACGACAATCAGCCCCGGTGCGCTCTCATCCTCTGCGAGAGCGTCCTGGCAAAGGCGGTCGCTGCCGCGACATAAAGGGAAAGGACGTCTCCAGATGCGGGCGTGATCATCATCCCGGAGGGCAGCCGCGTGTGCGCCAAGGTGGAGTGGTCCAAGAAGGCTGTGTCTGTCGTCTTGACACCCGAAACGATTGGCCACATGCGCACCATCCGCATCGCCAAGTGCCTGTCCACCCAAATCCAGTCGTCCCGGGAGTGGTTGCGGGCGGTGGCGGTGGCGCGCCCGTGCGGAGCGGGAGTTTCATCACCGGCGACCATTCTGCGCCTCATAAGCAGCCGTGCGCGGGCGTGCACATGTGCTCAATGTACGGCGGGGGACGATGCCACCGTGCTGGCTGACGGTACTCCCCTGGAGGACCAGGTGCAATAGCCCTAGTTTCTGATAGTGGACTGCACCAACCAACAACCCTGGTACAAGTACGCCGGCCACTCTCCATATGCAGCGCGGTACACGCGCACTGCAGTGCACCACGATGACGCTCTCTCGGCTTTGTCCACCGCTTTCTTGTCGTCCTACGTCTTGGCGGCGTCGCTCATCGAGCTGCAAGAGAGTGCGAGGGTTGGGGGCCAGCCATTTCCTGTGGCGCTACCGGAAAAGGCCGAGTCCATCTTGGGCGTGGCAGACGGCGCGGTGCCGTCCGACGGCGCGGTCCTCCGCCGGCCGCAGGAAATCGCCCAGCAGATGACCGATGCGACCGAGGTCCTCATCCTGATCAACCTTGGCTTCAACACGCAGTGGGCTTCCGCGGAGATCGACGTGCCCAACAAGAGCATCACGTACATGAGCTCCCTTTCCAACATGTACTCGATGGTCACCGTCAAGGGCCTCCTGCAGGATCTGTCTCATGCACTGTTCATGTACAAGTGCTTGGCGGCCGGCTGCAAGGTCCGAGATGAGTTAAACGTGCGCGCCAACGCGGGCATGAGGGGGTCGGGCACGCTGTGGAACAGGCGCTGCCGCTTGGAAGACTGGAGCGAGTCGATGGTAAGTGAGCCTACGCAGAGCGATGGGTAGAACTGCGAGGTTTTTGCGGTCATGCATCTGCGGCAGCGACTGCTGGGTGGTGTTCCATTGGGCGTTGTGTCAGGGAGCGGCAACCATGCCCGCGTGAAGCTTTTGTTTGATTTGTTTATGGCACGTCGACGGTATGATGAGGTGCGGACATCGACTTGAAGGGCGTTTATGGCAAAAACACGAGCAAAAACACGAACATATACATGGTCACAATGTTGAGGCGATCACACCTGAGGCAGGCCACCACATCGGAAACACAGGGAGGTCGATCCGGAAGTCAACATCCCGAGGCCCCAGCGCAACACCTCCAGGGCCTGTTCGGCCTCACAGACCGTCGTGCAGTACGTCGTTTTACGGTTGAGCAGCCTCTCTAAGACAACAGGCGGCCCGTCGGGAAGCCAGTCGCTGCACATGATTGCCGTCCGCGCCTCCCCGCTAAGGGTAATCGCGCTGCGCGCCATCATGGAAGAAAAGGCAGAGAAAACGCACGGAGAAAGCGGGTCGACAACGAGGTGGGGGGTGAATTGATGACAGGGCGCCAGCGGGCACAAATCGGCGCCTGGCGACGGACCGATGAGGCGCACCGGCGGAGGCAGCGGCAGAGCTCAACAACAAGTAGAGAGAGAGGCGAGAAACTACCCAAAAAGGGGGTGCTGTGGCAGAAAAGAGGGCTGGCAGGGAGCTGCCAAAGGGGGGGCTGGCAGGGCACTGCAGAAAGTACGAGGAGGGTGGGCGCCTCACGAGATAATGCGGATCGGGTGACAGCGCAGCAGCTTCATAGGGGTCTTGGGAACGGCTGAGTCGGCCGACGCTCATCGCGAGAGAGGCGGCGATCAAAGAGCAGACGCGTGCAGTCTTTCACCGGCCTATGAGACTGCCGCCAGATCCGTTAGCCAGAGCCCTTGGTCGGCAATTTATCGAGCAACTGAATACAGTACAACAGTGATGTGGCCAAAAGGCCATTTTTCGAGCGAGATACGACACGTGCCCAATGGTATCCGGCGGCAATTGCGATGCGATGGACTCGAGGCGCAAACGACAAGAGACTTTCTCACATAGTTCGCGTTTTCATTCGCGAAAGTGGCGCAGAAGTATGCCTTGAACCTACAATTGGTGCGTGGGGCCCTCGCGCAGCGTCTCGGTGTGGGGCTGAAATGAGCACGGCAGCAGCTGCTGATCGTCACGCGGGAGGGCAAGCCACTATCCCATACGCGACACAGATGCGACTAGCTCTCCCGTGCCGAAGCTCGACGGGTGGCAGGGAGTGGGGGGGGGCGCGGGAGGATGAAGGAGGCGCCATTGCTGACAGTTGGGCAGTTCATGAGTGGGACATAGTAAACGCCTACAGCTGCGGTGCTGAGAATGGGACAGATCAGGTACGTCGCAAGCTCGTTTTCTGTGGTCAGCACCACTGCAGCTACCGCTGAAAGGGCTTACCCACGACCCAACCCCGAATGGCTTCGGCCGGGGTGCGCCGCCTTCCTGCCCTTCGTTTTTCGTGGCTGGCGACACCATGTTGTCGTGCTTTTGGCCAAAGTCTGCCTGTACGTTTCGGCCACTGTGCTCATGAGTCCTGAATACTGTCGCGAAGGCGTCCATTGGGTGCTCGAAAGAGCCAGCGCACGATGTGGGGTGATATGGTCCGGGTGCTCCTCGTCAACAGTTTGTTGCTCAGCGTGTCATCAAATGCCGAAGGCACCGCTCTGTTCCAGGATGATAGCAGGCGGACGCCTACCATATGCTCCTGGACTTGTATCTGTGCAGAGTAGGAGAGAGGCGGCGGCCGCAGGCGGATGGCAGCGGCCTCGGACACTCGTTGCGGGGCACACGTCCGCACCCAATCTGTGCCGCCGCAGCTCTGTACTCAGACGGCACCCGGCAGGGGTGACCCCACACCGATGGCCACATCTAGAGAGCATGTTTTTTCATTTTCAGAGTCATTCACAATGGCTCACTGGCTATGACCTCTTCAGTGCCTCCAGCAGGACTTTTCTGTGCCGCATTTCCCCACACGTGAAATTGAGCTGTCTGCAAAAGCTCTTGTGTGAGAGCAGCGACCCGCCACCGCTCCGCGCTCATGCCAGCATGGTCAACTGCGAGCGTACAACCATCCGCAACCATCATCACAATCTCCAGGTGATGCTTGTGCCGTATATAGCCACTGTTGCTCTTGGCGGGCGCTACTCGCGCCGCCTTGGATCGTTCGCTGTGTCGGTCACCTCTCCTCCTGTCGCGGATTCGTGATGTGGAAACCGCAGCATTCGAGGTACTGGAGTAGAACATCGATGCCACTGAGCGCTATGGGAAGTATTCTCCTGCGTTATGAGGCACCTACCGCTCAAAAAAACAAGCCATCAGCAACTCATGATGCGTTTTCATCACTCCAAAGTGACTGACACAGACGCCTTCCATCAGCAATTGTGATTGACCAAGGGCTATACAAATGGGACATTCCTGGCTTCTGATTGGTTCTCGGGACCTTGCAGGCCGCGCCCCAATTGGTCCTCGGGTCCAGGTCAGAACACTATTAGAGCTATCAGCGCAAATCTATTGACCAATTACAGAATTTTTTTATTTAGTACCACAGTGCGGTCTGCGTAGTGCAACACAACGACCGGCATACACCACACACCGAACTCAAGTCCCGTCACCGAGAATGCCCACATGTTCAATTGTATCGGAGGACAAGCCGGGCGAAATGCATACGGGAGCAGCGCAGGAAAGAAACAATGAAGCTCAACAGAAGAGAAACAGCAGACCAACACACCAGATGCACGAAGGAGACGGCGAGAAGAGCAAGAAGGGCACACGCTCACACCGTCAGGACCTCCTTTAAGGTCGCCCTCCGCACAGTGCACAGGGCAGTCATTCCCTCCTCCATCTACCAGAGAATCAGCGTCGAGTAATACGTCCTCCACACAAAAGAAGCACCCAAGGCACCGAGAGAAACGCAACATACGAAAAGAAAGTGGCGATACAGTCGCGGGGACTTTCCAGCGGGACGGTCAGAACGGCGGCCACTGGCAATACGTGCTCACGTTGCGGAGGCAGGCGGTGGTGGCCGGGGGGGGTCGCGACAGGGGTGAGCTTTTGTGCGGGGGGGGGCGCGCCGTAGGGTTGTCGAGGCGGGGAGAGTGGCGATGGGGGTGGAAGGACGAAGGGGCCGTGTGATGTCGAGGGGCAGAGGAGGGCGAGAGAAGTATACTGCGGCAGAGAGCAGTGCGGTCGCAGAGGACGGCGGTGGCTGCGTAGCAGGGAGTGCGGGTGGCGGCCGACGACAACTGGTTCATGAGGGCGCGCGCTTCCCACCCTTGCCATGCGACGCCGTCTCCATCGAACGCAATTAAGTGGATGGTCCCGTCGCGACCGTGTCAAAGTGTCAGTTGAAGGGTCCATTAGCCCTTTTGGGTGGAAGGATTCCACAGCCGTAAGTTGCTAAGATTTTCCGAGGGCGGGTTCGCCGAGCTGTCGCGACCACTCCCCCAACCGCAGCCGCCGTCGCCGTCTCCATTTCCTCCATAGCGGCGATGGAAACAGTGAGGGTAGCATCGGCGGTAGGGGGAGGCAGTGGCAGTTCGGGGAGGCAGTGGCGGTGAGGGGAGGCTACGGGTTTCAGGGAATTGGCAATCGATGGAGGCCGTGACGGTGGAGGGAGGCAGCGGTGAAGGGAGGCGGAAGCGTTGGTGGGGGGACAACACTGAGATTGGGAAGACAGTGCGATGGAAGAGGGACTCGCAAAGCGCGGGGGGGGCATTAGAAGGGGGAGGCAGCGGTCTGGGGGAGGCAGCCGTGAGGGGGGCGCAGAGGCAGTGTGTTGGAGTGGGGAGATGAGCAGTCACGAATGTACACATGGACACGTTTGCGGCAGCGGGGGGGGAATGGATACAGCAGGCTGGATAGCTCCGCCAAGAGGGGTTGTTGCACCGCCTTGAAAGTCTCTCAGACCCAGCGGGCACCAGCAGATCGCCACCGACACTGGCCAATCCAGTGGATCTCTGGACTTCGCTGACACGGTGCAATCTAGTGGGTTTCGACCTTACAGTTCCCGACCTGCCTACAGCCGTTCTGCACTTTGAAACGCAGAAAAAACAACTCTGCGTGGCTCCCATAGCATTCCTGTACCCTTTACGTCCAGCTTTGAAGCGAAATCGTTTGGTCTTGTGCCCGCGTAGTATCCTGGTACCTGCTGGTCCGACACGGCGGTGCGTTCGACACTTCTGGGCCGAACATGACAAAAACACTATTTTTCAAAAGATTGCTATTTCTTGTGCTATGAAGTGCGCTATGAACGGCGGTGTCTGTAGCTAAGAGCCGGAACACTCCCTTCCTGCCTATTCTGCCCCTCGAAGATTGCAGCAGCCCGAACTGCTGCCACCTCTCCGCGACACTCTGCCTGTCTGCTGCCCGATTCTCCCTGTGCATTGCCATCAGCACATCCTCTCCTTTCGATACAGTCTACAATTCCGCTTCAGCAGAGTCGTGGGGTACCCCCAACACACCGTGGCGCCGGACGCAATCCAGAACCGCCACAATGTGCAAGCAGCGTGCCTACGAATGTGGGACAGCTCCACGCACGTCCACATCACCCCTCATGTAGTACAGACAGCCTTAGAAGCATAAGGACCCTGCACGTGCCGTGGAAGCACCAATACGCAACTTCCATGCTGGGGCTTAGGCTGGCTATAGGTGGCCACGAAAGGGTAATACGGTCCAGAAGACGGCCTATACACGTCACTTTACACAAGGAGAGATACTCGGACTGTCGTGACCCCGCAGCAGCCGACACAACCGGGGAGCAGAAGATGTGTACCCCCCTGCATGTCCCCGTCCCCACTCTGTCACACCTGCCACCGGAGCCACCTCCACGCCCACCGTCCAAATCCAAAGCTGCGCTCAACGCCAAGTTGTACTCCGGAAGATTTCTTAGCACCCCTGGCAGTCCCGCGTCCACGGGGAAGAGGGGTGTCGAAAGTGGAGGGAGATGGGGCGCGCCGCACACGGACGGCAGGCAGGCGACAGCGGGGGTCGCCAGCTGCCACCGCGAGTGCCGGTGGCCGGCGAAATCACAGACTAGCACTGGTGAAAGCGACAATCTGCCGCGGGCCGCGGCGGCGCGGGAAACGCGCGGCGGACGGGCGGGGGCAACGAACGTCAGAGGGCCTGGCGGGGGGACTGAGGGTCTCGATGGCACGGGAGCGGTACAGCAACGGAGTGGCAGTAGGGGCTGGGTCACAGGTGCGCATGCCACGGCGAGGGGGTGGTGTATAGACGGGCAGCGCTGGCCGCGCAGCGGTGGCGCGGCGGCGGCAATGGGCGGCGGTAGTAGCTGGGGCTCGGCGCGGCGGACGACCGTAGATGCCCACGGCGGAAGCTGAGAGCGGCCGCAGAAAGGGAAAGTGGAAGCCGAGAGCGGCGGCAATAGGGGGATAGAGAGACTGGGGATGGGCAAGGGCGGGCATGGATGAGTGGTGGGGGGGACGTATGGGCGGGCGAGGGGGGGGCATGGGCGAATAGGGTCCACGGGGGGCCGTGGCGTGGACTTTGGGACCGGACTCTGATCCTTCAAAGTGCTGTCAGAAGTCCGGATTCGTCACGTGATTGGTGCATCTGCCTTCGATCTCGCGCAACTTGAATTCGATCCTGCGTCGCAGATCATCGAAAGCTGTGGTTTCCCTAGTTGAAAAGCCGCCCTCCCCAGCTGCTTTCCAGCGTCCCCGAGTTCGTGAGGGAGCCCCTACAGCCGGCGTGAACTGCTCTTCGCCGCTGCAGCCACGGCCGTGCCTGCCACATTCCGCGTCCGAGACACTGCGCTGTCTCCCTGAATTCACTTTTCTCGGTATGGTCACGACTTCTTAGGCGACTGACGCTGCCCAGGCGAAGCGGGGGGCCTGCCAGGGAGAGAACGTCGGCACAAGAGAGAGGGGCTGGTTTGGTCCTCGTTTCATGCAAATGTTGTTTCTGTGAGGAATGCGGAATGAGTAGTACAAGGCGTCTGAGAACACTGGCTGAGTCAGCAACGGTACTCACGGCGTCGTCTGCTGCCTTGGTGCTGAATGGCCTTCGGAGGGTGCCAACAAGACCATGAAGTGTTCAGATGCGAGCCTGAAGAACGTCGTCACGCTGTCCAGTACTGTGTGACGGTCTGCAGAACTCATCTACCACCTAAGTGGGGTACGCAGTGACGGCATGCGGCATTAGAGAGCTATATGGCACTGGTATTAGCTCACAGTGAAGGGGGGAGGTCCTCTATTGCGCCGAGAGTGCTCGGCGGGCAGGGTCTGGTGCAATGCACACTGTGTACTCACTTGTACTCATACACTCATACCAGTTGAGGGGAGCGGCTGGAGCAGACTGGGACAATGGGCACGTGGTACAATGCGCGATGATAGACGCCCGAAGACCAGCATCAGGAACTGGGCTGCGAATGCAGCTGTGAATAGATCGCGGATGATTCAGTGCGGCATTGGGAGTCTCCAACGCGGAGCCACGCTGCCTATAAGCATTGTATCGCGCGCTCGCTTCACGGAAACGGGGCAAGCGACTACCAAGGACTAAATCCCACGCCCGGACTTGGCCCCCTGGAGAGAGGGTGCACTGAGAACTATTCCGTATGACAGCGCGCTCTCGCGCACGCGTGCTACGTTGACCAGCCCGCATTCGAACTTGTCGATTGGCTAAAACTTTGTCAGCCATGACGTATGAGCCATCAATAGTCACACACGGACGCACACATCTCTCGACGTGCTCGCTCGATGGGCTGCCAGAAGTTCTATACGTGTCGAAGCCAGCGAGGCACCAAATCAACAATCAAGGACAGTCAGCACTATATTTTCCCCATGTCAAGTTACCGTGGGTGGAATGGCTATTGTCGATGCGCCAAAAAGTGGACATGACATGATCAGGTGTGAGCACGGGAAGAGTAAAGGAGGGGCGCATCAGTCCCAGTTGAGGTCGATTCGGTCTTGCCAGAAACGAGTTTTCCTGTGTTTGCGACATGTAAGTCCACAAGAATGTATCCTAGTGCGATGTGATTAGCTCAAATGAATCCAGCTCCAAATAGGCTACGTCGCTCACAACTCTTTCTTCAGACTTCTGATGTCAAGCACGAAGA
>ENA-ORXR01003140-ORXR01003140.1-marine-metagenome-genome-assembly--contig:-NODE-3140-length-14995-cov-9.326988_pt1 | contig 14995 bp, 5 predicted proteins | sample MGYA00237866_ERZ511479 | MGnify/ENA metagenome assembly ERZ511479 | reverse complement strand
GCCGCCCCCCCCTTTGCCGCCCCCGCCCGCCCCGCCCCCCACTAGGTCGTACCGCCCAACCTGCGAGAGCGTGTGGAACCAATCCTGCTGGTTGCGGTCGTCGTGCCCCGCCCACTCCCCCCGCCGCTCCGCGTACGCGCACAGCCGGCGGGCGGCGTGGCCCGCGAGCGCCGTCGAGAGGGCGAGCTTCACCGCCACCGCCGCCACCCACGCGGCGGCGGCCGCCGGCGCGGGTGCGCCCATAACCGCCCGCCCAATCATCCGCACCGCAAGGGCGGCCAGCGGCAGCGCCACAAAGCCGGTCCGTTTGGCGGCGGCCGAGCCGCCGACACGGCCAAAGCCGGCAGACGCGCGGAGGCCGCCGGTGAGGGCCGTGACGGACGCGCCAGTGGCAGGCGGCGCCGCCATCATCGTCACCGACGCTGGCGTCACAGACGGCGTCGCCGACAGTGACGCCGACACGGTCGGGGCGGGCGCCGGCGCCACCGCCGGGGATGGCGCCGGCGAGCGCGCGGGAGAGGGGGACGGTGACGGCGGCGCCGGCGCCGGCGATGACAGGGCAGTCACCGAGATGCTGGCGCCGCCAGCTCCCGCTGCCGCGCCGGCCGTCGCCGAAAGGGCCGACGTCTGCGGACGGCGCGACGGCGGCGGCGGCGGCGGCGGCGGCGGAGGCAGCGGCACCCCCCCGCCCGGGTGTTCGCCCGCCAGCAGGTCCGATGCGAGCACCAACGAAAAGTGGCGGTACACGTCGTGGGGCACCCGGTTGAACTTGGCCACAAACGCGTGCTTGACCCAATCGACGACGCACTCGCAGGCGCCCATAATCGCCCACACCCGCAACAGCCGCCCGTCGCCCTGCGTGTAGACGAGCATGGAGCCGAGGAAGACGGACAATTGGAAGCGCTCGACGGCGTCTGCGCAGGAGATTTGAAAGAGGTGTGGCACCTTGTACGCCTTGAACACCGACCCCTTGAGCTCCACAAAGTTGTTGCTGATGAGGAGCGTCAGCAGCGCGCTGTTGGCCGTGTTGATGGCCACGTTGAGGGTGACCACCCACGTCAACAGCAGCAGCGCGTGGACGTGGAGGTAGACGAGCGCGAGCGCATAGTCGACGCCAAAGCGGGCGGCGAGGCCGACGCCCCGCCACGCGCGGTGCCGACGCTGGCGCCGCCACGCCCGCCGGTCGGCAGCCTCGTCGGGCGCCGCGCGGGGCGCGGGGGAAGGGGTGACCGGGGGTCGGGGCGGCAAGGGCCGCTCCCATGGCGGCTCCCGGTCGCCGAGGACGAGAGGGGGGGGAGACCGGTCCCGCATACGGTCGGGCAAGGGGTGCGTCGGGGGGGACGCCGCGACGGGGAGGGCGACGGGTGGCACCACGTCGTCCGTCTGCACACCACCGCCGCCGCCACCGCTGCCGCCATTGCCGACGCCGCCGGTGGCGGCGGCAGCGGCTGCTGAACCCCTTCGTCGCAGCGTGCCTTGCCCGCCGCGGCGTCGGCTGCGGCCGCCGCCACCACTCCCCCCGCCGCCACCGCCGCCGCCGCCGCCGTGCCCGTTACGCCCACCCCCCCCGCGCCCTCGGGCCGTCCGCCCATTGGGCGCCGCGGCCGCCGGCAGCGGCACCGCCGGCACGGCCAGTGCCGGCGCCACCGACGCTGCGCGCGCAACGGTTGCGCCTTCGGCGGCGCCGTCCCCCCCCCCCCCCCCCCCCCACCCCCGGAACAGCCCGCCCCCGGGCTGTGGGTGACCGTCACCACCGACGGCGACAGCAGCAGCGCGTCCGAGCCGACCAGCCGCCCGCCGACGACCGACCGCGTCGGCGAGGGCGTCGAGCGCGGGTGGGGCGACGCGGAGCGCGCTTCCCCACCCGCCATCGCCCCCCCACCCGCCGCCGTCCGCCGCGCGGGCGACGCGGCCGGCCGCCAAGCCGGCGACGCGGCCGGCTCGGCCGCCGGCGACCGCACGCTCACCGGGGAGCAGACGCCATCGGGTGTCGGCGGGGGCACGGGCGAGCGCGGCGCCACCGCGGCGGCGGCCCCCCCCCCCCCCCCCGGGCAGCGCCGCCACCGACGGCGGCGGCGGGGGCGCTTCCGCGAGGTGGAAGCTCACCGCCGACGCGGCCGTCCAGCCGAGCGAGTCGAGCACGTCGACGCCAAACGAGCAGCACAAGCGGTCGAAAATCTCCATCACGTTGAACACCACGTACAACTTGATGACCGACTGCCCGCGGATGCTGTGGTAGACGCGCGAAATGTCAATGGCAAAGAGCGTGGCGGCGGTCGCCACCAGCAGCGACAAGTGCACAATGTCGACGGCGGCGCCAACGACGCGGCGGGTGCGGGCGGCCGCCGCCCGCCGTCGCGCGGCGGCCGACGCGGGGGGGGGCGTCGGCACGGGCGCCCAGCCGCGGTGGTGCGTTGCCCTCAGAGACCGCAGGCGGCGGGCGAGCCACCGGCCGGCGGCGGCGACCGCCGACGAGACGGCGGCAACCACCCGCAGCGGGAGGAGCGTAAAGACAGAGAGGAACTCGTCGGCGCACACAAGGACGCCGAGCGCGAGGAGGCGCTCGAGCTTGAGCGGCACCTGCACAAAGTTGTAAACGGCGCGGCGCTTGCCGGCGGCGGCGAGTGCCTCCTCCAAGCTGCCGCTGCCACCGTCACCACCGGCGCCGGCGGCGCCACCACCACCGCCACCACCACCACCACTACCACTACCACCACTACCGTCCTCTTCCCGCTCACCAACAGCGCCGCCATCAACGCCGACTTGGTAGTACAGGAAGCGGCGGAAGGTGGCGGCCAGCGCCGCGCCACCCCCCGGCCCGCCGACGCCCCCGCCCGGCCCACCCGTCCCCGGCGGCGGGAGGGACCCATCCCACGCCACCACACCGGGGGATTGCGGCGCGCCACCGCCGGCAACCCCCCCCTCGGTCGCCCGCCGCCCGCGGGCGGCCGTCGGCGCAGCGGCGGCGGCACCGGCGGCAGCGGCGCCGCCGCCGCTGCCGCCGCCACCGCCGCCGCCGCCGCCGCCGTTCCCCCCCGCCAGAACCCGCTCACCGTCGACCGTCGCCCACTCGCCGGCCATATCGACCACGCCCACCCACGGTGGCGGCGGGCATCGTGCGCGGCCGCGCGCCAGTGGGCGGTGGTGGCGGCCGCGGCGGCGGCAACGGCGACGACGGCGGCTGACGGTGGCGGGGCGGGCGTGTGGTGCGAGGCGGCGACGATCCCGTCCACGGGGCGCGCGTGGCAGGAAAACCAACGTGTGCAGTCGTCACGGTGACAGCGTGACCAAACTATCAAGCAGCGTTGTACACGTGGCGAAGTAGCTCAGATCGTGCATCTCCGCGAATCCACAGCTGTTGTGCTGTATGTATGAATTCAGTACTGGAGTCCTGTACTGTCAGCAGTGCACATGAAGGTTTGCTGAGGAGGGGGGTACAGTACAGGACAGTACAGCACGCTGCGCCCGTGCAGGACGCGTGCCGCGGCGCTGTATTCTCCTACAGCGGAGGCTCTGCATTGAAGCGTTGAGCACCCTGTTCATCTGCCATAAAGGTGTCCCTGCTGTGCTCCAACTCAGTGAGGTTCTGGAGAGGGCCCACGAGCGCTCCCCAGGCCAATGAGTTTCTGACGTTGCTGCATCGCCCAAGCTTGCTGCGAATTGCTACGCCAAAACCGAGTATTCTTGTGCTCACCCAAAAGGTACCAATGACGCAAAGCTGCGTTCGTCCACTAGCAGTGTCGTACTGCCTCTCGCGTACTGCTGTACCCTCTCTTCCAAGTATTTTGTTTCATGTTCAACAACCTCCTGTCGGCTGTACCTCCAAACCATAGCTTCATACTATACTGTGTCGTCTTCTTCGGCCTCCAACTCGATCATCTGTGTACACAGAAGCCACAAGGCTTTGACGCCCTTGGATTGGCCACGGCCGGTTGCCGTAGCGTACGTTTTTCAGGACGAATGCGCACCGAGGCGACGTCAAGTCCTGTGCTGCACACAAGCTACAAGAAAAGGGTACATGTCTTGAATTTGGGTGAACCAGTCAAGAATCCATCCGCTCGTCGAGCAATCAGCTGCTTTGTCGTTCTATTGATATGAGCAGTTCATAAGCGCATGTGCTCGTTGCGCTATGCTCCCCTCTTTGGTATGTCGGACACGCTTGTTTGCTGCCATGACAGCTGTGCGTGCCATGAGCCTTGGCTGTTCGCTGTGCACCGGTGCTCCGACGTCGCATCGAATGGGGGCTTATTGACGCATCTAATTGCGTCTGTGGAAATTCTCTCCCCGCAAGTTTGGTGATCTACCAGCTGTCTCTGAGTGCCATCAATTTCATTTGGTTGTGAGACAATCGATTAGATCGGTACGGCCGAGTTGTTGGAGGCAGGAATTTGAGCAGCAGACGGCGATCAATTTTCCTCAGTTCCCGGCGGGCACCAGCCCCGGTCGCAGTCGCCGTGGTCCACTCCAGCACCGTCTGGGTTGCCGTCATCCCCATTCGTCAATCTCTCCTCCCCTTGACCCCCTTGCACTTCTTCCTCCCTGAGTCTCAAGCCGGTCCACCACCATGGGTTCCGGGTACGTGACTTGGTTGCTCTTCTTTCGTATTCGCGTGGTTTGGAGACGCTAGTCGTTTGTGACGCGCCGTGTTTGTTGGTTGGCCGAGTCGTGGCGTCACGGCGCTTCCGTGGCGGTCGTGGAGCGTCGTCGCCGTGGTGCACTTGTGAGTGGGCGTTTGAGTGCTTGACGTGCGTCTTGATGTGGTATCATCTTGTGAGTTGAGTACGATCGTGGGGCGATGCTTCTGGGCCTGCGGTGTGCGCCCACCACGCACCGTGCTGACGCCGATTTGGTCGACCGTGACAACCTTTTGTCTTCATCCCCTCCTCTTGAATCGGTTGCAGGAAGCCCGCGGGTCTCCGCGCTGGCCGCAAGCTTAAGAACCACCGCCGGGAGCAGGTCTGGCACAACAAGAAGTATGCGCGGAAGCACTCTGCCACGGCCCTGAAGGCCAACCCCTTCGCCGGAGCCTCTCACGCCAAAGGCATTGTGCTGGAGCGGATCGGCATTGAGGCCAAACAACCGAACTCCGCCATCCGGAAGTCGGTCCGTGTGCAGCTGATCAAGAACGGCAAGAAGATTGCAGCTTTCGTACCCCGGGATGGGTCGCTGAGCTATGTGGAGGACAACGACGAGGTTCTGGTGTCTGGGTTTGGGCGTGCCGGTCACTCGGTCGGTGATCTGCCTGGTGTGCGGTTCAAGGTTGTGAAGGTTGCTAATGTGTCGCTCTTGGCGCTCTTTTTGGAGAAGAAGGAGAAGCCCCGCTCTTAGACTGCTTTGTAGGATTGTGTGTACGTCCCTCTCCAAAGGCGTGCGGGTCTGGTCATTTTTTTTCTTCGTGCGTTTCCGGCGTGCCCGTGCGAAACGCAACAGACCGACTTCAGTCAGTGCCTTCTCTCTTTTCCAGAGATGTGCCTCGACCCACACGTCTTCCTCCTGTCACGAACCAACGGGTGCTCGCGGTTGGACTCGTCCTGTCCAACTATCTTCGGCGTCAGTGCCACACTGGTCGGTCTTGTGTCTCGGTAGGGGACGACCACGGCGGTCCTCCAGAGAATGCGAGCTCTGAATGGGCAAGCTCAGAGTCAACTAGACAAAAAAACGGCGGAGCTGGCGGGCGGGTGGCAACTGAGTGTCACACGTCGTGTACACATTTGTCGCCGCAGTCACACCATGAGTCGCATTGTGCTGAGTATGCCGACAATGGGAACATTGATGCGGGGTCCTCACCTACGGCAATGATCTCGCCGGAAAGGCAGTGTTCGACGGGACGCGCCAACATACCCAACTCTTTGTACAGGATGCGACGACACACGTGAGCAACTCTTCTGACTCGACAAAAACGACAGTGCACTGCCAGCATGTGCGCATTGTACAGTTACTTTAAACAAGCGAGAACCCAAACGAAACCAGAGCCTCAAGAGACAAAAAAAAACAAAAGCCAAGATCGAGGCCCGGCAGGACTAACGAGATGACACAGAGGCACACCGTGCTTTCCCAGGTGCCGCCGAGCCCAGCGCCCCTGCCGACGCTCGTCTTGGCAAGCCCAAGGAGCCCACATCGGCGGACGTCATGGATGGGGAACCGCCGCCCGAGTCGGACGAGTCCATGGGTACTGATGCCGACGAGCCACCACCCGGAGCGTCATCTGCCATCTTGACAAAGCGGCCCTTGACGCGTGGCCTTCCATCAGCCAACGCCTTGCGGACAGTGTAGCGGACGAGCTTGCCAAACTTCCGGTCCCGCCGCTTCTGGCGGAAGCGCAATAGCGCAGCCTCCCGCGTCTTCTTCTTGAACTCCCGCGTCAGAGTCTCCTTCTCCGACTCTTCCCGGTTCTTGCGCTCCTCTTGCGTCTCCTTGGCGGGCAGCGCCGACGCGGCGGCAGAGAACTGGCCTGGCTGCGGGGGCACCATCGCATTGGGGACGGTCGGGTACATACCAACCGATGCCGACTGCTGGTAGATTTGTTGCCAATGCTGGAACTGCTGCATCTGCGCAGCCATTGACGCCGACGGCATGTACATGCCGAGGCCCGGCGCACCGTACATCATGGCCGCATATGGGGCCGGCAAGTTGGGCATGTTAGGCACGGCCATGCTCAGCGGCGCCGAGCCGGCTAACTTGGCCTCCGCATCAGGCGCAGCACCATCGCCAGGTATCCGGGGCGCCGTCGCGCCAACCGTCATCTGCGTCCCATCAACCACTGCAGCGGTGGCGGCGCCCTCCGCCGACGACGGCGCTTCGGGCTGCTCGGACGACGCACCGGGGGGGGGCGCTAGTGGCTTGGCCACAGTTTGCCCCGACGCGTTGGCACCCTCCTCCTTAACGGGTGAAGACGCGACGGCGGACGACGGGTCGGGCGTTCGGGCCTTCCGCTTTGGTGGAGGGGGGGGAGGCGGCCCGGCAGAAGCACCCACACCGGGATTGAAAGCACGCGCCACAGGCGTTGGCACCGGCGGCGGCCGCCCCACTCCGGGAGTTGACGGCAGAAGAACACTCCAAGCCGGGGAGGGCAGCCCAAACCGCATGTGCCCGCCCGCAGACGGCGGGTCGCCCAAATAGGTGTTCTGGTACTCGCGCACAACCGCGTCCTTCGCCGCCTGTCGCAAAAAGGGTGACGACAGTACCGCGTCAGGCCGGGCGGGGGATGGCGGCACGTCCATTGCACCGGCCGAAGCGGGGGCAACCGCCGTCGGCGCTCCGCTGAGCGCCCCAGTGGGCGGACATAATGCGGCCGTCGAGCCACCACCAACAACAATCGGCACCGCCGTCGAAAGCACCGGTGTCGGTGCCGTGAAACGCGGCCCAAGCAACGACGGCGACGGTGCGACGGTGCCCGACCCGAGAGACGGAGCGTCCAGCGACGGGCTGAACAGACTCTGGAACGAGTCCCGAATGTGTGCCTGCCGCGTCGCCGGTGCGAGACCCGTAGCGGTGCCGGTACCGGGCGTGCCGTTGGGCAACCACCTCCTCGATGGGTCCGGTGTCGACAGGTATTCCATCCCGCGCGGAGGCGGGTTGAGGGGTAAGAAGGAAAGGAGAGGATGCGAAGAGGGGGGCCGCGACAGCCCCACCACACCGACCGCAGCCGGCGGTGGCGGACGGTGGAGCGCAGGAAAACGAACGAGCGGACTGCACGTCGCGACGGTCCGCGCGCGCGCGCTTCCCCGGCCAAACGAGCGCGCAGCGAGTGCAACGACACTGCGAGCCGTGCCGTTTGGTGGTGTACCGCGGCCCGGAGGCGGCAAGGAGGTTGTTCACGGTGGGCGTGGTCGGACGGTGGGGGGCTGAAGGCGGGTCGGCGAGGTGTCGGCGCCGCAAACGTCCCAGCTGGTGGTTGCGGGGAGCGCCGGGCGGCTTGCCGGGGCCCTGCTGGCACCTAAACGGCGGCGGACCAAAGCCCAAGAGGGCACACGACCTCACTCAGAACCAATGAGATGCTGTTGGACCACTAGATACGCTGTGTTGGCGTCTTAATGTTCCCGTTGAGGGCGGTGGCCAAGCAGCGTGAGGGCTGCGGGGCCCCAGAGACCCCTAATCGAGCCTTTCGCGGGGCGGACCACTCGAACGGGCCCGGAAATGAAGGGCCAGAAAACGACGAGGCGGGGCAATTGGGACGCGGAACGACAGGAGGCTGGAGCAGTTAAAAAGACGCCATGCGGAGCCTGAGGCTGTCGTGAGTCGAGCAGCACGAAGAGTGGAAGGCACTGCGGCCAAGAAATATGACCACACCGCTTGAATATGGAATACAACAAATACTTTCACAAAACAAGAACATGTAAGCAGACTGAAGCGTGATGTGGCGGGCCACCCTTTGCACAGATCGCAACAGTGTCTAAGCAAGTACAGTACACGAGTGATGTATGCCACGAGTGGCCTCTCACCGTGAGAGGGCCACGACCACCCGTGCTTGCTCTCCCGCCGCCAACGACCAACCAAACGTCGCTCGGGGCCCTAAGAGCATCCTACTGCACCGTACGACCACTCATATCACGTGCTGCGGGCGATCTGCACTCCTCGAGATTGCCGTCTCGCCAGAACCAGTTGTCGCGGAACGCTCGCACATCGCTCAGTTGCACTATTTGCACCAAATATATTGTTGGTTGCTTCCTAGTAAATATAATCGAAACCGTAAACCTCACATTGACTACACAGGTTTTCTCAGAGGTCCGATCGAGACTAGGTCCTTATGGACTTTTCATCCACCAAGTGCGCCAGACTTTCTGCACTTTTCTTGACCGTCGTGGTCGTGTTGTCCAGACGCTCCAGTCAACGTCTGGTCGTCATTCTCTCTGTGCCGCAAACACTGGAGTGCGACGAGCAAACGCTGGGATGCTGCGGAAGACCGAAATACCCATGTCGAGATCCATCCATTCAGACAAGAGCTGTCGTACAGTCAGTTCATTGATGGGCTCAGTCGTGCGACACTTGCCACCCAGACTTCTGGTTTTCATTGCAGGAGCGAGGGGCTGCTATCAGGAGCGACGCCAGATGCTGTAGACGTGGGGCGTCCCAATGAAGACTAGCACAGTAGTAGTGCGACAATGATGTCATGGACAGCCGCATTTCACTGTCCCTGCCCCACAGCTGGCAGTTCACAAGGTGTGGCCCACATGTCAGGGAAAGCTGTTTGTCCAATCGATAACGTCTCTCCTATTCAGGTGGTCACGAACAGCTTGTTGGATGACCATTCTTCATGAAAAGTACATTTTTTGTTCGAGCAGCTCGTCTTCGACTGTTGCTTTTTCAAGCATGAATATACCGCTCAACATAGGGAACGCGATGTGTACAAAATATTCCGATGAAGACGATTCCATGTGAAACGCTCTTGGCGTTCTTCAACTGGCACACCCGCGGCTCTTCGCCGACGGCGGGCCACTCGTTTCAGCCTCACGTTCGCACAGGCGGCCCGTCTCGCATTAATGTGTGAGCAACTAGCTCGGGCCCAAGCGCGTCCACTCGAAGCCCCAACCGCAAGCCGTCAGTCGGCCGCAGTGTCGCCGGGCCCTTCGTTGCGCCAGGTGAGGCTGCTGGGAGGTGGGTGAGGGCAGGGGTCCCTCGGGCCTCGTGGCCACGCCGGTGGCCCGTGTGGTTCGTGGTGCCGCTGCTCGAGCGAGGTCTGCAGCGTGGGGAGCCAGGAAGCGGCCGGCGTGCACGGGGGCTCAAGCCGCCCACGCGGGTGCCTCACGCGCCGCTGCTGTCTCCGCCCGCGCGGACGTTACTCGTGTGGTGACTGCTGCGTCGATTGTCTGTGTGGGCAGAGACGTCGGTGCGGGGCGACGCCGTGCGGTGCTCGTGCGCAGGGCGTGTGCCCTTGGGGCCACGCCACCGACGGCAGCGGTGACGGTGCGGCCGCGTGCGTCCGCACTCTCGAAACGCACCGAGCGGACTCCCTCCCGCTCGCGTACTCTTTGGTTTTTCATTTTTCATCGGCTGTGTCTCTTGGGCACCGGCCGTCTTCTGAGTATCCTCGTCTTGGGGGTGGCCTTTGGTGCGCATTTGGCGTCGGCGCATGGTGTCTGCCGGGTTGGGCGGCGCCGACGCGCACATCCGGCGGAGGTAGCGTCGGCAGCCGGGGGGGAAGGCGGGTGTGATGCCCCCGTACCGGCGCGGGGGGGCTGAGTCGACTATTTGCCAGGCGGTTGAGACGGGGGGGAGGGAAGTGGCTGGTGAGACGACGGCCGGTGTGAAGCGCCCGGTACGTGAAGGGTCTCCGACGTCGGGGTGATTTCTTTGGTGGGAGCTGTGGCGGGTGGGTGCTTGGACCCTTGTCCTGACTCGGGCGTGTTTTGTTTGCGGGCGAGGGGCGCCAGGGGAGTGCAAGGTGGAGAACTCGCGATGTGGGGCGCACATGACGGCGAAGGGTGAGGCGTGCATGCTGTCGGTTGCTGGCCTGTTATGCGTGTATCGCGCGCTGTGCGAGATGGAGGAGTCTTTCCAGCGCGACCTGCCGCCCTTTCGCGATCACAGAGAGCAGACCGCATGCAGCCTAGCACCCTCGGTCGGGCGGTCGGCATTATGTCAAGCATACGTGCGTGCAGCTCGACGGGTGGACACTTGCTGGGAGAGCAGTTGTGGATACACTTCCGAAGGAGGCGACCTCGCTCTGAAGATGGCGAATGCATCCACGAAGTTTGTTCAATGCTTGGACGCGTTGCTGACGCATCTTTCCTTTCTCCGCTCTCTCTGGTCTGGTGCTTCGCCAAGCTTTTACTTCGTGTTCTCTTTCACTGTGGTTCTCTTGCAGTGGGAGAGCATTTCACGTGACGTCAACGACTGCCCGCCATCGCTGGACATGGACGCGCTGAGCGGGGGCGACTTGGCAGACCTGCTCCTTAATGGTGGCGACGCTGACGGCGATGGCGTTGGCGGGCGGGGCTTGGACGCATCAACCCGAGACGATGGAGGCGCCAGCGGAATGGCACAGGTGCCACAGGCCGCTGCCGCTGATCTTGCAGATGCAGGCGGCTGTGAGCAGTCTGGCGACTCCGACGCGGCGGTGTTTGCCGGACTCGGCTCCTTTTGTGATGGCCCCGGCGTCGGACTCGGCACGGACGTGTCGTTGCGGCGGGGAAGTGGCGGCTTTGGGGTGGACAATGATATGCAACAGTTTATGATGATGGGCGGCGCAGCGGAGGCAGGTGGCGCGTCTGTCACCGGGGCGGCTGGTGCGCGTGTGGCGGGGGGGGCGGAGGCGGCAGACACGGCCGACCCGGCGGGGTGGTCCTCGCTTTCAGCGCTGGGGGTAGAGCTGGACGGATACGGAGGGCTTCCATCGTTAGAGTACGACGTGAGTGGGATGGCACCGGCGTTCGCACCGCCGCCCGTCGATACGCCGCCTCCCGCCGCGCCCGGCACTGCGAAGTCGGAACCAACGCCCGTGGCAACACAGGCGCGGCTGCCTTCTCCACTTCCATCTACTCCAGTGCCAGGGAGCGGTGCGCCGAACATGGACGTTGCGTCGACGGATGCTCCCACCAACGCTCCTGCCGCCGCTGTGGCTGCGGCAGCGCTCCCTCCGCATTCCGGACCGGTGCCAGAAACGATGACAACGGCTGCTTCCGCAGTTGAAGCGGAGCCACCTACGACAGCCGCCGCTGCCGGGCACCCGTGGTTGTCCCCCCCGATGCCGACGGCTCCCACGAGGGCAGCCGCCGTAGGCACGCCCCGTGTCCGAGCGCGGACTATCAAGGTGCCGCTGCTGCCACTGGGCACGCCCCCTGCACCCATTGCTCCGGGTCCCGATGGCGATGGGCCTGGCAGGACGGGGGTGCCAATGTCACCCCTGCCCTCGGGGGGGCCCAACACGCCCGCCCCGTCTCCACCACCTGTGCGGCCGTCGCCCAGTGGGGCCACATCGACTGGTCCGACGGGGCGGGGCCGTGCCGCGACGCTTCCGTGCGACGTGTGTGGGCGCAGTATCTCGACCAACGGGGCTAACTATCGGCGGCACCGAGAAGCATGCCTCCGCGCTCGATCCCGCGCACGCGGTGCGGCAATCGCGGGCGGGGCTGCCACAGCCGCTGCCGTCGCCGCCACCGCTGCGGCCGCCTCTGTCGCTGCGTCACCCGGTGGGTCCTCGCGGGGACAACCTCCGCCAACGCCGCCGCCGCCACTGCCCACCGCCTCGTCGGCAGCAGCGGTGTCCACCGCGGCCGCGTCACCGGCGACGACACCTCGGACGGCAGTGCTCAAGACCGAAGATCCGTCGGCGCCGACCCCAATGGTCCTTGACCCGTTCCCGCCGCAGCCGCTCTCCTCCATTACGGCCGGAGATATCGGTAGCAGCGCCACGTCGGGGATCAGCGCGTCTCCGCCGCCACCGCCACCGCCTCCGCCACCGACCGCTGCGTGCACTCCAGTGCTCCTGACGGTGCCGACGGTCGGAGCGGGAACCGCCTGGGAGGCTGGTCACGGTGCGGCCGAGCGAATGGCCGTTGCGGCCCCGCCACGGCCACGAGTTGCGGTGCGGTCACCGTTTCCGCCCGCGGCAGCGGCTGCTGCCCTTGCTGCCGCCACCGCTGCCACGCGGCCCGCTCCGGCGGCGCCGGCAGGGCACCCACCCTCCCGGCGTCGGCCGCCCGTTTCTCTTTCAGCCGCTCGCGTGTCAACAGTGCGGGACGCGGCGCTGGCCCTGTCGCTCTCCCGGCTTTCGGCAGCCGCCTCGGAGGCGCTGGACGGTGGCGGACGCGCGGCCGTGCGCGATGCGCTGCTGGCGCTTGCCCGCAAGGCCGAGGGCCACGGCCCCCCACCGTCCCTCAGTGGCGTCGGGGGCTCCGGAGCGGGTCCCACCCCGCCGGGCTTGGGAGGTAGTGGTCGCCCGGCGGCGCCGACCGCGCCTGGTGGCCGCCCGTGGACGACGCAAGATATTGTCTCACAGTCGGCAGCGGAAAAGCTCGTGCTAAGGATGCTGTTCCTCGATCCAACGTCGGCCGTATCGGCGGCTGCGACCGGCAGCGGTGCGGGAGGAGCGCCGTCGCAGTCGGGCGCGCCGCCGTCGGCGTCTCCCAGCGACGCAAGGGGATCCGTTCCAGGAGAGAACGCCACTGCGCCCACGTCAGCCCCGACTTGATGCGCCGAAGAGTGCAGGCAAGGGTTAGGATTGGCTACTGCAATGGCGGACGTGCTGCCCCTCGTTGTCTATGGATGAAGTCGTTTTGTTGCGCTCTTTTTTATTGTGTGGTCCTGGTGCGGCGGCTTGTGCGAGGGCAGCGCCGCGCTTTGTCAATCCTTTTGGGCTTTCAGGTCCCTCCCACGACCGTTTTCTTCCTCCTTGTCCCTGCCTGCTTGCTCATTATTTTGTCGAGTTGCTCATTCTCTTCCAAGCTCCCCGGTCCGACTCCTCGTTGCGCTCCACCCTCGCACTTGCTTTGCCTTCCTCGCCCTCTATTTTTTGTTTCCACACGTGTCGCTGCTGCTTGTATGTCTCGCCACTGTCATCTCTGGCGGATAGGGCAATTGCCCTGTCCAGCCTCCTCTGGCGTTGGCAATTGCGGGCGGGACTTTTCATCGCAGCATGGGTCATTCTACACCCGCGTGCGTTTCTGCCAAAGAGTATGCGCCATACAAGACATGGATGCGGACCTATGCAACATGTGTCCCTTCAGTGTCCCTGCTGCGGGCGTCCTGTATCCCTGTTGTCCGATGCGTCCATCACAAGTGCGCAATGCTCGTCATCATGCCGGCGGTGTAGCGGCGGGTAGTGGGCTACGGCCATGTGGCGGAGGCGTCGGCGGGCCTGGCCCTCGGTGCTGCCTGCGCGCGTGTCCCCCGGGCCCATCCTTGATTTCCGCGGCGGTGGCGGCGTGTGCGGTGGTCCCCCCCCCCGCCCCCGCTTCCATCGGACGTGGTGACCGCGCGGGCCTGCGGCTGGCGGCGAGCGGCGGGTCGGCGTCGAGCCGTCGGCGGCCGCGTGGCTGCGCCGGCGGCGGACGGCGGGCCCCGCCGGCCCGTTGCGGCCGCGGGTGGGGGGGGGACCACCCGCCGCTGCTGCCGCTGCCGCCGCCGCCACCGCCGCCGCCGGCGCCGCCGCTGCCCGCCGCTGTCGTGGCGACGGTGGTGCGGGCGCGGGCGGGCGTGCGTGGGGGTGCTCGCGGAGGCGGGCGCTCCCGGGGCGCTGGTGCGTGCTGGCGCCCCTGCGGGTGCTGGCGGGTGTGCTGGCGCCCCTGGGGCGTCCCCGCCGCCGCGCGCCCCGTGCCGCCCCGCCGCCGCCGCGCGCCGGCAACCGTCCGCGACGGCGGGGGTGGCGGTCGCCACCGCGGGTGCGGCGGCCGCGGGTGGCGACGCGGCAGCCGCGGCGGGCGGCGGGCGGCCACGGGGTGCGCGGCGGGGGGCACCGCCGCGCGGGCGGGGAGGTGCCCCGGACGCGGGGGTGCGCGCGCTGCGCGCGCCGCCGCGACCGCACGCCGCTGCCGCGGCGGGGGCGACGCCCCGCGCCCGCCGCCGGCGCCGGGGCTGCGGGCGGCGCAGCGGCGGCGGCGGCGGCCGGGGGCGACCCGACGGGGGCGCCCGCCTCGGGCGACGCCGTCGTGGACATCTCGGGGCGGGCCCGACGCGTCGCTGCAAGCACCAACAACAGGGAAACCATTGTACACCACGGCGCTGACCCCGCACCCTCCAATGCGTCGGTGGCGCCGCCCGGCGCGGTCCGTTACCAAATATAAGGCAAGGCGACCACGCGCGGCGCGGCAGCGCCCCAAGCCCGACCCCGCATCCCCACCCCCATTCGTGTATCCCGCTCGGCGGCCCCCCCTCCCCCACCCCCCCCCCCCCCCCCCCCCCCCCCCGGGGTGGGGGGCACAGACCGCCGCCGACAGCACGGACAGCCGCAGCGAGCGGGGCGGCAAGGGGCGGTGCACCCCCAACGGCCGCAGCCGCCACTGGCCCCCAGCATCCCGCCGCCACCGCCGGCACGAGACGCACAGAGCCCACACCCCCC
>ENA-ORXR01003139-ORXR01003139.1-marine-metagenome-genome-assembly--contig:-NODE-3139-length-14995-cov-11.907427_pt1 | contig 14995 bp, 14 predicted proteins | sample MGYA00237866_ERZ511479 | MGnify/ENA metagenome assembly ERZ511479 | reverse complement strand
GACAAGGCGCTGAATAGTTTCGACAGACGGCATTTCGCCTTCGAAATATTTTTCCATCACTTCGTCGTCCATCTCGGCAACAGCCTCGATAAGCGCTTCGCGATACTCAGCTGTTTTTTCCTTCAGCTCCTCAGGAACCTCAACCGTGTCATATTTCGCACCCAGCTCTGTATCGACAGGCCATGTGTAAGCGACGTTTTTCACGAGATCGACAACACCGACGAACTGGTCTTCAGCACCGATAGGCAGCTGCATTTCCAGAGCATTTCCGCCAAGACGGTCTTTAACAGACTGAACAGACGCAAAGAAGTCAGCGCCGATTTTGTCCATCTTGTTGATGAAAATCATACGCGGAACATTGTATTTGTCAGCCTGACGCCAAACGGTCTCTGTTTGCGGCTCAACACCGGCATTGGCATCCAAAAGCGCGACCGCGCCGTCCAAAACACGAAGGGAACGCTCAACTTCAATGGTGAAGTCAACGTGACCCGGTGTGTCAATGATGTTCAGGCGCTTATTGTCCCAAAAACAGGTTGTCGCAGCAGAGGTAATCGTGATGCCACGCTCTTGCTCTTGCTCCATCCAATCCATCGTGGCGGCACCATCATGGACTTCGGCAATTTTATGGTTCTTACCGGTATAGTAAAGAATCCGCTCAGTGCATGTTGTTTTACCCGCATCAATGTGGGCCATGATACCGAAGTTGCGGTAGTCTTTAAGATCGTATTCGCGAGCCATGACGGTCTATCCTAAGATAAAGTTGAGTTTACCAGCGGTAATGCGAGAACGCACGGTTGGCTTCCGCCATCTTATGCGTGTCTTCACGTTTTTTAACGGCAGAGCCGCGGTTATTAGAAGCATCGAGAAGCTCACCCGCGAGACGCTCGCGCATTGTGTTCTCATTGCGTGCGCGGGAGGCCTTGACCAACCAGCGAATAGCCAAAGCCTGACGACGCTCGGGACGAACCTCAACAGGCACCTGATAGGTTGCACCACCAACACGGCGGGAGCGAACTTCGACAGCAGGCTTAATGTTTTCAAGCGCGTCATGGAAAACCGTAACAGGCTGCGTTTTGGCTTTATCTTCAACAATATCCATAGCGCCGTAGACGATAGATTCAGCTGTAGACTTTTTACCATCGAGCATGATGGCGTTCATAAATTTGGCAAGCACCAAGTCATTATACTTGGCATCAGGGAGAATTACGCGTTTCTCGGCGCGGTGACGACGTGACATATATCAGTCTCCCTACTTAGGACGCTTCGCGCCGTATTTCGAACGACGTTGCTTACGATCTTTGACGCCCTGCGTATCGAGGACACCGCGAAGGACGTGATATCGCACGCCCGGCAAATCTTTTACGCGGCCGCCGCGAATGAGCACAACACTATGCTCTTGCAGGTTATGGCCCTCACCCGGGATATATGAGAGAACCTCAAACCCGTTAGTGAGACGAACCTTGGCCACTTTACGAAGGGCTGAGTTCGGCTTCTTTGGCGTAGTCGTATAGACCCGTGTGCACACGCCGCGCTTTTGCGGGCAGGCTTCAAGCGCGGGAACTTTGTTCCGCTTGCGCTTATCTTTCCGGGGCTTCCGGATCAGTTGTTGAATCGTTGGCATTTAATATCCTGCACAAAAATGCAAAAAGCCCATCCCCATAGGAAACCATTTTCCGAGGAGCCAGCTAATCGCTACAAAAGCCACCTTTACTCGCGAAGCGAGCCATAATGACTTGAATTCCGTATTTTAGTCTTCGTCTTAAACAAGGTTTCCGGAAGCGACTTCCGGACGGCATGCCCATCAACGAGCGGGCCTATAGGACTAGATTCGCGAAACGTCAACAGCAGGAGTGCGGATTTTCGGCAGCGCGGCATTACGGCAGATTCTAGCGCCTCCGCCCTTGCTTGCCGACGCCTGCAAGGCCATATCCTGCCCATGCCCTCTGCTCGCCTAAACCGTCAAGTCTTCCGCCTCTCTGGAGAGGGCGTTGTGGATTGGCTCTCGGGCCTAACCACCAATGAAATCGGCGAAGGCACCACTTTTGCCGCGCTGCTGACGCCGCAAGGCAAAATCATCGCAGATTTCTTTATATATAGTGAGGGCGACGCTTTGCTCCTCGAGACGGCAGCGAAATTCGGTGAAGCCCTGCATAAGCGCCTGCGCATGTATCGCCTCCGCGCCCCCATCGAAATCGAAGAGACCCCGCTCTATGTTACCGCGATTTGGGACGAAGAGGACATGGACGGCCATCCTGACCCTCGCCTACCCGCCCTAGGGAATCGCCTCGTGGCGGAGGAGGCCATAACCGGAGACGGCGACTATGACGCACACCGCCTCTCGCTCGGCGTTCCTGACAGCGAATGGGATTTCGAAACGCAGTCCGTTTTTCCCGCCGATGCAAATATGGACCTCCTTAACGGGGTCAATTTCTCCAAGGGCTGTTTTGTCGGCCAAGAAGTCGTCAGCCGCATGAAACGTATGACCACAGTCAAGAAACGCATGCGCGGATTTATGTTTGAAGGCAAAGCCAATCCGGGCGATAATATTTTGTCCGGCGAGCGGGTAATCGGCAATGTTTTGAGTACACAAGATCAATATGGTCAAGTCATGAAACAAATGGGCATGGCCATGATTCGCCTCGACCGCCTCCGCGCGGCAGAACACAGCCTGACGCTAAACGGCGCAGCTGTTGAGGTAATGAGCAGCGTGACGGGCGAGGATGTTTAGCTTTCTGCTGGCGGGACAGATTTCGGAAGAACATCGCTCGACACATGTGCGGTGAACGCTGGCGAAGGCCCTTCAAAAAACTGAACTTCTCCTGCTCGCACAAAAACGGATGGCGGCGACAAAACGAGATCCCCTTGGTCAATAATTTCGCACGCCCTCTCTGTTTTCCTGCAAATCTCCATATGTAAAACAAACACGCCAGGAGTCGTTTCCGTCACATCATGCCGGGTTTCAAACGCCTCCACATCGACTTTGAACGAATAAATCTTAGAAAAACCGTCGCGATGCGCGACTTGAGTTTGGAGAACCGTATTCCCAAATCCGGTGCCTTCATTAAGCATCACTTTAGACATATTCGGGAATTGATCGGCATCTGCGTCCCCAGCTGGACCGACCACTGTCCAGAGCAGAGATCCGGCCGCCAAAACAATCGCCGCTATCGACGCGACGCCCGGCCATCTAGGATAGGCTTGCGGCGCAACTCCCAATTCCCCGGCGAGTGCATCCCGCACAACATCGCTGATCGTTTGGCCTCGCCGTTCCGCGATTTTGGACAAACGCTCCTTCTCCGTATGATCAACCCGCAGCTCTATCTTTTCTGACTTTTTCATAATTTTATCTCCGTAGCCCCTTTTCGGTAGCGGAGGATTCGCCATAGCCCAAGAAAAACCCTGTCCGACGCCATGTCATTCCTGTCCGACGTTGCGAAAGGAAGGCTCATATGCCAATCGTCAGCTATGCCCACCCCCGTGACCATCCACCGAAACGACCCGACTGCCCTGCCCCGCTTTGCCGCGCTGAACGCAGAGTGGATTGAAGACCTGCATTATCTCGAGGAGAGCGACAAGTTGATGGTCGCCCAGCCGGAGATTTACACGCAGAATGGCAATCACGTTTTCTCTGCCCATATCGACGGTGAGGTCGCAGGCGCTTGCGCGCTGAAGAAACATGAAGACGGGCGCTATGAGCTGACGAAGATGGCGGTCGACACAAGCTTTCGCGGCAAGGGTATCGGCCAACATCTCATGACCGCCGTGGAGGCCTATGCCAAACATGACTTAGGCCTCGAGTATCTGTTTCTTTTGTCGAACACGAAAAACGAAGCGGCGCTACGTCTTTATGCCCGTAACGGCTGGACAGTGAATCACGAAGGCCCGCATTCCGTTTACGCCCGCGCCAATATTGGGATGGAGAAATATCTGTGAACATCCAAACCCAAGTCCCGCAAAGTTACGACCATCCTGATGTGCCGCGCTGTCGGTGGGTGCCGCCGGATGATCGGCTATATTGTTATTATCATGACACAGAATGGGGCCGCCCTATTCGCGACTCGAAAGCCCTGTTTTCCAAGCTTATTCAAGACGGGCAGCAAGCGGGGCTGTCGTGGATTACCATCTTGCGCAAACGCGACAATCTGCTGAAAGCCTATGACGGCTTCGACCCCGACATTGTGGCGCACTATACGGATGCAGACCGCCTGCGGCTTTTAGATAACCCCGGGATTATTCGTTCGAAGCTCAAAGTGAATGCCGCCATTACCAATGCGCAAGTCTATTTAAAAATGCGCGAAGACGGTATCGATTTCTCCGACTATCTCTGGGATTTTGTTGGCGGCGTGCCCCTTCAAAACGAGTGGAAAAAATTCAAAGACGCGCCGGTAAAAACTTCCGAATCCGAAGCCATGTCGAAAGACCTCAAAAAGCGAGGCTTCAAATTCGTCGGCCCCGTGATCCTCTATGCTTTCATGCAAGCGGTCGGGATGATCAATGACCACAGCACCGATTGCCACGCCTATGCGGATTGCCGAGACAAGCGGGTGGTTTGAAGTTGGAATAAAGCGGTTTTACGAGTGTCTTACTTTGGAGCGATTTTAGGACGTTCACAACGAAGGGTTTAGCGAGATTGAATCATAATCTATAAGAATAGAATATGAAAAATTTAAGGAAAACAGTTGTGACTTTATCGGATGAAAGAATGAGATTCATAGCTAATATTGCCAACGATGAATGGTCATATGATCTGCCAAAACACGAAACTGATGCTGAAAATGATAGGGAATTTGCGAAAAACGAACCCATCTGGAAAAAGATTCGTGATGACTACTTAGCTGCCTCAAATTCGGCTGAAGAGCTTCATGAGTTCGTCAAACAACATCACTGGGATGATGCTGATGATTTCTTGATTTTGATTGAAAATCCAGCATGCGATAGAAATACTGCACGACTAATATTTTGGCTTAGCGGGCCAGAGTTCTTTCGAAGACACTTTGCAACTAGGAAAGATGCTAAGTACGAACATGAGAAAATGTGGTGGGATCTGATTCATCGAACTTCCGAAAACATGGTGAATGATAAATATAAAACTGAGACCATGCCCAAGGATTACAAAAAAATATCCGGCCAAATGAATACTGGGAAGTAGTCCCACATTGGGGAATAGACCCTTTGATGTATGGGGAATAGTAAATAAACACGCTTTTAAAATGTCCGCGTTGGGAACAAAGCCGCAATTTTAAACATCACCAGCGACTATTATGGAGCGATTTTAGGTCCTCGTCAGCCACCTTATCTCTTGGTCACTCCGTATTCAAACTCTTGCCATATTTCAGCGATAAGCGGACAGCATTCGACGCACAGGGGAGCTTATATATGCTACGGAAAATTGGGATTGCACTCGTCTTGATTATCTCCGCACTGTTCCTTTGGAATACCTCGCTATTCACCGCGCCCATAAGTGATGATGCCCCTCACTTAATGGCGCATCGGGGGGTGCATCAGCAGTATGATCGAACAGACCTCGGTATGAATGATTGCACGGCGGCCCGCTGGATTGATTCGGGTCATTCTTTTCAGGAAAACACCCTTGCGTCGATAGAGGCGGCCTTCGCCTATGGTGCTAAGGTGGTAGAGATCGACATACACCAAACCACTGATCATCGCTTTGCCGTGTTCCACGACCGAACAATCAATTGCCGCACAGAAGGCAGCGGCGAGGTCACCGATCATAATCTCGCCTATTTGCAAAGCCTCGACATCGCCTATGGCTACACCGCGCCGGATGGAAACCATCCTTTCAGGGGCGACGGCGTTGGCATGATGCCGTCACTCACAGAGGTATTGCGGGCATTTCCCGATGGCTTATTCCTTATTAATATAAAGAGCGGTGCATCGCGCCATGGCGAGGCGTTTGTTTCGTTGATTCGAGATAACCCCGAATGGGCAAGTCAGATATGGGGGGTATATGGCGGTTATAAACCCTCAAAATTAGCGGCTGAACAGCTCGGAAATTTGCGCTGGTATTCGCGCCAAACAACCAAAATCTGCTTGAGGAATTATGCATTATCAGGCTGGACCGGTCATGTGCCAAAGGCTTGCCGAACAGGTGTTGTCGCTGTGCCTCGGAATTACGCGCGCTTTCTGTGGGGATGGCCGCGAAAATTTGAACAGCGTATGGCTAACTCTGGATCAACAGTCATCCTGCTCGGTGATCATCAAAGGGGTAATAGCGGCTCACGCGGGATTGATACGCCAGACCAGTTTGCCCGCGTCCCCAAGGGCTTCGGCGGCTTGGTCTGGACAAACCGAATAGAGGTGATCGTGAAAAACACAGATTAATTGCTCTTCAAGGAACCGAATTACAGGCATAATCGCAAACATTACCAGCGGCTATTTTTGGGCGACAATGGCCCCTCCCCTAAGTTTCTTTTCCAATGCATTAGACTTTCATGCGATCTCGATGTCTTCCTACATTTTACGGCGGCATAAATTCATTAAACTCAACAACTTAACCCAAACTTCAAAAACATAATCCTCGAATACAAAACCCGTGATAACTTTATTGAGTTCTTTCAAACATGGGACAGGCGAGGCCTCGCTTGCTGGTTTGGGAGACGATGGGTCTGAGCGCCCGGGTGTGAGAACTCGGAGTGTGCCGGGACTTTAGGAGTGAGAGCCGATGCGTGGGGCTAATGCCCTAACTCGTAGGACAAACGGGCCGCTTCTTCAAAAACCATCGCCGCAGGGTTATGCTTTTCCGATTTACGACCGGGGAAGCCGTCTTCGCGTAAAACAAAACCTCTTCTACCCTTTGGTATTCCATCGGGAAGACAACTCTGCGGGCATGTCCTGCTTATTCATTGACCTTCGGCAGTCCCGAAGTTGAAACCAAAGTTTCAACAGGGGCTGCAAGAGCTTTCGCTCGCGCTGAATTTATTCAGTCGGAATGACGTAATCCGGATCGACTACAGCCCAGAACGCAGGCTTTGGTTCTCCCTCGCGGTCGAACAAGAGCGGAAAATTGAACCGCTCTGCCGGCGCTCGATTCAGCCAACTGTCATTATCGGTAACGCCCCAAGTCGTGACAGATGTTACGCTGGGACGCGATTGCAAGCCTGCAAAGACATCGCGAAAAATCTGCGCTTGAGTCGCGAGCATGTCAGCCGGTGCAACAGGCCCGAGATCAGGATCGCAATTCGTTTGTGAGGACCAGCAGGTCCCCGGATCATTATAAAAATCCATATCGAGTTCTGTGACATGATTAATCAATCCCATGAATTGATTGTCTATTTCGTCGACGGCTTGCAAGACGTCGTCCGGCTCGGTTTCAAGGGAGAGATGAAATTGATGGCCCATGCCGTCAATCGGCACGTTACGATCTTGTAACCGTTGCAAAATTTCAATAAGCCAAGCCCGCTTCGCCGGATCCTCGGTCTGATACTCATTTAGGAATAATAGCGCGTCGGGATCAGCTTCGCGTGCGGCGTAAAAGGCCCAATCGATATAATCAGCCCCGCCTGCGGCTTCGAACCATCTGCTTCTGCGGTCAGGGCCAATACCCTCGTCGCCGCGATAAAGGTCAACTGAGACGACCTCATTTACAACGTCCCACGCGAAGACGCGCCCTCTAAAATGCTCAACGACGGTGCGAACATATGTTTCCAAACGCGTGCGAACTTGCGCTGGCGTACCTTCGAAGAAATGGTCGGGTGTTGCTTCGTGCCAGACAAGCGCGTGTCCGCGAACTTCCATGCCATTTTCGATGGCCCAATCCACGATCCGATCAGCCCGTTCAAAATTGAAGACACCATCCGCCGGAGAAATAATTTCCGCCTTCAGCTCAAATCCCGGCGTCAGGCTATTAAACTGAGACTGCCCAAGGGTCAGGTTCAGGTCTTGGTCGTCGATATGATAACCGGACAGAGTCGTGCCGATCTTGAAATCGCTCGAAAACGTGTCGCGAAACAAGCCCTCAGCCACACTCTGAGCCGGCACGACAGGTGGGGTTGGCGGATCAACAACGACAGGCGGCGTAACGACGGGCGCAGCTGTACTGCCCCCGCCGCAGCCGGCTAACAATGCCGATATTGCGCCGCTGCTTAGGAGCTTTAAGCGATCTCTCGCCGTAAATTTCATCATATCGAAACCCAGGGTAATTGATTTTTAGGAAGGTCAAGACATGCAGGTAACGGGCCATCGTTAAGGTCAAGCTGCTAAATATAGTAAATATTCCATCGCAAAGCCCATAAAACTTCACCGAAATGTCCTTCAACAACCATCCTAGAAGCAGGTTTCAGCGAGGCCAACAGCTGCAAATCTTACCTTGAGGCCGCGCGCCCGCGAAGGCATAGCGTTTGGAACTATTTCGCGCGAAGGGGAAAAACGTGACTGCAGTCATTTCCGCAACAGGGCTCTGGACGCCCAAAGACTCTGTTTCGAACGAGGAACTGGTGGAAGGATTCAATGCGTATGTCGATAAATGGAACACCGAGAATGCAGCTGAAATTGAGAGCGGTGAGAAAGACCCGCTGACCTATTCCAACGCCGCATTTATTGAAAAAGCGTCCGGGATCAAAAGCCGCTACGTCATGTCCAAAGCCCCCATGCTTGACCCCGAAATCATGGCCCCGCGCATTCCTGCCCGGTCCAATGAAGAGCCCTCGGTCCTCGCGGAAATGGCGGTCAACGCCGCCAACCAAGCCTTAGAAGCTGCGGGCCGCAATCCCGAGGACGTCGGCGCGGTGATTGTTGCCTGCTCTAATCTGCAGCGCGGCTACCCCGCCATTGCCGTCGAAGTCCAAGCCCTGCTCGGCACATCGGGATTCGCCTTTGATATGAATGTGGCCTGCTCGAGCGCGACCTTTGGCATTGAAACCGCGCGCGGGTTAATCGCGGGCGGTCAAGCTAAATCTGTTCTGGTCGTGAACCCCGAAATCTGCACGGCACATTTGAACCTAAAAGATCGTGATGCGCATTTCATTTTCGGCGATGTCGCCACCGCGCTGCTCGTCGAAGATATCTCCGTCGCCCCAAAAGCGCATTGGGAAATTATCGGGTCAAAGCTCATCACGCAGTTCTCGAATAATATTCGCAATAATTTCGGCTTCCTCAATCATACTGCACCCGAAGATGACGGGATGCACGGCACGCGCGGCAAGATGGGATTGACGGATAAGCTCTTCGTGCAAAATGGCCGCAGCGTGTTCAAAGAAGTCGTGCCGATGGTCGCTAAACTCATCAATGATGAAAGCGCGAAACACGGCATCGACCCGAATGATTTGAAACGCATGTGGCTGCATCAAGCCAACCTAAATATGAATATCCTCATCGCCAAAAAAGTGCTCGGCAAAGACGTCGAAATCGAACAAGCGCCTGTCGTTTTGGATGAATATGCCAACACAAGCTCTGCGGGCTCCATCATCGCCTTCCATAAATATAGCGATGATTTTAAGGATGGAGAAACAGGGTTAATCTGCTCCTTCGGCGCGGGATACTCAGCGGGCGCGATATTTGTGCGTCGGGTGGCTTAGCGCAGGGGCTTAGCCCCGAAAACCTGGCTGAGACTTATTTTACCGTCACGAATGCCATCTTTGGATCTTCTGTCAAGGCGATCATGCGCGTCGCGTCGCCCGAGACGACCAGCTGCCGCGCCAAGATATTATCCGCGTAACCTGATAGATAGTAAGAGCTTTGTTCGGCGCCATTGGAATCGTAAATCCATGCATCCAAGGGCCCGTACCAACTACTAACACCGCCATATAATAAACCGTCCGAACCGATTTCCACATTATTTGGATAGGAGTCGGCCGGCAATTCTTGGTCCTTCTGCAGGGTTTCTGTATCAAATCGAATAAAAACGTAAGGCGCGCCCGATGCCGCGTAAACCTTGCTGCCATCATCGGTTACCGCGACATCGCGTCCATTACTGCCTGACCCATGCGCAACACCGCCAAGATGGGTCACGTCCAAGCCTGCGCCAGCGAGATAAGAGTATTTGAGCGCGTAACAATCGAGAGAATAAGGACTAAGTCCCGAATTGATTCCGCATAGTTTTTCGCCATTTCGGCTCACGTCAAGATTACCGTTGAACTTATCATAAAAGCCAAGACTGATTGAGACTGCATCATCGCTTTCGAGACCGATAATGCTTCCATCACTTGAGAACAAAAATGGCTGACCATCAACGCGACCGAATTCAATCGGTTCGGACTGCCCCGCATCTAAGGTCTCGACATCCGTGTAGGTATTGAGATCTATCCGGCCGACGTTCTGGTTCGTGACATCATAAACGTACAAGTCTGAACCGTCGTCCGAAATGGCCATGTCCCCGGCACGGCTTATTGTCGTAGACGCTATCGTTGCGGCGACTTCCGCCGTGTAGACGTTATAAACTTCAATCTGTGAACCGCCTTTATGGACGTAAGCATAGGGACGGATAGGATCGGTGATAATGCCGTCAAATATTTCGTTTACTGTATCAGATGCGTTTGGCGCGGCGGCCCCCACCCAAAATCCGACCGCTACAGTCTGGGAATTGCTTACAAATGCGTTGGAGGACGTAACGGTAACATTAGCCGAATAAAATGTGTCAACAGCCAGCCCATCCGGATCGGCGGTGAGCGTGAGGTCAGAGCCTGTTGCGCCTGAAGGGGTGACAGTCAACCACGCCGCGTCACTCGTTGCGGACCAGGGAATAATCTCTCCGCCATTGTCCTCAATTTTCAACCCGGTAGAGGTGTTGGCAAGCGAAGGCATGGATGAAAAGGCGACACCCAATTTTTCTGCGGAAATCATACGAGGTTCAACATTTGCCGTGATTAAGATCTCCAAGGCTTGGTCAAAATTATCATTCGTATCGGAAATTGTGAGCGTGGACGTATGAGTCCCTGTCGAAAGGGTCGATGTATCGACACCCACGGATAGAGTCGCATTTCCGTTTCCGCTTGCCGTATCAATCGTCACCCACGGTTCATCCGCGATCGCTGACCAGTCTATATCTGCGCCCGTGAAACTGAGTGACTGCGCGGCCACGCTGCTTTGTCCATCAACGAAATTGAACTCTAATTCACTGGCACCGGACAATGTTAAAGCGGATTGAATTTCAGCCGTGACCGCAACCGAGGCAGACCGCGAAGGAACACGGCTATCCGTTACCGTAACGGTTCCCGTATATTGACCGGCGGACAAACCCTGCGGGTTGACCGCTATTCCGAAATCCGCCGGAGCCGTATTTGCTGACGTATCCGCGTAAAGCCAGTTTTGATCAACGGAACTATACCACTCGACACCGTCGCCAACCGTTTGCACGGTTTGGGTCGGGGTTTGGCTACCATCGGCAATGGCGTAAAATGTGTAGGACGACTGACCGTCAATGCCGATCAATGGCCGTTCCGCTACGTTATATGAGATTGAAATATCGCGAAAATTGATCACGGCTCCTGTCGTGTCCGTCGCACCAACTCGGATCGTTGTCGCGTTTGATCCAACATTCACGTCGGTTCTATTCACGCCAAATGTCAGCGTTACAGGGCTCAAACTATCTGTTGAACTCACATCAAGCCAATCAACTTGAGCAGCATTGGGCGCAAACCCAACCGTCAAAGCGGCAACTCTCGCGTCTGACCAGCTTACACTGCGTGTTTCATTATTTGGGATGTCACCGAACTGTTGCGTATTAAAACTCACAGAGGAGCTTGAAACCGTGAGCACGTTTGCCGTGGATGTAGACGCGCTACCGCCGGAGCTACTCCCGCCGTTCGAACTGCCGCCGCCGCAAGCCACTAAAAAGAATGCTGACAGAAGCGCTAAAGAATAGAGTTTCATATTCAAATTCCGAGGTGGGATTGGGACATTTTCTGAATATTCCTAAGCCGCGGTTTAGCTCCATGTCAAGCGTAGGAGGGCGCGGCATACGTCCAATATATAATCCCTAAAGCCTATGCGGAAAATTCCAATCATTTCAGTTACCCTCGTCTTTGCTCTGGTCCTTTTCGGACGCTCCCACTATATAAGATTTGATTTTAATCGCTTTGGAGGCCGCTTTGGGCAAGGAACTCGTCAATTGGGAAAATGGCCGTTGGATAGGCCAGACTTTGGAGGTTCCGAACGGCGTTTGCGCGGTGCCGGGCAAAGACATCGACGGCATGCCCAAAGGCCTCGAGTATAGCGACGAAGTCAAAGCCGCGACCGACCATCTCTACGAGCAAGTCGCAGACTTTATCCCAAAGTTTGAATGGCCCGCTTACGCGCCGCTCGTCCATGCGATCAATACGCTGAAAAAAAAGAAGAACGCCGTCATCCTCGCGCATAACTATATGACGCCGGATATCTTCGCGCTCATCGGGGATTACGTTGGCGACTCGCTGGGCCTCGCGATTGAAGCCACCAAAACCGACGCCGAAATAATTATCCAAGGCGGCGTGCATTTCATGGCGGAAACGTCAAAAATCCTCTGCCCCGAAAAACGCGTCTTTATCCCGTCTATGCGCGCAGGTTGCTCCCTCGCCTCCTCCATTACGGGCGAAGACATCAAGCTCATCAAACAGCGCTATCCCGGCATTCCTGTCGTGACCTATGTAAACACCTCAGCCGATGTGAAAGCCGAGAGCGATATTTGCTGCACGAGTTCAAATGCGGTTGCCATTGTCGAGCACATCACCTCCGAATGGGGCGTCGACAAAGTCATCATGTTGCCGGATGAATTCCTCGCCAAGAACGTCGCCAAGCAAACCGATATCGAAGTCATTGCCTGGCACGGGCGCTGCGAAGTCCACGCGCGCTTTTCCGCGCAGGACATCAAAGACATGCGCGCGGCCCATCCCGGCGTGACAGTCCTCGCGCACCCTGAATGCCCGCCCGAAGTTGTTGCCGAATCCGATTTCACAGGCTCCACCAAAGCCATGAGCGATTATGTCTCGGACAATAAGCCGAGCAATGTCATCCTGCTGACAGAATGTTCTATGTCCGATAATGTTGCGATGGCTAATCCGGAAACCGATTTTGTCCGCCCCTGTAACCTATGCCCCCACATGAAACGCATCACGCTGGAAGGTGTCTATGAATGCCTGCGCGATGAAACGAACGAGATATTCATCCCCGAAGACATGCGGGAAAAAGCCCATAAAGCGGTGATGGATATGATCGCGGTCAAGTTCGATCCGGTAAAAGGGCATTTCGACCCGACACTGCCGGAAAAAGACGTGAAGGTGATATAGTGCAAATTTTGTCACCGACCTTGCGGTTTTTGTCGAAGACAGCATACCCACTGAATGCACAACAGGCGGAAAAAACGCGACAACCTATCGCGTTGTTTTTCCCCGTTTTATAAGCATGTTCAATCTTTTCAAAAAGAAGATTCCAACGACTTCCGAAACGCCTCAGCAAGAGTGGCAAAGAAAGACATTAGCCTATGCGGCCGCGGTGAACGGTTTCGTTGAGGTAGGACTGCGTGACGGGTGGGACAATGCCGGAGCAGAGCCTGACTCCTCCGGCAGAGAGCATTTGGTTTCGGACTTACTGAAAGCTCTGAAGCGCAATTCCAGAAACAGTCCCCCACAGAGCATCGCAGAATTGTGGCCCCCCGCCCATGCCCCGCTGGTCGAGCCAGTTATTCAGGCCCAAGGTCAGTCCGTGCCCGTATTGGCACTGTTGGATGACGGGTCGATTATTGCTCGAATTGGCACATCATACCAAGATGGGCACCTCGTGAAGATCACGCCGAACGGCATCCACAAAATTCCTGACATCAGCTACTTTGGACAAGGCCCTAACAAGCGTTACTTTGCGATACCAAAAACCGATGGGATCAGCATTATCGATGGATGGGACGGACCGGAGACTTGTTTCTGTCCGTACCCAACAGGGTTGGAAGATATTCCGGAGGGATATGATGTTCCTAAATTAGATGGCGCTCCTTCAATTGAAAGGATGGTTCCATTTCCCGATGGCAAGCGAGTCTTGATCATTGGGGACGAGGGAATTTTTGTTCTGGCGACAGATCATGCGAGGCGTATCCTGCCAACATTGGACTCCCAAAAAGATTTTTACGATTATCTCATAGAAGAAAATCCAGGTGACCCGCTTTCCATGGACCTAAGCATGGCACATGGACATATCTCACATGACGGACAGATGATTGCCGTTGGCTCTCAGGCCGAGAGTCATATTATTTTCGATTCTGAATGTAAGCTAATCGCGGACATCGGCGGCATCAGCGAATACCCCCACTACGCTGTGTTCAGCAAGAACGACGACATGATTGCACTAAATTCCTGTCATTTTTACAATGGCGCAACGATTGGAGTTCCTACAAATTTATTTGGCGACTATTCGACGGCAATGTACGAATTGGACCCAAACCATATCGAGTTGGACAACCAGGCTAGAGTCTATGCTGCTACAAGTTCAAAAGATCTTTTCATAACGGGGGACGCACATGGATATATACGTGGGTTTGACCGAAAGGGTAAAACCGTATTTCGTTTTCATTTAGGGTCATCTATCGGCGACATTGATATTTCCAAAGATGAAAAAACGCTCGTTGTCTCGACCTATGCTGGCTTTGTTGCCCTCTATGACTTAGAGGCCACATCTAAAGCTCCGCACCAGATAGGTGTAGGAAATGTCTTAGAGTTGCGCAGATGGGTTTTCTGGAAAAATTCGGAGCCATTTTTGTGGTAGATTTCTACAACATTCAACAGTCGGAATAGGTCATGCCAACCGGAACCTTAGACACGAAACGCCTGCCCGACGGCGCTGTCCTTATTGTCGGGGCAGGTCTGGCCGGATTATATTTAGCGCTAAAACTCGCGCCGCGACCTGTCTATATTCTGACATCGCGCCGGTCCTCTGTCGGCGCGGCGAGTGCTTGGGCGCAAGGCGGGATTGCGGCGGCTCTATCCTCTGACGACTCAGCTGAGAGCCATGCTAAAGATACGATTGCTGCAGGAGACGGTCTGGTCGATCCGGAGATTGCCCGCATTCTTGCGACCGA
>ENA-ORXR01003137-ORXR01003137.1-marine-metagenome-genome-assembly--contig:-NODE-3137-length-15003-cov-9.124682_pt1 | contig 15003 bp, 12 predicted proteins | sample MGYA00237866_ERZ511479 | MGnify/ENA metagenome assembly ERZ511479 | reverse complement strand
GGGGGGGGGGGGGGGGGGACGCCGACGGCGCGTGGGGGGCGACGCGGCCAAGTCAAAAGGGCGGGCACGGCGGCGGCACGACCCGGGCGGTGACCGCCGAGCCAAAGGGAGAGAAAGAACGCGATCGTGCTTTTTGAAAACCCGCAGTGCTCCCTTTTTTGGGCGCTCCCCCCCCGCATTGACAACGCAGAGACGGTGGTGGGATTGGAATCAATTTTGAATTGAGGCTCCTGCCGGATTCATGACTCAACGTGGACCAAAACGCGCTGCGGGCGCCGCCCCCACCGACGACCGGCGACGGGCAAACGGCGGCCGCATCCGCGGCGCGCCCCGGCGGCCGTTGCCCACGTGTGCTCCGCGCACGCGGGGACGCGGGGGTGGCGGCCGAGCGCTCGACACAGACGCGTGCGCCCTGCGGGTGGCGCCCGCCGCGCCGCCGTCACGGCTGCGGGCGAGCCAAACGGGGTGACGCGGGCGGGGGGTCGCCGCGGACGCGAGCGGGGGCCGCGTGGCCGGCGGTCTGGGGACCGCCCGACGCGGGCCACCCCGCCGCCCGCCGCCAACCCTGGCGGCCCCTCCGTCGGCTGTGCCGTCAAACAAGGGCCCGTCGACGACGGGTCGGCGCCGCCCTCGCACCGGCAGGTGGCGGCGGCAGCAGACGTCCCGGCCGCCTCGGCGGTGCGCCCGCGGCGGCGCTGGGGGGGCGGCGGAACGGGTGCCGCCGCGGCGGGGCGGTGACGGTGGGCGGTGGGTGTGGCGCTGCGGCGGGCGGCACGGCGGCCGTGTCGCGGCGGCCGCCCGTGCCCGCCACACCGCCGCCTGCGCCGCCGGGGAGGCGACGTACGAGGACCCCCAGACTGGCTACACGGTCTTTACCGCCGTCGCGCACTTGGAGCGGGGCCACTGCTGCGGGATGGTGGACGGCGCCCGCGCACACCGGTGCCGCCACTGCCCGTATGGGCGGGAAGGGGCGCTGGTGGCGCCACGGGCGGTCGAGCTCGCCGCCCGCACGGGGTTGCTGACGCGCCTCCGCGACGCGGCGGCCGCCGTGCGGGCGGCGGCGGTGGCAGAGGCGGCGGCGGCGACCGCGGCGGCCGCGATCGCGGCAACGTCGGTGGCCGCCCAAGCGGCGGCCGCCGCCCCAGCGGCTGGGCCGGCGGCGGCGACGGGCGCCGAGGGCGGCGCCCCGTCGACCGGCGCGGTCGCGCCGGCGTGTGGGGTGTGTCGGGACACCCGGTGGGTGCGTTGCGAGCGCTGCAGCGGCTGGGGCTTTGTCGTCTCCCCATACACCGCCTTGTGTCCGGTGTGCCAGGCCGACAATGGGGGCCACCACCCGTGTCCGGCGTGCACCCCGTGGCGGCGGCCGCCCAAGACGGCCTTTTACGAGTAGGCCGCGTGTGGAGAGGTGGGTGCGCCGTCGGGCGTGGTGCGGCCTCGGGGGACTGGGACTGGTGGCGAGGGCCCGCCGCAGGCCTCGTCGCTACGGTCGGAACGTGTGATGCGACAGTGGCCGCCCAAGCCCAGAACCAAAAAAAATTAGCAGGCTTTGCCACATGACACCCAGGAGTACGAATGAGGCCATCATACGGCCAGCCCCAGTCAAACTGACGCAGCTGTGGCTGCCGCTGCCCGCAGACCGCCATCAGACGCGCTGACCAGCGACACCAACGCAAGGAGCATCGCCTGCAGTCCCTCACCTCCCCGGAATCCCACCACCCCTCGTGCTCTGCCATGACCCCGCAGCTGTCGCGACGGCCGCATCAAAAGCCACCAAAGCCCGATGCTTGCGGCGTCCTTGACGCCGGCCCGCCCCCCCCAGCCTTCCTCGCCGCCCCGCCCATCCCCCCCTTTGGTCGTCCTGGCGCCGCCGCGCCCGTCGCTGGCGCCGCCGCTGGCGCCGCCGCTGGCGCCGCCGCCGCCGCTGCCGGCGGCACCTCCCCCCCCCCAATAATGGCATTGATTTCGTCGAGGCGCTCGCCCTTGCGCTGCTCGTACTCGGCCATCACCTCAATCAGCTGGTCGCACAGCGCGCCCTTGGCGGACCGGCTTTTCGCCAAGCCCCCCTCGGCGTCGCGCAGCTCCGCGCGCAGGCGGTTGACCACGTCCACGGCGGCGGCTTCGGCCTTGTTGGCGGCTTCCAGCCGCACGCGGAGGCCAAAGATCTCGGCCTTGAGCGGCTCCTCCAGCTGCCGCAGGGAGTCACGGAGCTCGGCCAGGCGGGCGGCGGTGGCTGCGACTTCGGTGGCCTTGCGCTCCAGGCGGGCGCGCACCTCCCGCGTGCGCTCGCCGAGCGCGTCATCGTCATCGACGGCGTCGCCGCCGCCGCCATTGCCGCCGCTGCCGCCGCCACCACCGCCGCTGCCGCCGCCGCCCCGCGCGTGCAGCCGCGTCGCAGAGACGGATTCTAGGGTGAGCGGCACGGCGGGCGCCGCCGACGCTGCGGCGGCGGCCGCCTCGGTCGCCCGCCGCGACGCATTCTCCGCCCGCACCAGCGCCGCCGCCTCGGCCAGCGAGGAGGAGCCGGCCCTGGGGGACGCCCCAACCTCTACGAGCGCCTTGGTGTCGGCCGCAGCAGGGGGTTTCGCCGTGGTTCCCGCGCCGCCCGCGGCAGGCGACGGGGCCGCCGCCGCCACGCCGCCGTCGGCGCCGGCCGCAGCCGCACCCCGGCCCCGCCCGCCACCACCACTCCCCGCGCCAGGCACCGGCAGAGATGTCGGCCCGCCGGCGTGGGGTGTCCCCCGGCCGCGGGCCGGCGGTCCGCCCCGGCCGCGACCGCGGCCGGCGGCGGGTGCGCCCGCCCCACGGCCGGCGGCAGCGTCCATGCGGGCGCGTACAGGCGCGTCGAGGTCACTTAGGGATTGCATCACGCATCGTTTGACGCGGTGGGGTGGGGGGCGGACGGGGAGTAGGGAAAGCAGGGCGGAGGTGGACCGCGGTAGGGAACGGCGGCGGCGGCGCCCAGGGTGGCGCGGCTTCTCGGAGGCGCGGTGTGACGACTGGCGAAGGGGGCGACCGAGCACGGTGTCGGTCGGCCCAGACAGAAAAGTTAATATAAATGACAATAGAACAAGCTATAGTAATTACAAAACCACAGCCTTGCACAAATACAATTAATTTCTTTTCACGTAGTCCGAATCTATTGTCGAACTGAACAACGCAACGACTGCGAGAGACTGCGATGGCAGTCATCTGTCGCAATCTCGAACCTCGTGCCTTCTTTGTGCAATCCGCTGCACCAATCACTTTCCAAAGACTGAGGCCCACCTGACACGCCTTCGGTCTCCGGCCGTGCATCTCCCGGGCGGACGGCCACCGATCGTCAGAGCATTCACGGGCCTGTCCGATACCAAGATCCGGGCACGTTCTGGAATCTGCCCAGAAGGGTGTCCGGAAGAATCTCGGAATGGACATGTTCGGCATGCGTGGCTCTCGATCTCGTGGTTTCTGTGCCCGAAACGCCCCGTCTGCTTAGTTTTTCTAAGAAGACGGCCCATAAGGACAACGGATGACTGCGACCATTCCGCCGTGCTCGGCACGCATTTATGTCGGGCAGCTCACGGGTCCCTGCCAGCACCCCTACGTCAGCCGTACGTCCGCGTTCCTGCATTTCTGTGCGTCCCTGCACGGGCACGCTCGGAGATGTTTGGGCGCACGAGTCATGTACACTATGCTGCCTATGATGTACAGTGCCTCATGCACTTGAGAGCGGGACACCAATGCACATCCACAAGTGACAAGAAAGTGCCAAAAAAATAAACAGAAAGGAACGCAGTGCATCCCTCCCATAAACACGACGCTACGGCCGGGTGCCACAGTCCACGCGGCCAAAGCAGACGAGCCATACGAGGCCAAGACAAAAAACAGAAGCTCCAGGCACGCCAGGGCATACGCGGCACCCCCCCAGCCTTAAACGAGTCAGAAACGTACGACATCATGAAACAACGACACGCACCTCACTGCAGCCGTTGTCACCCATCCGCAACCGTTAGTCGACCTGATGCATGAGGACACGGCGAGCCGCCCGATTCGCGGCTGCAGCGGCCGCCTCAGCCGGCGTGCGCAGACGGCGGGCAGGCGGTTCCTCCTTGTCACCGGTGGTCGACGTGTAGCCGTCGGTGGAGTTGCCGTCGCCCGCAGGGTCGGCCGGGCCACTCATGGCATTGAAGCCCGTGCGCGCGACATTGGTCCGCCCGTCATCCGCGGGCTCGCTGTCGCTACCGTTCGAAACCGCGCGCGTAGGACCCGTCGGCGCCGACCCGGACCCGCCTTCGGCTGCCCCCCCCAGCCTCGCATCCGCCGCCGCCGTCGGTTCGCCCCCTCCTGGCCGCACCCCGCCGACCTCTGCCGAACCCCCGCGGCTCGCCGCGGCCGCCGCCGCGGCCGCCGCCGCGGCTGCCGCGCCAGCCGTCGCACCAGCCGAGGGCGACTGCTGCTGTGTCGTCGGCGGCCGGGTCGCGTCGGCGCGGCTCGCGTCGCTGGCGTCGCTGATCCGCAAGCCATTGAGTGCACCGGTCCCCCACGGCCTGAAGATGTCGACGGTCGTGACCAGCTCGTCCTCCCACTCTGTGCGGTGGCCAGAGTTGAGGACGGTTCCCGACTCGGCGACCGGTAAGTGTTGACCCGTCTCGATGACCATGCCACCCTCTCCGTCGGTAGCTTCCTCGTCGTCCGCCTCATCGTCCGAGTCTTTGGCCGCGGCTCGGTTTGAGAGGTGGGCTCTCACCTTGGTGGCAACCATCGCGATGTAGGCGTTGCGGCAGACCAGCGTGCGCGGACCACCAGCCGTAGGGCCGGGCTCCGAAATCTTATGCAGCACGCCGTAGCCGGAAAAGACAACCGCGAACGTGCGCACCAACCCCGCGACGCAGTTCGCGTCTTTGAGAAACAGGTTGCCTTGAAGAAGCCCCGCTGCGTCCTTTGGCTTGAAGTACACCTCCAGCTTTGTCGAGGTGCCACGGGCCCGCCGTAGCGTGCCCCTCCCACCGTTTTCATTCACGTAGGTCGCGAACACAGACACCGCCTTAATCCCGATGCCCTCGTAGAAGTGGTAGACAACCCGGTGCAGGTACCTGTACGCCGCCGTCATCATTGGATTAGGCTTTGGCGCACCGGCGGCCGCCGCGACCGCGGCGCGCTGCGCCGCCTTCTTGGAGGGACGGGTGGGCAGGCGCCACCGGCGCGTTAGCATTCGCACAGCTTCTTTGACGTTGGTGTTGAACCGGGCCATCACCCAGTCGCGCAGGACGACATTAACCTCCGCCATCGAAAGCCACACGTCCGCAGCACAGTAGGCGCTGACGAACTTGTCCTCCACCTACGAGTAGAGCACTGGCTTGAGGACGATTACCCAAGCCGCGTCCTGCTTCTCCATCTCCTCCTGCGTCCGTGGGGGCGGTACGGTAATGATGCTTGACGTGGGCGCCGGTGCCGACGCGTCGTTAACGACCCCGGCCGCCGCAGCGGCAGAGTCGCGTGACGTGGCGCGCTCGGCCACCACGCTGGTCAGCTGGGCCTCAATCTTGGTCAGGAGCCGACGATTGTGCGAAAACGCGACGGCCAGCTGGTCCGCGACAGTGGCAATGTCGTTTGTTTTCTTCACCAGCTCCCGAATGTTGTTGTTCGTCAGCACCACCTCCTTTCGGAGGACGGTCGCGTCGCGACGGAGGCCGGCAACGGACTCGCGGTGTACACGGGACAGCTCCGAAATGTCGGCTTGGAAGGCCACCAACTCTGTGGGTGGCGCGAGTGCGCACGCCGCAGAGGCCCCCACAGCCGAGCCTCGCGCCAGGGCTGCTCCAGCGGCCGTGCGTTCCAACGCGGGCGGAGACGACCGCCATTGTCGAGTTGGAGACGGGCTCGGGGATGCGCGGCTGGGAGCCGGTCTGCTGCGGCGCCCGCTGATGGGCCTTGTCGACACCGCCACGGGCGGGGGTCGAGGCATGCCTGGGCGCCGCTGAGCAACGTGGAGGATGTCGTCATCGGAGACGCCTCGGACTTCCCCCGCTGGGGAGATGTTCCGCCTTGTGCTGACGGGGGGGGGCACCCCGGCTGACAAGCTCCCACCAACGCACGCGGTGGCCCAGGAGGCCTCGCCGCCTGCGGCTCCCACGTGGCCGGAATTGCCTGCCAACCCCGGCAGCGCCGCCGAGTTGACCGGTTGCGCTGGCGCTCGAGCCGCCATGCCCGCCCACCCACATGCCGGCTGGGGGATTGCGGTGGCCGCGCCGACGACACGCGCCGCTGCCGCAGCGTCGTAAGGCGGTGGTGCGTGAGCAATACCGCGCGTCAGGTAGGGGGCACCTTGTAGGAGCGGTCGGTCGTTGGGGCGCGCCGTGCTGACCGGCGGCGACGTGACGTGGCTGCCGGACAGATAGGTGTACCCTTGAGCAGGCTCGTTCCTGCGCGGGGGCAGCGAATGGATGGGAGCGCCCGCGGCGGGTCTGTTCAACCGACGGCCACCGTACGGGTGCGGGGGAAGGGGGACCACCGCGAGCGTCGGACGGTAGAAGAACGCCTGCATCGCTCCCGGCAGGACGAACGTGCCGGGGGGATCAGAGCAGGATAACCAGCGAAGAGGGAACGGCGGAGGAAGCAGTGGAGGCACGGTGTCACAGCGGGCGGTGCGTTGAGGAAACGTCAGTTGTCTCGCCAACGATGCGGACGGCCGTATAAGTAGCCGGCGGGGCGGCTGGAGCGCCCCACGTCGGTGCCAACGGCCTGCGGGTGGCCGTGCAGGCGGGGTGTGCACAGCGCCGTCCTCCGTGTCCGCACAGGAGCCCGTCTGCCGGCTGCGGCACACAGCCCGCCGGTGGAGGACCATTGCGCACGCCCCATAAAGGCGCCACACCACAAAGCATGCAAGACCGACCCGTCCTCGCGTCAGGTAGAGGACACCCCCGCAATCGTACGAGAAATGCAGGAACATCAGTTGTGCGGGCAAGTGCCCACGCAATGGGGGGGTAAAGAGAAGGTCGGAGGGGAAAGGGTGTGGCGTGTCCTCTACACGTACAATGCAAGAACACGCGCCCCGGCAGCGGCTGGCTGGGGGGTGGACATCGGGGCGACGAGTGAGCGTCCTGGCGCGCCTAGTCGGAGACCCCCACCGCGGACAGTATCGGCCATTTGCGCAAGAGGCCAAAGATTCCCTTGCATGCGAGTTGCATGTGAGTACACCTATAGATCCCATTCATTGGGTGTATTACATGTAGCAATCTGTTGAGGGGGTGCTACTGGTGTGCAGCCGGCACTCTCTTTGGTGTTCGGCAATCAACAGGGTCCGCATCGAATCGAGCGCTGCATTTCCTCGGGCGCAAGTTCCGAAAAATGATGGCTTTCGATCCCAATTCAAGGACAGAACGGTGTAGTGGTCGTAAATCCTAGCCAGTTGCGGGTCTGGTTTCCTCGAAGCTCTCTTTCCGCCGTCGCAGCAGCTCTGACGGGAGCGAAGTTCCTGCTGCTGTTATTTGCCTTGGGGTACGGCGTATTTCGCCGGTCTCGCGTGGCCATCGTCTACTATCGACGACTTTTGAGTGGCCTTGACGGAGTGGAGCAGGATCGAGGACCGGTCATTGACTGCAAGGGAATAGTGGAGGGACTGACGGGAGGCCGGGGGGGGTCATCGGGAGAGGGGCGCTCGCAGTGCCTCTGACCTGCGGTACGGCATCATGCATGATGCCTCTGCCCACGCCCGTTGTCAGTTGCGAAGGCGCCTGCTAGGCTCTGTGCGGGCGCCGCCGCGCGGCAGCTGAAAACTTGGCGGAATCAACGGCAGCCGGCGTACCGCTGGTCTTTCGGTTCGGGCTGAAGCGCGTGTCCGCGTTGGAGGGGGACAACAATGCGCTGCGCGACGCCGAAATGCGCGTGCATTGGGGGGGTGCGTGCTTGAGTCCTTTGCACCCCGCTCGGCGCTGGTACGTGTCGCGTGAGTCTAAGCCGACGACCGGTCCAGCGCGGGCGGAGCGTCTCGGCGATGTGACGCGGGGGGCACTTGTGTCTGCCTCGTTATGGTGAGCTGCAAAGTGCTCTTGCGCGAGGGGCGTTCCCGTTGTCGGGGCGCTACTGCGGCTGGTGGTCGCTACTACGCGGTCGGCGAGGCTGTTGGGATTGGGGAGTGGGTGTGGAGAGGTGGGTGGACAATGAGACCGTCTGGGGCACGGGCCCGCGGTCGGAGACGGGTGTCCGGTCCTGCGCATGCGGCAGATTTTGACCCGTGCGACGCAGCCGGTTGCCCCCTTCTGGCCTCGCTCCCCTATAAAGACACGCTTGCCTGCACGTTTTTGCCCTTCTACTGGCTCGTCTTCTCCCACCTGCACGTCGTCCCCCCACCATCGCCGCGGCGGCCATCCACTGTGCTCCTCACTCTGCAGTTCCCTGTCTCCCGCCTTACTGTGAAGTCCCCTGCGCTCTACATCTTCACCATCATCATGGCGCCTCCGGCTCTCTCGTCCCGCTCGGACGTGAAGTGCAACTACTGTGACATGACGTACGCCACCACCGCCAACCTCGGCCGCCACATCCAGACGTCGCACGCGAACGAGAGCCGACTCATTGGGTTGTCGTCGCCGACGGCGCACCTCGTCTTTGGGACGTTTGGCGTCGGCGCTCCCCCTCCTGCCCTGTTGGCACCCGACACCGCCCCTGTCGCGTTGCAGGAGCGCACAGTGCAGCCGGCATTCTCCATTGTCGAGCGGCTGGAGCAGGCGGCGCACATGGCGGCAGTATAGATGGCGGCGGAAGACCTACTGGACCAGCCGCCCCCGCTGATGGATGACACCGACGAAGAGCACGACAAGGTCGGCGGCGCGGGAACCCAGGAGGCAGCCGATTGCGTGGGCGTTGTGGACTGGCCGCCTCCGCGAGTTGACGACGCGGATGAAGCGCTCTACTGTGTTGGCAACGAGATCGGCGACGGCGCCATGGACGCAGCTGCAGGCAGCAACTTGCGGGCGCCGTTGGAGGTCACGGATGCCCCGGGCGCTGCAAACGGCGGGGAGGGCGCCTGTGACAGCGACGGCAGCGGAAGCTCAGGGACGGCGTCGGACCGCGACGACATCGAGGCCGCCGAGTACGGCGCGTACTACGACGCAGGCGACTTGCTGGACGCAGGAATTGATGTGCTGTCGGTGTGCGAAACCGAGGCACCGATGGCGCAGCACGTCTTCCTTAGTAGCACGGCCGCGCGCACTCGGGCCTACTACGAGGCTCTGCCCGAGGCGTCCATGGCCGTGCCTGTTGTCAGTGCCTCTTGGGCGAGCCGCCCGACGCGTTTCGGCTCGCCGGCGCTGCGCGGCGCTCTCCGCTTTGCGCTGACCGCCGGCGGCAGCGGTCTGGCCGAGCGCGACCAGACGCGCTACGCGGCGACGCTCGGCCTCATCGAGAGCGAGGCGGCCAGTGGCACCGCCGCAGTGGGCCCGTTCTCTGCCGCGTTCCCGTCGCCGCGCAGCTTCCTCAACGCGGTGAGGCACGAGACAAACCGCGTACTGGCGGTCCGTCGTTGGCAAAAGGTGCCTATCTCGGTCGGCGACAACACGTACACCTACTATTTTCGTGATATTCTCCAGGCCGGGCTGGACGCGCTGGCGGCTGCCAACCACGTCTCGTTCGGGGACCCGACGAACCTCGCTGCAGTGAACTTGAACACAGGAGATGACGAGGACGACGCGCGGATTCGGCACGGGACCCTGGACTCGGACCTCTACCTGGGAGAATGGCGGAGCGTGCGGCGCATGCACGGCGGCAACGCTCGGGTGATGGGGGTGCAGCTACACGCCTACGAGGCGCTCGTCTCTTGGTCGGGCGCATGCTACATGTTCCCGGTGCGCGCGAACTTCGTTAACGTATTGGACAACGGCGGGGGGTGGACGACGGTGGGGCACATCCAGCATATCCCAAAGGCGATTGAGAAGACGGCCGCGGCGCGCCTCGCCGTCAGTGACGCTCGCAACGACCTCTTTCACCGCTGTATTGCGGTTTCGACGCGGACACTGGCCCGCGCGAGCGAGACGGGCGTCTCGGCGCCTGTGGGCGGGCACGGCGTTGTGCGGCTGGTGCCGCGAGTCGTTGGTCTCGTTGTCGACCAGGTGGAGGAGCGCTGGTTCTATGGCTCATGGGTAATCAGTGCCGCTTCTTCTGTTCCCCCTGCATGGAGGATCGGCGCGTTAACAGCGCCATGCACGGCATCGAGGCGGTCGACCGTGACCCCATTGCGACGCTGGACGCCGAGCTTGCGGCATCGGTCGTACGGGCGACCGACCCCCGCCCAAGCCGCCGCCGCACGCTGCGTGAGGAGCGCAGCGGACTTGCCTTTGCCCCCCCGCTCGGTGCCATCCATGGCCTCGGCACGGGCGCTGCCAACCTCTACCGCATCGCGTCGTTTGACGTGCTGCACGTATGGAAGCTTGGTGTCCTTCGCATGCTCGCACAGCGTCTGCCCGCGGCCCTGGAGGGCCTGTGTCGGGGCCGCGGTGGCGCGCGCTACGGCTCCGTGGCGTCTACGCTAGATGCGATCAACCTCCGCGGAATGCAGCTGGGGCGCAACTGCCAGGCCTCGCCGGCGCCACCCGGGTACGTTTGAGACACTATTGCTGCGAGCCTGCGGCGGACGGCTGAAAAGAGGAGAGAGAGCAACTGGCGGGGAGATGGAACCGGTGCGGGGTACGGAGCCGGGGCCGTGCGGCCTGTGGCCGTCGTAGGAGCTAGCGTCGGCTAACCACTTTCATGCCCTCATTGGATGCCGTGTATATCTGCTTTTCCCCCCCTCTCAGCTGCTTAGTGCCCATGAGCGACATGCAGGCCACCATGACGGGGAGAATCTGGCGTCACTTCTCTGTCTTCTGGCCCTTTATGCTGGCAGGCGCCGTCGGTCCCCGTGGCGCCGACAACCCGGGCGATGAGATGCTCGACGGTCTGCCGGTAGCGCCTATCGCCGGTGCTGTGGTTGCGTCCTCCGCCGCGGAGAACGGAAGCGACGACGGCGCGACGGACGCTGCCAGCATATCCGACTGGGAGTCAGAAGCGGGCGGCGACGCCGCCCGAACTGCGGACGTTGGCGAGACGTTGGCGCCCGGCCAAGACCTCCCCGGCCCCGACGTAGTCAACACGCCGCGTTACCTCCAGGTGTTTGGCTCCATTCCGGTTGAAGACGCGGTGCTTCTGACGTTTTGTCGCGCGGCGCAGCTCGGCGGTGCCCTCTTCGGCGACAACGTCGCCAGCACCACGTCCATGACGGAGGAGCAGATCAAATCAATGGAGGGCGCCGCCCACGTGCTCGGCGTCGATTGCGTGCAGACCCTCTACAAGTTTAAGAACACCAGCAAGCTGCATCGGTTGGTGCAGCACCTCGGTGCCGAGCTGCGCGGGCGCGGGAACCTGTGGGAGGGTGACACGTCCGAGAACGAGCGGCTGCATGCCTCATGCAAGCAGATGTTCCGCCGCAGCAACAAGCGGGGCCCGAACGTAACGTTGCGGATGATGCGCTGCGATGAAGCGCAGTCTACTATTCTGCAAGAGGCCGAAGAGGACACGGGGGCCCCCATGAGCGGCGACCTGGACTCGGGCGGTGGCGTCGACGAGGCCATCTGTGCAGCTGCCGACGGCAACTCGGCGGGCAGCGTGCCCACAAGGACGGACGACTTGCCATTGGCAGGTCGCGCCCGGCGCGTGCCTGTGGCCGCCCTTGCGCGCTCTCCCGCATTGTCGCGGATTTCACACGCCCTTGGCGCCGTCGGCACCACGTGGGTGACGACGCACAACACCGTGCGCATCGTCTCCCGCTTCAAATGGGGCGCCCCGTCCATCGTGCAACACCTCCGCGCCACGCGCGACTTTGCGGGAAAGCCGTGGCACTCTTTCGTGAGGTACGAGACCACAGACGGCGGCATTGGGTGGGGGCGCCTCCGAGTCAATTTGCGGTCTATCGGCGCGTGCCGCCGCAACTGCGTCGTGTTGCAGCGCATGCGGCCGGTAGCTCCGCGCGCCGGCTGCATCCTGACGAGCTTCATCTGTGTACGGCTGGGCTGGGACTTCGACAGCGATGCAGACGACCACCCCGCGCTGGAGGTTGTTGACGCGGCCCGCATCCTTCGGGCGGAGGACGTGCAGATGGACTATCAGGACCTGTCGGACCGCCTCGGCCTGTACGCCACGCCATTAACGCAGCCGGACACGGCCGCGGAGCGGCGTATGGCACGTTACTTTACCAACCCTTTCTTCCCGTGGACAACACGCGCGATGCGGCCGGGTCTTTGAGGGCGTTCTTTCTCCTCTGCCGTTGGTGAGGCACGGGCGTGCGCAGGCACGAGTGTGCCGTGGCGCGCGGGCGTGCGCGGGCACGGGTGTGCCGTGGCGCGGGACAGCGAGCGTCGTTGTCGTAAAATGTAACATACTCTCTCTGTACAAACATCATCCGCACTTCCAGTCTAGTTAGTATGTGTCTGTGGCAGTGGCGATTGTACATGCAGACGCCGCGGCGTGTCATGGCGCTCCGTCGCCGCGCCTTCGGCCCCTGCCCCGCCCCGGCCCGTGTGGTTCAACAGAACAGCCATGAGGCCAACGACAGCAGGCCCGTTGGCAGCAGCCGAGTGTGGTCCGTTTAGTTCGTCGTGGTGGCGTCGGTCTTGTTCGCAGCATCCCTTTGCGGGCGACGGCTGCAACGGACGAAGTCAACTGCAGCGGAATGAACGTTCGCGCGTATTGCCTCGAACGACCGGTGCCGAGAAAATGCGACCGATCCGGAAGTGGCCTACAGGCGAACAACATTTATAGCTTAACTATCGTCTAAGCAAGATCCTTGACGTCTCATTGGCCCATGTTAAGTGGTGTCGCAGGATTCCGCTCGCGACCGCGCCCGTTGGTGCCAGCATGCTCGACAGCACCTTGCATGTGGCCCCTGTCCGGAACTGGGTTTCGGACCGCCTCCCGACCGGTCCGGGAGACTGTCCATGACATGTCCGCAAGCGGCGGACGCAGTCCAAAGATTCCGTTCGGCCTCTCGGACTGGTGGTATATGCTCCGACGATGCTCCACCACTTCGAGTGCCGCACGATGACTGGCGGTTTTCATCGTGGGCATCGCCCACTCTCATGAAGTTTCGCCCACCAACGCCATTTGTGCTGCTTAAACGGGACACACTCCGCGGGCTACTTGAGACGTCGGTGCGGAGACCGGGAGCTGCACCAACGTTCGTACGCCGATGGGCGATTGTTTCGGCCGCGTCGCCCCCCCCTCACCCACACAGCTTTCGTGCGTCATCGGCGACGGGGCTGCACCCGCCACGCTGCGACGCAACTCTGCACGAGTGTTGCCTCTGGGGTGGGGTGCCTTGCAGGCGGTGGCCCTCGCTCCTCCTCCCCTGGCACGACGACGGCGACGGGGTGACGCGGAGTGCGCGGTTGGCGCTTTCTTCCAGCCGCTCTGGATTGCCACCTGCGGCGTCTCCCGAGGTGAGGTGTCCTTGCTTGTTTCCTGGGCGCTGCGACTGTGTCTGTCGACGACCTCGCGACTCCTTCCGCCTCTGCAACCGCCTGCGGCCGCTCCCCCTCGCCGCCCTCTCGCCAACTCCTATCGCGTTGCGATACAATCGCCCCCGCGATGGCGCCGGTGCGGGTGCTCTTCTCCGATCTCGATGGCACGCTCGCGCACTATGAGAAGGACATGAAGGAGTACTCTTCCATTGTTGGGGAGCCCGCCAAGGACGGCTCCGTCACCATCGAGTACAACCAGCTGGGCGTACAGCGGGAGTGTGCGGTGCTCGGCTCCCTCACCTCCTCCACGGCCTACATGAGCCACGAGACGACGCGGCTCGTGCAGACGCTCCGCGCCGCAGGCGTCCTCTTTGTCATTATCACTGGCGCCCGCTCATCGACGTACGCGCGTCGGCGGACGGCGCTGCCGGCGGCCGACTATGAATTTTTCGAGAATGGCGGGCGGATGCTCGCGTCCGGGGAGCTCGTCCCCGAGTGGACCGCCACGTTTGAGGCGGACGTTGGCCCCGTCGACGCGTCGGTCGTGCCCGAAGGCGACGCGTCGTCTGCGCCCGCCACCCGCAGCGGCAAGCTGTGGGACCTGTACCGGGAGATGAAGGAGGCCGGGTGGAAAGTCGACGCCCGCGACTACTACACGAGCTTCCGCGTCGACGTGGCGGGCACGACGACCGCCGGCCTCAACGCGGCGGCGTTTGCGGCGTGGGACATGCGGGGCTTCTCGTGCAGCTTCAACCTCGGCAAGGCCGACATTTACCCCGCGGGGAGCGGCAAGGCCGCCGCCGCGCGGGAGGTGCTCCGACGCCACGGCCTGCGGCCGGCGCACGCCGTTGCCATGTTTGACGACGACAATGATTTGGAGCTCGGGGAGCTGGCGTCCCGCTCCTTCCTGCCGGGCGCCACGCACGACAGCGTCCTCGACGCGCTGCACCGGCACGACAATTGGGAAATGACCAACAGCCGGGGGGTGCTCGGGACGGAGGAGGCGCTCGCGGCGGTCATGCGGCTGGTGGCGGCGGGGGATGCGGTGGAGGAGCCGCCGGTGGGGGATGAGGGGGAATCCCGAGGGGGGGAGGGCGATGGCGAGGGGGAGGACGTGCCACCGGAGGCGGCCGCTGCAGTGCCGGTGCCGATTGAAAGCGCTAGGGAACAGTAAACGGGCCGCTGCGGGCGCGCGGCCCTGATGAACTGCACCCCTGGGTATCGGCCACACCGTCGGATCGTTGTGGCGATGGCGGTGCCAGACGGGCAGCAGAGGAGGAGGGCGCGAGACGTGCTCCACTGGGGGGAGGACGTGTGGTTTGTAGCAGTCGACGACTCGGGAGCCCGCGGAAGAGCGGTTGGTAACGTCAGCGATGCCCTCGTCGAGCATGGCTGCTGGCCTGCGTCTCGTGCTTTGTTTTCTTGTCTCCGCCTTGCTCCAGTCGTCGAGACAACTTTAAGAGCGGGCCATGCATCCATCGGTCCGTCCAACACCGACCACAGCTTTCCAGACCACGCGCCGCGACGGCCGCCACAGCCGCCG
>ENA-ORXR01003135-ORXR01003135.1-marine-metagenome-genome-assembly--contig:-NODE-3135-length-15005-cov-5.239550_pt1 | contig 15005 bp, 10 predicted proteins | sample MGYA00237866_ERZ511479 | MGnify/ENA metagenome assembly ERZ511479 | reverse complement strand
AGGTAAACAATACTTTTCAAAAAAAAAATAGAAATAAATTGACAAAGCACCGAATAAGATTTGGAAGCTGTCTAGTAAGGCCCATCGAAAGTGGTAGCCCAGGATATGAATTTCTATTGTTATATTGTTGATTTTCCACTATCACCGTTTTAAATTCGACTGTTCGGGCAGATTGCAAAGAAGTTAGCCAGTTATCGACCCACTCAGGTTTACTAAACCCTCTTCAATCGGTGGAAAAGATTTAGTAAATCGTCGCTACCATTCCTAGATTCCATTGGCTTTTACTTTGCTGATCCGTTATCTGGACAAAATAAATTCCTTTGTTAACATGCTCCATCGAAACTTCTATTTCCAAATCGTGAGATAACTTTTGCGCCACCAAATTACCCAACAAATCATACACTTCTATTTCCAAACTTCTGTTATTCATATTTTCAATCCACAAACTTTCATTCACCATTGTATTGATAATCCGAATATCAGCAGCCACCTGCTCCTCCTCTTCCACACTCGTCGTCATAAAAATCTCACAATCACTCACCAGCGGATCCAACTCAATCGGCCCGCTCGGCGTCAAGTCTTTATTTTCAAAAGCACCGTAGTCCGCCCCGTAGCGCGTCGCCCGAAACGTATCATTACCCAACACCTCCGATCCTTGACTCGTTACGCCATTTACTCGACTCACCGGATTAATATATCGCCATACTTTCTCACCACCCAGCGTAATTTCCGTAAACTCCCCACTAGTACCTTCACAAATTAAAATATTATTGTTTGGCAAAGGCTGCGCACCAGAGATTCGAACAGAAAACAAATCAAGATTCGTGTACGTCCAACTGATCTCCTCGGGTCCATATGCTTCTCCGTTTTCCAAACTATATGTGTCATCCGCTTCCAAAGGCGGCTCCCAAATATCGACCGCCGACCGATCCCCAAACTTCTGATTATTAAACACCATTAGCTGCCCGGCAAAAGAGTGACCCTCCGGTAACCAACGAATATCGTGCTGATTAAATAATGTCTGATCCGTTGTCGTCCCCCGATCGTACGTCAACGGATTTCCCCAACGATATAACAAGTCTCCTCCCCTGCCCGCATTACCGCCCGTATGCCCAGCAGCTTCCTCGCTCGTCGTACTATGATCAATGATCCAGATTTCGTCAAATCGGTGCGCACTAATCGCAATTTGATCGAGCGTCGCATTATAACTAATCGCATTTACATGATTCCAGTCTGCGTTGATATTGCCTGGAGGATAATTAAAGTTAACCAGCTCGGGATGATCAGCCACGACCCCGAAATTATCTTTGGTATCGTCAAAATTTTGTACCAGATGATCCCGTAAGTGCCATTCCCAGACCCAGTTGGCTTCGGAATTTCCCACCATTTCAATTTCTATAATTTGCTCCGGCCAAATCCCGTCTTCGGTGACCGTCTCCGTATCTCTACCATTCGCAATCGCTTCCTCGGACGACATCCGTTCCCAGGCAACCAGCAAAAAATTTCCATTGGGCAACGGCTCAATATCATGGTGATGGTGATAATCAAAATTCGCATGGTCGTACCCCCACAATAAATCTCCTTCCCAATTAAACATCTCAATCCGACCACCGATTCCTCCACCACTAAAATCTCCGGTGATCCGCGCCGTCCGTAACAGGTTCCCGTTTTCCAAAAGATACAACGAATTGCCCGGAGGATAATCACTCTCCCACGTATGCACTAGCGCTCCACAATTATCCATCAGATAGGTCGTTTGGGTATTGCTAAATAAAGTATATCCATTATAAGCTTCCGGACTATTTTGAAATAACCCAACCGTCTGCTGCGCCGAAAGAAATCCAACGGTGAAAAGACAAACAATTAAAGATAGAACTCGTAGAGATGTAGGCATCGTTATTTTTTTTATGATAAAAAAGAAATTTCCCCTGGGGATGTGAATTAGGGAACGAGATATTAATAAATTAAGAATTTTGGGTTAAAAGTTGGCCATCGGCAAAACACGTTCAAAGCAAGCAAGCAACAAGTGGTAGAAAGCTAAAATATCAAAACAAATTAACCCCTATTTCCTGAAAAAAACCATAAAAAATGCCCCATCGTCGTCAATGTTCTAAAAAAGCAATATTTTCACCTACGGAAATCATGAATTTAAAGAATGGCAAAATCACCTAAAGGTAAGCATCAACCAAAACACAGTCCTAAAAAGAATCTCGTTGCCACGGGAACTGTCAGCCTGATCCCTTCGGCGAAAGTCATCTCTACCCTCTTAATGGTTTTCTGTTTTCTGCTTTACGGCAATACCCTCAACCACGATTATACCCAGGACGACGCCATCGTCATCTACGATAATATGTATACGACCCAGGGAATCAGCGGAATTCCGGGTATTTTAAAATACGATACATTTAAAGGTTTTTTTAAAGTAGAAGGAAAAGATAAACTCGTAAGTGGCGGTCGTTATCGTCCTTTTACGCTGATTATGTTTGCAATAGAATGGCAATTATTTAAAAAAGAAAAACGCACGGAAACGGGACAGGTCGCTAAAGACGCAGATGGAAAGATTTTGTACGAAGGACGTCCGTTTATTAGTCATTTTATCAATATTCTACTCTACGGACTCACTACGATTTTAGTCTATCTTTTGGTTTTGAATTTATTAAGTCCGGGACGTTCTGATTTACGGACGTTTACAGTGGCGCTGATTGCCGCGCTGCTTTTTGCGGCGCATCCGTTGCACATCGAAGCCGTAGCCAATATCAAAGGTCGGGATGAAATCCTTACTTTATTAGGCGCTTTGGCCGCAGCCTACTACTCTTTTCAAGCTTTTTATAAAAAAAATAATACGCTCGAAATTGCGGTCTTTGTCTGCTTTTTTATCGCCTTGATGTCAAAAGAAAATGCCATTACTTTTCTGGGCGTCGTTCCGTTGATGTACTGGTTTTTTACCGATGCTAAAATTGGAAAAATTGCTATGAAGACCCTGCCTTTTTTTGGGGCGGCTGTTTTATTTTTAATCATTCGTTTTAGTATTTTAGGAGCAGACCTCGGAGACGAGTCTAACGAGTTAATGAATAATCCGTTTATAAAAGTGGTAGGCAATCAGTACGTTGATTTTTCTTTAGGTGAAAAAATGGCGACGATTATTTTTACGCTGGGGAAATATTTACAACTCCTCGTTTTTCCGCATCCGCTGACCCACGATTATTATCCGCGCCACGTGGAGATTATGGGTTTTGGAAATATAAAAGTCATCCTCAGCCTGATTGCTTATTTGGCAATGACCATTTATGCGATTCCTGGAATAAAAAAGAAAGATCCCGTTAGCTTTGGAATCCTCTTTTTTCTAATGACTACCTCGATTATTTCAAACATTGTTTTTCCCGTCGGAACGAATATGTCCGAACGTTTTATGTTTATGCCTTCGGTTGGTTTTACGTTTATTTTAGGAATCTTAGGTTGGCGTTTAGCTAAAAAATTAAACAAGGCAAAACCGATTGCTAACCTTTCACAACTAACAGTCATATTCGCAATCACTGCGTTGGTCACCGTTGCTTTTGGTATAAAAACGGTTGTCCGAAACATGGCCTGGAAAGACAACTATACCTTGTTTACCACCGATATCGAAACGTCCCAAAATAGTGCAAAACTTCGCAATGCCGTCGGCGGAGAAATGATCGCACAGTCCTCTAAACCCGAAAATAAAAACAGGGAAACCGAAATGCTGCGTACCGCACAAGTCCATCTACAGGAAGCGATAAGAATTCATCCTAATTATAAAGCTGCTTATCTACTTCTCGGCAATAGTTCTAATTATTTAAAAGATTACGAGCAAGCATTCAAATACTATAATCAGGTACTCGCCATTGATGCCAACGATGAAAATGGCTTTAATAATCTCGGTATCACCTACCGCGATGCTGGAAAATTCTACGGTGAAAAAGGCGATTTTGCGAAAGCGGAAAAGTACTTAACCAAAGCACTGGAAATGCGCGGCGACGAATACGAAATTTTACGACTCCTGGGTATCCTGAATGGCACCCGTGGTAATCATCCGGCCGCCATCCAGTACTTCCAAAAAGCTGTCAACAAAGAACCCAAAAACGCACAGGCACTTTTTAACCTCAGTACCGCATATCAATACGGCGGCAATCCCGAAAACGCACAAATTTATTTACAACAAGCTCGGGCGATTAATCCGAACATTGGAAAATAAAATATGTGCATCTACAAGAGCGTTTAACTGTACAGACAAGACTACCTCGTCTCTACCATCAAACGCTACACACCTAAACAATTAAACACCTAAACGATTAAACAGCAAAACTACATGAAACCTACAACCACACTTCTCCTCGGCCTCCCTCTCCTCTGCCTCCTTCTCCTCAGCGCCACCATCCCACCCGATGATGCGCGTGAAGCCTGGGTAGAAAGCACCTTTAATTCACTGACGGAAGACCAGCGAATTGCGCAGCTTTTCATGATCCGTGCACACTCCAACAAAGGGGCTGATCACATCGCCAAAGTCACAAAACTGGTCCGCGACTACCAGGTCGGTGGTCTCTGCTTTTTTCAGGGAACCCCCGAAAAACAAGCAGAATTAACCAATAAATACCAGCAATTGAGCAAGGTACCCTTGATGATTTCTATGGATGCAGAATGGGGTCTGGGAATGCGCATGAAAGCTTCGACTGTTAGCTTCCCACACAACATGACGCTTGGTGCTATTCAGAACAATAATTTGCTTTACGATATGGGGCAGGAGGTGGCCCGACAGTGTCGCAGACTCGGCGTACATGTCAATTTTGCGCCAGTCGTAGACATTAACAATAACAAAGAAAATCCAGTAATTAACTACCGTTCGTTTGGCGAGGATCGCTATAATGTCTCTGCCAAGTCTTACATGTATATGAAAGGTATGCAAGACGGAAATTTAATGGCCTGCGCCAAACATTTTCCCGGACACGGAGATACCAACGTGGATTCGCACTATGATCTCCCCGTCATTAATCACGGCATGCCACGACTCGATAGTATTGAAATGTTTCCATTTCGATTACTGGCGCAACATGGAATTCAGAGTATGATGATTGCGCACTTACACGTTCCTTCCATTGATGCAACGACCAATCTTCCCACTACCCTTTCGCCCCGCGCGGTCAATCAAATTTTAAAAGAAGAAATTGGTTTTGATGGACTGATTTTTACCGATGGACTGGGCATGAAAGGGGTCACCAAACATTACCGTGCCGGAGAAGTGGAAGCAAAAGCGCTGGTGGCTGGTAACGATATTTTATTATTGCCACAAGATGTACCCGCAGCACTCAAAGAAATTAAAAATTACCTTGCTTCCGGCGAGCTGTCTGCTGCGGACGTAGACGAAAAAGTACGCCGGGTTTTGCGCGCAAAATACGACCTGGGTATCTCTACTCCACAACGGGTTGCGACCACTAATTTACGCACCGATCTGAATACGCCCGCCGCTCAGGTGCTGAAAAGAAAGTTGATTGACAATGCGCTGACCCTCGTTCGCAACGACCAGCAAATTGTTCCGGTTCAGGAAATAAAAAATAAAAAAATAAGTGTACTTAGTATTGGTGAAACCACACGGACACCGTTTCAAAAAACACTGACCAACTACGGAGATTTTACACTTACCAACGTTGGGAAAGAAATTAGCAGTAGTCAAAGTACGCGCTTATTACAAAAATTAAAATCACAGGACCTGGTGATTGTCAGTCTTCACGACCTGAGCAGCAGGGCTTCCAAAAATTTTGGTATTACATCCAGCACCCGTGATTTTTTAGAAAAACTGGGACAACAAAATAAAACTTTATTGGTGGTTTTTGGGAATCCTTATAGCTTGGAATATTTTGACAATCTGAATAATATTTTAATGGCCTACGATGACGATGAGATGGTCCAGGAGTCCGCCGCTCAGGCTATTTTTGGCGCCACAGGCATCAACGGTCGATTGCCCGTTACCGCTTCCCCCCGATCAAAGTTTAACGACGGGGTGACCACTAACCCACTCTTTCGATTTGGCTATGGTATTCCGGAAAGTGTCGGACTAAATAGTATGGTTTTGAATCAGATTGATGGACTCGCCAAAGATGCGATTGCCACAAAAGCCACACCGGGTTGTGTGGTACTGGTGGCCAAGGATAATAAAATTGTTTTTCATCGTGCCTATGGACATCACACTTATTCTAAAAGAACAAAAACACAGAAAGACGACATTTTTGACCTCGCTTCTATTACCAAACTAGCGGCCGGAACGCTCTCCGCTATGAAGCTGTACGAAGAAGGAATCATCAGTATTTATCAGCCGATGAGTACGTACATTCCGGAGTTGCAAAATACCGATAAAAGAGACTTGGTCATCTACGATATCATGGCTCACAAAGCCGGACTAAAAGCCTGGATTCCTTTTTTTGAACAAACCGTCAGCGGTTCTAAACGCAATCCTCGTCCCTCTACTAAAATTTATAAAAAACAATCCAATGGTAATTTCTTTGTTCCCGTTACGAGCAAATTATTTATGATCTCCAGCTTTAGAGATACGATGTGGAATCAGATTTTTCGTTCTCCATTGCGTGCCAATAAAAATTATAAATACAGCGATCTGGGCTTCTATCTCATAAATCGGATGGTCAACAATAAAGCAGGTATGACCCTCGATCAGTATGCTGATAAAAGCTTTTACCAGCCGCTGGGTTTGTCCAACACCAGTTTTAATCCCTGGCAAAAATATCCGATCAAACGCATCGTCCCGACGGAAGAAGATAAATACTGGCGACGTCAGCGGGTGCAGGGTTACGTACATGATATGGGTGCCGCGATGCTCGGTGGTGTCAGCGGTCACGCGGGTTTATTTTCTACCGCCACGGATTTGGCCGTCATTATGCAGATGCTCCTCAACGGTGGTTATTACGGTGGGCAACAAATATTGCAGCCTGGCACGGTACAAACTTTTACGACCCGACACAGCGGTGACACCAGACGAGGCATTGGCTTTGACATGCGCGAACTGGACCCGAGCCGTTCTCAAAACATGAGTAGTTTTGCTTCCGCGAATACTTATGGTCATCTCGGCTTTACAGGAACTTGTGTCTGGACCGATCCGGACGAAAACCTCATTTACATTTTCCTTTCTAATCGCACCTACCCTTCGATGCGCAATAATAAACTGGGACGCGATGATTACCGTCCCAGAATTCAGGATGTAGTTTACCGGGCATTGCAGCCTGCGCTTTAATTTTATCTTTGTTATCCAGTGAGCTGATAGAGATCATACATCTATAATAAGATCTCATCTCAAAAACAGAAGATCCTAAAGGGTATCGTACAGCATAAACCCTCCCCCAGTTCTATCCTAGAAATAGTTATCTTTACGGTCACAATTTTTTAAATGAACCTACCGCTAAAAATAGCCCGACGATATCTCTTTGCTAAAAAAAGCACCAATGCCATCAACATCATTTCCGGCATTTCGGTCTTTGGTATTTCCGTTGGAACGGCCGCACTCATCCTTGTTTTATCCGTATTTAATGGTTTTGAAGATTTGATTACCGGACTGTTTAGTAATTTTAATCCGGATATAAAAGTGACGATTAACGAAGGAAAAACTTTTGAAGCAGATACGGTGATGATTGAAAAAATTGCGGCACTACCTGCGGTGTCCGTTGTTTCACAAACCATCGAAGAGACTGCCTTATTTGTTTATAATAAAAATGAAAGTGTTGGGATTTTAAAAGGAGTGGATGATTATTATAAAGAAGTGACCGGGATTGACTCTATGTTACGCGAAGGTGAATATCGATTTCAGGATGGAAAGCGGGAAATGGCCGTACTCGGTGTCGGAATTCGCAATCGGCTATCCGTCAATGTAGGGGATTACCTGTCAGCACTGGAAGTGTATATGGCCAAGAGAAAAAGTAGTGGTCCAATGTCTAAACCATTTAATAAAAGACTTATTTATCCGACGGGGACCTTTGTCATTCAGCAAGATTTTGATAGCCAGTATATTTTAAGTTCTCTTTCTTTTGCTCAAAACATTTTAGAACTAAAAAATAAAATTAGTGCCTTGGAAATTCAGTTAATCGAAGAGGCCGATCCGCAAGCTGCGGCTGCCGAAATTCGCAAAATAACCGGAGATAAATTTACCGTCAAGGATCGTTACCAACAAGATGAAGCGTTTTTTAAAATTATGAATATTGAAAAATGGATGAGCTACGCCATTCTTTGTCTGACCCTGATTCTGGTCGCCTTCAATATGATTGGTGCGTTGTGGATGATTGTCCTGGACAAAAAACAGGACATCTCTATTCTTCGCTCGATGGGTGCTACGCGTCAGACAATTCGACAAATATTTTTAGCAGAAGGAATACTGCTCGGTATACTGGGGATGCTACTCGGGTTCTTTTTTGCGGTAACCTTCTATGGTGCCCAAAAAACTTTCGGGGTGGTGCCTATTCCAGCCGGTTTTGTAGTAGATGCTTATCCGATCAGTATGCGCCCTCCCGACTTTATCGTAGTGGCGATCACTGTGCTTTGTATCACTTTAATTGCGTCACTTCCCGCCGCCTTTCGGGCTGCCAGAGTGCCAGCGATCATTGCGGCAGATTAATTCCCAAACCCTTCGTATATTTGTAGTCTAAAATTTTATAACTTATGGAAGAGTGGCAACTTGATTTTAAATGGCTGGAGGTGCGACACTACGTTAAGGATTCTTTGATGAGAACGGAACTTCCTGATCTTCAGGGGATTCTCTTCATGATTGGTATACAGGAATTAGGTCGATGGCAGGAAAAGTTTACCAAAGAGGAAAAACAAGACCTGATGCATATTGCCGTTTGTCGGCTACTAAGTATTGATGGATTTTACGAATTTGCAGGACGGGACGCTGACGGATGGCCCCATTGGAAAGCTTTGAGAGGGTTTAGTATGACCGGCGTAAAAGATCAGGAATCTTTGCTAAAAGAAAAAGTTATTCAGTATTTCGCCGCCGAAAAAGAACAATCAAATTAGGGAATGTTAAATTCTGAATATCTTTAATTACAAAAATTAAATTATTCCTTTTAGGAATGGCGATTAAATAGATTGAGATAAAAGGTGAGACTAGTGCCTCCGGAACTAAATTAATATGTATTTAAAATTGTTAATTTTTCCTGGGCATTAAGAATAGTTGATTAGTGACTGGTTAATCGGTCCTTCCAACGCATAGATGCCGCCCTCTAAAGTATTTGAAAAACTCAAAGAAGACCGCAGAAAAAGTTGAGTTAACAGATCAACGTAGGAACAAGGCATTGCCTTGTTCCTACGTTGATCAATATGCCCAGTTATTTTTGAACCGTTCCTAAAATACAAAAAACTGAAATATACCAGAGAATACATCCTCAAAGGAGCCATTATTTACCCCGTGGGAGACACCATTGCGGCACTACTATTAAACGAATTTTCTATCTACCGCCTCCTCGGAATGATCGCAATAGGCGCTACGGTCTATGCTTTGGAAATCCCTAATTATTTCGCCTGGATTGATAAGAAAACCATTTCTTTTAGCGGAATGAAAAAGACCCTGGCCAAAACTGGATTGGCTATTGCTTATTTTAATCCCATATGGATTTTTCGACATCTGGTAATTATCAAATTATTTTCCGGTAATTTTAGCCAAATCAATAGTAGCTTATTCCTGATTGCCTGCTGGTCATTTTTGGCTAACATTCCAATCTCGTTTATTGCAAATTACGGAATACAAAATAAAATAAAGCTGGATTGGCGATTTATGGCGAGTGCTGTATTTTCTGCCATCATGGCTATTTATTACGCATTAAGTGAAACAATTTTTCAATGATATTCTGGCAACATCTTTTAAATAAATTGCAAGACCAGCAAAAAGTGTACGTCCTGACAGTAATTGAAAATTCGGGTAGTACTCCCGGACGAAAAGGATTTAAGATGCTCGTGGCTCAGGACAAATTTATCTTTGGATCAGTTGGGGGAGGGGTCATGGAATTTTCGTTGGTAGATGCAGCTCAGAAGCTACTATCAACGGAAAATTCTCCTGACTTTATTAAAAAGCAAATTCATAAAGGACCAGTAAAAGACGGTTCCGGAATGATCTGTTCCGGAGAACAAACCGTTGCTTTTCATTTTTTAGACGCTGGAGATATTTCCGTGATTGAAAGCATTTTATCCTGTTTGAAAAATAGTCAGAAGGGAACGCTAGTTCTGTTACCCAATTCCTTTTCTTTCTCTACAGATGTGCTGGAGAATCAATTTGATTATCAAATCAATTCAGGCGAAGACTGGTTTTATAAAGAGCACTTGGGCTTTAGAGAAACACTTTATATTATAGGTGGAGGGCATGTTAGTGTCGCCGTGGCTGAACTGTTTGTCAAGCTTGATTTTTATGTGGTGGTACTTGATAATCGGGAACGGCTGAACACTTTGGAAAACAATCAGTTTGCGCACCAAAAAATGATTGTTGATTATGATAAAATTGATGACTACGTACCGCATACCAATCATACTTACGTAGCAATTATGACCAATAAATATACTGATGATAAATTGGTTGTTCGAAAACTAATCAGGAAGCACTATCCTTTTATGGGCGTTTTAGGCAGTAAGGCAAAACTGAAAACCATGTGGAAGGATTTGCTGAAAGAGGGTTTTACCCGATCAGAACTAAACACCCTTTATGCCCCAATCGGATTATCAATAAAAAGTGAAACTCCGGAAGAAATAGCAGTTAGCATCGCGGCACAAGTGATTCAGGTGAAAAACAAGGAGCGCGTTTAGTAGGTTTGGTTTTCTGGTTAAACATTAAAACCACGATCAAGGTAGCGGGTAAAAGCAGCTAAAGTGTTATCCGTTTTTCTTCTTTATTTAATACGCAAAAAAAACTATCGTGCATGCTTATTAATCTCATCCTGCAGTTGTCTTTTAACCTTTTGCTCCCGTTCGAGCGCTGTACGCTTGTGCGCAATAAATTCATTTTCTAAATCAGACAACGCAGACTTGGCAGAATTTGTAACCAAATTACTATTCTTGAACTTAAAAATGAAGATTAGCAACAAAGCCAATAAGGCGCCAATGATGGACCACATCAAAATACCATAACTTATTTTACTCATCGGTATCCCAAACAAGCTCATACTATCTTTTTCCTCCATAGTTGAAGTGAGCGAATTTTGCGTTTTTTCTAAATCTGCTTTAAGTAAATCTATCTCTTTTTTCTGTTTAGAAACCGTACTGATGGAGTTGTCTAATCTGGCTTGAATGGCACCCAATGAATCAAGGGTGTTTTTTTTCAAATTAAGGAACATACTTCGTTTGATGACTTCATAAGATCTACCGGAATTGTCATTATAATTATTGGATTTTTTGATCGCATATTCAAATTGATCACTGACGGACCCTTCATTAATGGATTGGGCCATTGGTAAATCTTCTGACTGAACTTGCGCAGGAAGCGGCGCAGTATTGTAAGAAAAAATAAAAATTATTAAGACTAGATTCTTTAGGGTGTTCATAGTATGATCAGTTTTTTATGAACCTGTAAAGATAAGGATTATTTAGTGTCCTGGGTACTAAATCTGAACGTTCCCAAAGATTAATAACGTCTCCAAAAGGACAGATTTTAAACATTTTTTGTCCTATCTTTTCGTTTTGAATGAACATAAATAATTAACGCCGAGTTATTCTATACTTAACACATACTTAACATGAGAAGGTTAGCTTTGCAAAATCAGATGAGTGGCGTGAACTCGGGAATATGTTTTGTAATAGGCTGATTTTCAAATGCTTATGTATCTTGTTTTTAATACTGTTAATTAACTTTATTTTGAATAAAAAGAAAATCACTTTATGGCATAAGTTTATTCTCGTGGCTATCATTTTTTTAGCTTTTACCCGGATATCTGCCCAGTCAATTCCCAGGAAGTTTGGGAAAGGAATACAAATAATGGGAAAAGACTCTACTTTCTATATGAAGTTTGGCTTAAGATTTCAAAACTTATATACTGGAGAGTGGGACATGGCAGATGATAAAATATCCAGGCTGGAGAATTACGAAACTGAATTTTTGATTCGTCGTGCCCGATTTAAGTTTGATGGTTGGGCGGTTTCTCCAAAATTGATTTATAAATTTGAACTAGCACTCTCGAATCGGGACATCAGCGGTGGAATTTCAAATGAGTTACGTACGCCGCCCAGACTTGTTTTGGATGCTTCGGTGGAATGGAATTTTTATAAAAATTTCTCGATACTTTTCGGTCAGCGAAAACTTCCGGGAAACCGGGAACGAGTGATTTCATCTGGTGATTTGCAGTTTGTGGATCGTTCGCGGTTAAACTCCCGTTATAACATTGATCGGGACGTTGGCTTACAATTAAAGCATAAACTTGTACTAGGTAAATCGCTGATAAAATCAACGATTGCCATTAGTGAGGGGGAAGGAAGAAATGTAACGCAAGGTAACTTTGGTGGAACTGGTTATACTTTTAGAATAGATTATTTACCGATGGGTAAATTTGGTTCAAAAGGGGATTACACGGGAGCGGACATAGCAAGATCAAAGACCCCGAAACTGGCCATTGGACTGTCTTATGATAACAATAGAAGTGCGGTGCGCGAAAGAGGGCAATTAGGTGAGTTTATCCAAAATTCTAATGGAGATTTCATTGGTAAAACATTAAATACGGTTTTTGCTGATTTAATGTTCAAATACCAGGGTGTTTCCATTATGATGGAATATGTAGACAAAAGAACCGGAGATAACGATCCTTTTGTTTTTGAAGAAACCGAAAATGGTCCTAATCTTATTGGTACTTTTTTCACGGGTACTGGACTGAACTTGTCGGCTGGTTACGTGATGAAAAATAATTATGAGGTGGCCATTCGATATACAGATATAAATCCGGATAAAGGTGTTGCCAGCGATGAAACGCACTACACATTGGGTATTTCAAAGTATGTGGTTGGTCATAAGCTAAAGGTACAAACAGATTTTTCCTTGATTGATATACAAGAAGGAAATGATGCGATATTAATCAGAGCACAAGTAGATATTCATTTTTGAATAAAGTATTTTAATACTTTTTCACTTAAACAAACAATACTATGGAATTTGGATTTTGGGACGTAATAAATATTATTGGTGCGCTGGCCTTCTTTATCTACGGAATGAAGATCATGAGTGACGGCATCCAGCGAGCGGCCGGGTCTCAGTTGAGAAACATTTTACGTAGTATGACTAAAAATAGATTTCTTGGTGTATTTACCGGATTTCTGATTACTGCCCTGGTCCAGTCATCATCTGCAACAACCGTAATGACGGTTTCTTTTGTAAATGCTGGTTTACTCTCTTTGGTAGAATCTGCTGGTGTGATGATGGGAGCGAATATCGGTACTACGATCACCGCATGGATTATCTCTATCCTGGGTTTTAAAATAAAATTAAGTCAATACTCCTATCCGCTATTTGCTATTGGAATCCCGCTGTATTTTGCTAGCAAAGGAAAGTGGAAATACTGGGGCGAATTTCTTATTGGATTTGCCATTTTATTTATCGGGTTGTCCGAGTTAAAGAGTTCAATGCCGGATTTAGAGTCAAATACAGATCTCCTGGCATGGATTCAAAATATCAATAATTATGGTATTTTTTCCCGTTTACTTTTTGTGCTTATCGGTGCATTCGTAACCGTCCTGGTTCAATCTTCCAGTGCTGCGATGGCCATAACCTTGACGCTGGTATATACTGGATGGCTGCCGCTTGAGGTAGCCGCAGCGATGGTATTAGGAGAAAATATCGGAACAACGATCACCGCCGAACTGGCTTCTTTGGTAGGAAACGTAACGGCCAAAAGGTCGGCCAGAATTCACTCTATGTTTAATGTTATTGGCGTATTTTGGATGGTAATCGCACTTCCATATGTCATCGATTGGATCAGTATATTCGTTGAAAATTTCTCTCATTTATTTGAAGGACACGTTAAATTGCAAGAAAATATAGACGCTGAAAATGCCTTGAATACTTACAAGTTATCTGCCTTCCATACAACCTTCAATATATTGAATGTCCTGTTGATGTTGCCCTTTGTAAATTTGCTGGTTAGATTAGCAACCGTGTCGGTTCCTGGAGGTAGTGAGGAGGACGACGAAGGTAAATTGAAATTTATCAGTACCGCTGTTTTAACGCCAGAATTGGCTACCATCGAATTGCAGAAAGAAGCAGCTCATTTTGGGGAAATTACCGCCAGAATGTCTGGCTATGCCAAGACTTTGATCAATTCAACGAATGGAAAAGAACAAAAGAAGATGTTGAAAAAACTCAAAAAGTATGAGAAGATCACCGATCGTCTGGAAATTGAGATTACCGAATATATGACAAAATTATCTAATCGGCAGATTACGACGAAGACTGGTCTAAGATTGCGCTCAATTTTAAATATCTGTAATGATCTGGAAAGAATTGGTGATATCTATTTCCAGATTTCCAAGTCAATTGAAAAGAAAATTGAAGACAGAAACTACTTCCTTCCGGAGCAACGCGAAAATGTTAACAACATGATTGAGAAGGTAGATCACGCTTTTGCCATTATGGTGAAAAACCTGAACTCCCCAAGTTATGACAACGTTACAAAGCTTGAAGCGGACGCTGCCGAAAAAGCAATTAATGAAATGCGTGATAAATTGCGTGATGAGAATAACCGAAAAATTGGCAGTGAGAATTATAATTCCCAAACTGCCATGATTTATAACAATCTGTTTTCTTCTCTTGAAAAAGTAGGGGACCATATTATTAACGTAACCGAATCAGTGGTCGGAGAAATATAAGATTGGAGGCTGCGAGCATGAATTTTGCCTGGGGAATATTTAATCTCAAGTTGATTAGTGATTCGTTAATCGGTTCTCCCAACGCTTGGTATCGCACTCTAAAGTATTTGAAAACTCAAAAAAGACGGTAGAGAAATTTAAGTTAACAGATCAACGTAGGAACA
>ENA-ORXR01003133-ORXR01003133.1-marine-metagenome-genome-assembly--contig:-NODE-3133-length-15014-cov-16.580706_pt1 | contig 15014 bp, 16 predicted proteins | sample MGYA00237866_ERZ511479 | MGnify/ENA metagenome assembly ERZ511479 | reverse complement strand
TGAAAACCCTCATAAACCTCATGGCACAAGCGGACTTTATCAAGTTTAACGATGATGAAATCTTAGAATTATCTGCTGATATGAGTGGTAAGAAATTGGGTCTCGAGGAGAGTATACGCTTTTTTGCACAAGAAACTCAGACACTTAGAATATGTGTAACAATGGGTGCTCATGGTGCTGTATTATTTCAAAACAATACGTTTTTTTATAACGAAGGATATAAAATTCAAGTCCGCGATACTGTGGGAGCAGGAGATTCTTTTCTTGCTACAATAATTTATCAATTACTAACTGGTGTAAATGCAGTTACTGCACTTAATTATGCTTGTGCAGTAGGAGCTATCGTAGCTTCCAAAGAAGGTGCTAATCCAATTATAACCGACGAAGAAATACAAGAGATTATGCAAAAGCCTTAGTCTTTATTGGTTTTGTAACGTAAAATAAAAACGTTTTATGAATAGAAATTAAAAACTTAATAGGTAATACACATTACCTTTTTTGAAAAATTTTAATGTTCTTGACCAACTTAAAGTCTCACTTAAGTCCTTCACAAAAATTCAGAATACTGCATCACTCTAAAATCGAATGTATTAAAGTTTTTGCCAATGCTTAAAGATTGTGCTCTAAGTTGTTTGTACAAAGGCATTTGGCTTATAGAGATATTTGCAGCTCCTGAGCCAGAAGTTAAAGACACGGTTTTGATTGTTCTATGAGATCCTGAAACGAGTTGAGGATGACAAAGCGAAAACTTGTGTATTCTTGGCACTTCATTATTTACCAATTCTAGTTTTAGATTGTAGTCTTTTAAGTGTTTTCTAAAAAAGTATTCTGGTCCGTTTTTACTTTTACCTCCTGTAAATAGAATCATTTCTATACTGGGATATTGTTTTAAACAGTCAACAACATCTCTCAGCTTTATATTTTGCATGCCTATATCTGAAGCATCTACTTTTTTGCGTTCTGCACTTTCTACAATATCACAGATACCAATTTTATTATCAATTAAAAATTGTTTGCGTTGGTCGATGGCTTCTTGAGAATTATCGTATCGTAAATTGAGGTTATGAATTTTATCTATTTTTAACCATAACGAATTATAGAAACTGCCATAACAAAAATTAACATCTTTTTCTAATAACTGACCTGTTGAAAATCGTGGTGGTGGCAATGTACCAACGATTAGTTTTTTGGTGTCTTTTTGAATAAATGGTTTATATGGGTGTTTGTGAAAAAACATCACAAGGTTTTTAACAAACGTTCAACTTCAATAATTGTGTTTCTATAAATTCGTCTGTTGGGTTTTGTCATGTGCTGCGATTCTGTAGAGATTTCTTGCAGTAATTCAGTGCCTTCAAATGTTCTATTATTCTCTAAATAAAATTTAGCAAGTTCTAGGCGTTCTGTATAATTAGAATACGGTCTATCTATTTGCTTTAATTGTGTCTCAGCTTCTTCTACTTTGCCCAATTCCTTTAGTGCTAAACCATAACAAAATTGTTGCTTTGATCCTTTAAATTTGGATTTCTCTTTTATAAGTTCTGCATGCTCAACAACTCCGACATAATCTTTAAGTTGAAAATAACACAACACTAATTGTTGTCTGGCATACAAATCATTCTGATCGGTATCTTCTAAAGTCTTTTTATAATGAACAATCGCATTAGGCATATCCTTGTTCTGAATATAGGCATCCGCTAAGTCAATTCGATTTGTGTAAGTATCTGAAAATTCGAGCTTCTTTTCTAAATCCTTTATCTTCTTAGTTGGATTGATAATTGAAGTGAGTTCATTCTGAATCTTGTCAGCATCATTCTTATTGTAAACCTGAGTTAAGATATAAATAATTGAACCCAACAGCGGAACTAAAAATATAACAAAATACCAATAATAAGGTTTGTGATGTTTATAGGTATGATAAATACAAAACACCTGAAGAGCAACAATTAGATAATAATACATTGATAGGTTTTATTCTTTTAAAGATAGTATTTATCTTGTAAAAACGAGCTCGTTTTTAGAAGACAATTCTTCACTTAAGCCATAGTTGTCGTAATTAAAACCTTTAATGTCTTCAATGGTTTTTGCGTCTGTATCTATAATATAACGCGTCATTAAACCACGTGCTAATTTCGCAAAAATGGCAATGATTTTATACTTTCCATTTTTAAATTCTTTAAAAGCGACATTAACCACTGGTACTTTTAAAGCTTTTTTATCTATGGCTTTAAAATATTCGTTACTTGCTAAGTTTAAGAAGAGTTCATCATCTTCTAACTCATCATTTAAGACTTCTGTTACTTTCTTTTGCCAAAACTCATAAAGGTTTTTATTCTTACCAACTGGCATTTTAGTTCCCATTTCTAATCGGTAAGGTTGTACTAAGTCTAGTGGTTTTAACAAACCGTAAAGTCCAGAAATTATACGAACAGTATCCTCTACTTTATCTAATTTTTTGATATCTATTGTATAAGCATCTAGTCCTCTATATACATCACCATTAAAAGCATAAATCGCTTGCCTTGAATTTTTTTTAGTAAATGGTAATTCCCAATCTTGATTACGCTCATAGTTCAGTTGCCCTAAATTATCAGAAATATGCATGAGCTTAGATAAGCTTTTTGCAGATTTTTTCTTCAATAATTTATTTAAGCGTTCGGCTTCAGATAAAAAGTAGCCTTCTGTGGTTTTGGTAGTTGGCAATTTAGTTTCAAAGTCTAATGATTTTGCTGGTGATAATACTAGTTTCATAACACATACCCAAGAAAATGGGTGTCTCTTAAAAGTTAAACATATTTTTTGCTTTCAATGTAAAAATACAATGTAAATGAATGCATTTAAAATCTTATTAAAACAATTTTTGATAGTGATATATAGAATTTCTATGCAGATTATGCTAAGACAAGTGTTAGGGAAATTATGCTAAGACAATTCAACCTACGCAGCAATTAGCCTTTGTGTTTCACATAATGCCTCCACTTCTCAATACATTGTGCTATATCATCAGGCACTTCAGATTCAAACTTCATAAACTTACTTGTTTTAGGGTGCACAAAACCTAATGTTCTAGCATGTAAAGCTTGTCTGGGTAAAACTTTAAAACAGTTTTCTACAAACTGTTTGTATTTTGTGAATGTGGTACCTTTTAAAATGCGATCTCCACCATAACGCTCATCGTTGAATAATGTATGCCCAATATGTTTCATGTGTACACGGATTTGGTGTGTACGTCCTGTTTCGAGCTTACAACTCACCAAGGTAACATATCCTAAACGCTCAATGACTTTGTAATGTGTTACTGCTGGTTTTCCTCTGTCTTCATCATCCTCTAAGTAAACCGTATTTTGTAATCTGTTTTTAGGGTGACGACCAATGTTACCTTCAATAGTACCTTCATCGTCTTCCATATTTCCCCAAACAAGTGCAATATATTCGCGCTCACTCGTTTTTTTAGCAAATTGATTGGAGAGATGTGTCATGGCTTGTTCCGTCTTAGCTACGACTAATAATCCGCTTGTATCTTTATCGATACGATGTACTAAACCTGGGCGATTACTTGAGTTATTGGGTAAATTTTCGAAGTGAAAAATTAGACCATTTATTAATGTACCAGAATAGTTGCCATGACCAGGATGTACAACCATACCAGCTGCCTTATTCACTACAAGTAAATCATCATCTTCGTAAATTATCTCTACAGGAATATCTTCAGCAATTAATAAATTTTCGTGCGGAGGATGCTCAAATTTTACAGTAATAAGATCGTAAGGCTTTACCTTGTAGTTAGATTTTACAGGTATATCATTTACAAAAATACTACCGTCTTTTGCGGCTGCCTGAATTTTATTACGGGTAGCATTTTCAATAAAATTCATTAAGTACTTATCGATACGAAGTGGTTGTTGCCCTTTATCTACTGTAAAGGCATAATGTTCGTAAAGTTCGTTTTCTTCATCAGAAATGTCTGGAATAGTTGGCATTATATATTACAATTTACCGTTACCCATTACCAAATCAATTTTAGATGTTAAGGGTAATAAATCACCTGGTTTTAAGGTTTTACCTTTGTGAGACATACCCATTACGCCTTCTCCAATGGCGTCTTTATAGGTAATTTTACCGATTTCGAATTCTAAGGCCTCTAATTGTGGTTTCGCTTGTCTGAAAGTACGTTTCATAATATTTGGCACTTCAACTTTACGGTAATCAGAAGGATTTAAGATGAGATAGATTTTTCTGTTTTCTTTTACCTGAGAACCTGCTAGAGGGTTTTGTTCTATAACCGAATATTTTGGATAATTAGGATTGTAGTTTGCTGAATCTTGAATTTCCATCGCCAAATCATTATCATCTAATTCTATCTTCACAGTTTCTATAGATTTACCCTTTAAATCTGGCACAGTTTTAAATTCACCATGATTGGTGGTAATATTTAACCATTTAAGCATTATGAAGCACAATACGACAACTGCAACAATTGCTAATGCTAATTGTTTAAAAAACACTTTGCTGGTAAGAAATTTAACGAAACTCATATACTAAATAATTGATGACAAAACTAAGAAATTCTGACGTTATATTAACGTCGAATAATTAAAATACGTATCATCATTAGATTTAGATTATTAAAATAAATGATACTTTTACGATACTGCATGGTTAAACTAAAATATATCCACTCTTGTGGACATTACATATGAAAAAAAATATTGCGATTATAATGGGAGGTTACTCTAGTGAATATAAGATTTCATTAGAGAGTGGCAATATGGTCTACAACAGCTTAGATAAAACCAAATATAATGCATATCGCATTCATATTTTTAAAGATAAGTGGGTCTTTGTTAGTAGTATGGATGAAGCGTTTGCCGTAGATAAGAATGATTTTTCGGTTTTAGTAAATGAAACAAAAATAACTTTTGACTGTGTGTTTAATGCTATACATGGTTCGCCAGGAGAAGATGGTTTTATGCAAGGTTATTTTAAACTTTTAGGAATGCCGCAAACAAGTTGCAATATGTATCAGGCTGCATTAACTTTTAACAAACGTGATTTACTAGCAACCCTAAAACCTTATGGAATTAAAACTGCCGAAAGTTATTATCTAAATTATGGTGATACCATAAATGAAGATGAGATTGTTGCAAAAGTTGGTCTGCCGTGTTTTGTAAAAGCGAATAAAGCTGGTAGTAGTTTTGGGATTTCTAAAGTGTATAAAAAAGAAAATCTTCAAAAAGCCATAGCTGATTCTTTTAAAGAAGATAACGAAATTATTATCGAAGAGTATTTAGATGGTGTTGAAGTCTCTGCAGGTGTCATTTCTTATAAAGGTGAAACAAAAGTTTTACCAATTACAGAAATTGTTTCGGACAACGATTTCTTTGACTACCAAGCGAAATATGAAGGGAAGTCGCAAGAAATTACTCCTGCTCGTATCTCTAAAGACTATGAAGAAAAAACGGTTGCTGTTGCTAAAAAGATATACGAGACTCTTAAAATGAAAGGATTTACGCGGAGTGAATTTATATTTAAAAATGACGAACCTTATTTACTCGAAGTAAATACTGTACCTGGTTTAACCAATAAAAGCATTTTACCTCAACAAGCCGCTGCTGCTGGTATTAGTTTGGTAGATTTGTTTGGTAATGCTATTGCCGAAGCTTTGAAAAATTAATAATTATATTTGAACTAAATAGTTTCCCATTTTCATGGGAACGACAAAACATTGTCGATGAAAAGAGCAATTTTCCCAGGATCCTTTGATCCAATTACATTAGGGCATTACGATATTATTAAGCGTAGTGTTAAACTTTTTGATGAAGTCATTGTTGCCATTGGTATTAATGCGGACAAAAAATATATGTTCTCGCTTGAAGAACGTAAAATGTTTATAGAAGATGCATTTAAAGATGAGCCTAAAGTAACTGTAGTAACTTATAAAGGTTTAACCGTAGATTTCTGCCAAAAAAATAATGTGAAATTTATTTTAAGAGGTTTAAGAAATCCTGCAGATTTTGAGTTTGAAAAAGCCATTGCTCATACCAATAGAGATTTGGCTCCCATTGAGACTGTTTTTCTTTTAACTGCTGCTAGTACATCCTATATTTCTTCTTCTATCGTGCGAGATGTAATTCGGAATCATGGTGATTATACGAAACTCGTTCCTAAGAGTGTGAGAGTTGCAGACATCTAAAGCAAGAGTATTCTTCATATATTTAATACTACAATCGATAAATCCAACCTACGATGAAAAAAATCACCTACTCTATTTCCTTTTTTCTCTTTTTTGTTTTGCCCTGCACAGCGATTTTATTCATGTAGATCAATTTGGTTATAGAACCAATAATACTAAGGTTGCAGTAATCAGTAATCCACAGGTTGGCTTTAATAATGATTTGAATTATACTCCCAATTCAACCTTACAAGTAAGAGATGCGAATCTGGTAATGGTATACCAGATCTTATTGATGAAATAAAGTGGGAAACTGATTGGCTTTTAAAAATGATAAATGCTGAGAAAACTTTAGATATTTCAAATTGAAATAATGGCTTGTATATGGTTTCGATTCAAATAAATAGGACAGTACACCATCTTAAGTTAATTAAAAACTAAACAATAAAATATTTTAGTCTTCTGTCGTCAATTTTTTTGAGGCATTTAATATTAGTCAAAACAAAAGGCATCAGTAAATTCTGTATTTAAAACAGAAATCTTAACTGATGCCTTCAAATTGATTAATAGCAATACTAAGATAGAATTATCATTTGTTATGCTCAGTTTTTTTCGATTAATGGGTCATTAAAAAGTTAAAACGATAGTATTTGCCATAGACTAAAGAATACACTTACATAAGCAAGAACGATTATTCAACAATTGATTTGCAGATAAATAGATGCACAAAATATTGAGCACAAATATTCTATTTTTTTAAATTCTATGAGATAACTGTAACAAAACCTAAGATTTAGCTACACATAATTAATCTGTTATCTTATGCACCACCAATTTACATACATGCTTTTTAGGCTAAAAATAATTCAGCCTTCTGAACGTACAATCAACTCTTGGGTAAACACTAATGCTGTCATCCAATTAGAATATGCGCTTAAGCATGGTAATTATAAAACGCGACAACTCGCTGCTGAGGCATTAGAATTTGTTGGCAGACCATCTTCCGTCCCTGTATTGTTGAATGCTATTAACGATAAAATTCAGAATGTATCTATTGCTGCTTTAAATGCTTTGGAAGCATTGGGATGTAGTGATGATTTAATCATTTCCATAACAAGAAAGCGTTTTAATTGGGTTAAAGAACTTCGTGATAAAGAGGAAAGACAAAAAAACAAGACGCCAAAAAAGCACACTATTTATCGCTGGAAAAGAGCAAGTAAAAAATCTTTTGATCGTGTAAAAGCGCAGCTCAAAAAACCGATGCGTTAGTCGAAATTAAAATGTGGATATTTTTTACACAAGTCTTTTATTAGCTTTTCAAGCTTGGCTATAAATAGTTGATGTGCTTCTGAGTTTGAATTAAAAGGCTTGTGTTTTAATCCTTTTTGAACTGTTTCTATATCTTCCATTGTAAGATTACTAGTTTCAGAAATCCAGACCTTTATAAACTTATCCCAAATATAATTAATGGCAACTTCGTTAGGATGAATCATATCAGCACTATAAAAACGGTAATCTCTTAATTCGTCCATCATTATTTCATAAGAAGGAAAATACATTTCGACTTCGCTCAGTGACCGATTTCCTTTTATAATTTGATGAATTGCAGTTATCAAATGAGCTTTACTTCTTGTATTTTCTATAAAACCATCTTTTATATGACGAACTGGAGACACTGTAAAAATGAAATTAACCTTGGGATTAATGCTTCTTACTAAACTGATAATAGCTTCAAGTGATTCTAAAATTTGCTCAACAGAAAGTAATTCTTTTAAAAACTGTTTTTGAGGTAACTTATGGCAATTAGCAACAATATTATCTGAAGCAATATGCCTATACACCCAACTTGTACCCAATGTAATGATGATATGAGTTGATTCTTTGAGTTGTTGATTTGTAAATTTAATTTGCGCATTCAAACGCTTTAACAAATCACTTTTAGAAGCAGAATTAAGCTTGGAGTGCGCATCTAAGCAACACCATTGCTCGTTATGAAAAGTGAGCTCATCTTCAGTATAATAATCTTGATTGATTGCTCTAGTAATAAGATTCTCAATAGCTAATGGGTGAAATAAAATTCCGAAAGGATTTACCCTAGATTGAAACTTAAAATATTTAAATTTCTCACCAATGTTTTCAGAAAAGCATGAGCCTAATAGTACAATCTTAGAATTATAATCTATTTGATTATGCTGTTGTTTGGTTAGTGGTATATCTGTTTTTAAATTCATTTTCTCGCAAAAGCGCAGAGGCGCAAAGTTTTACTCTCAATAAATTAAAGTCCGTTAACAATTCTAGTAATTCCCGTTTTAATTAATGGACTATTAAAATTAATTAACATTCCTAATTTTAGACTAGAAAGTTTTAAGTATGTTAATAATTGTTTTGGATGAACAGGATGAATTTCTTGAACCGATTTAACTTCAATAATAACTTTATTTTCAACAATTAAATCGGTTTTATAATTCAAATTTAATTTTTTCCCTCTCCAAACAACAGGCAGTGGTTTCTGTCTTTCAACTATAAGACCTTCATTTTTTAGCTCTTGAAATAATATTTCTTCATAAATAGATTCCAATAATCCAGGACCAAGTTCAACGTGAATCTGATAACACACATCTACTATTATTCTTGAAATATCGTTTTCAGTCATTCTAGTTTCATTTTCTCGCAAAGCCACGAAGATTTACTCACCTCAATTAATTTCTATTCTGCTTATCCGAAAGAGTAAACAAACAACGCTTTGCGACTTTGCGACTTTGCGTGCCAATTTTTTATCTTAAATAAGATTCCCCAGCCTCCAAAGCCTCTGCTATTCCAGCAGGTTTTTTACCTCCTGCGGTAGCAAAGAAAGGTTGGCCTCCGCCTCCACCTTGAATATATTTACCTAATTCTCTAACTACAGTGCCAGCATTTAAATCTTTACTAGCAACCAATTCTTTAGAAATATAACAAGTTAAAATTGCTTTACCATTGTTTTCAGCTCCAAACAACAAAAAGAGATTATCAAACTGACTTCCAAGTTCAAAGCAAACATCTTTTATCCCACCAGCATCTAAATCTAGTTTTTTCGCTAAAAACTGAATGCCGTTAATTTCAGTTATCTCATTTTTGAGATCACCTTTGATATGCTTCGCTTTATCTTTTAATAAGCCTTCAATCTGCTTCTTTAAATCTGCATTTTCATCTTGCAAATTTTGTAATGCTTTTACAGGTTCTTTTGCATTATTCAACAAATCTCTCATATCGTAATACGCTCTGTTATTTTCGAAATAGAAATCCTTAACGGCATCACTTGTAATAGCTTCTATACGACGAATTCCCGAAGCAACCGCTCCCTCACTCACAATTTTGAAATGCCAAATATCTGCTGTGTTTTTAACATGCGTTCCTCCGCATAGCTCAATGGATTTACCAAATCTAACTGTACGTACAGTATCACCATATTTCTCGCCAAATAAAGACATCGCTCCATCAGCAATCGCTTGTTCTTTTGGTACACTCCTATTTTCTTGTAGTGGTAATTTCCCTTCAATTCGAGCATTAACAAAATTCTCTACATCGCTTAATTCTTCGATTGAAACTTTAGAGAAATGTGAAAAATCGAAACGCAAATGTTTAGAATGGACCGAAGATCCTTTCTGTTCTACATGCGCTCCTAAAACTTCACGCAATGCTTGATGTAATAAATGTGTTGCAGTATGATTACATTCTGTTCTGTAACGCTGCTTAGCATCTACAACAGCTTTTAAAACCTCATTATTATGCTTCGGTAGATTTTTAGCAAAATGAATAATAAGATTGTTCTCTTTTTTGGTATCTAAAATATAAACAACATCTCCATGCTCATCTTCTAAGTACCCTTTATCACCAACTTGTCCACCACCTTCTGGATAAAAAGGTGTGATATTAAATACCAACTGATACATTTCACCATCTTTTTTAGAAACAACCTTACGATAACGTGTTATTTTAACATGTGCCTCTAAAGTATCGTAACCAATAAATTCTTCAACCTCATCATGGTGCAAAATTGTCCAATCATCCGATTTTAATTCTGATGCTTCTCTACCACGATCTTGTTGTTTTTTTAATGAATTATTAAATTCTTCAGTGTTGTATCTATATCCATTTTCTCGCAGAATAAGATCAGTTAAATCCTCTGGAAACCCGTAAGTATCTTTAAGTTCAAAGACTTTAGCACCAGAAATCTCTTTTGTTTTAGCATTTTTAATAATAGTACCTAGTAGCACTAAACCTTGATCTAAAGTTCTTAAGAAAGAACTTTCTTCCTCCTTAATTACATTTTCAATTAATTGCTTTTGCGCCTTTAACTCAGGAAAAGCCGTTCCCATTTTTTTAGTTAAAGTATCTACCAAACGGTATATAAACGGTTCTTTCTTCTCTAGAAATGTAAACCCATAACGTACAGCACGTCTCAAAATTCTTCGTATTACATAACCAGCTCCATTATTACTAGGTAATTGTCCGTCTGCAATTGAAAATGCTACTGCTCTAACGTGATCTGAAATCACTCTAATCGCAACATCAACCTTTTCATCTTTTCCGTAACCCTTATCTGTTATCGTTTCAATCTCACGAATAATCGGAGTAAAAACATCTGTATCATAGTTAGATTGTACACCTTGTAACACCATACACAAACGTTCAAAACCCATTCCTGTATCAATATGCTTATTTGGTAAAGCTTCTAATGATTTGTTAGCTTTTCTATTGTATTGCATAAAGACCAAATTCCAGATTTCTACCACCTGCGGATGATCCATATTAACTAAACTCTTTCCATCTACTTTTGCTTTTTCTTCAGCAGAACGAATATCTACATGGATTTCACTACAGGGTCCACATGGTCCTTGGTCTCCCATTTCCCAGAAATTATCCTTTTTATTTCCCATAAGGATGCGATCTTCTGGAATTAGAGCTTTCCATAAATCGTATGCCTCTTGATCCATTTTTAAGTTATCAGCATCATCACTACCTTCAAAAACAGTAACATAGATTATAGCTTTATCTATTCCGTAAACGTCAGTTAATAACTCCCAAGCCCAAGCTATCGCTTCCTTTTTAAAATAATCGCCAAAACTCCAATTGCCCAACATTTCAAAAAGTGTGTGGTGATAGGTGTCGTAACCCACTTCTTCTAAATCATTATGTTTTCCAGAAACACGCAAACATTTCTGTGAGTCTGCAATTCTATTTTTTTTTGGTTCTGCATTACCCAAAAAGTATTCTTTAAATGGTGCCATACCAGAATTTACAAACATTAAGGTAGGATCATCTTTCAAAACCATAGATGAAGAAGGCACAATGAGATGTTGTTTACCTTCAAAGAAATTTAAAAATTTAGTGCGAATGTCTTGAGACTTCATAAACTGAAATTATAGCTTGTTTCTATTTAATTATTACAATTGCAAAACAATTTTTATATTTGATTACTTTGCAAATAAAACATAAGACTCTATTTGAGTTCGTTCGCTGCAAAAATAGTATAAATTCAAACATGGCTAAGGTAAAATATTATTACGATTCTGAGACGCTTTCTTATCGCAAGATAAAGCGCAAGAAAGCCCGAACATTTAAGTATGCTGGTGTGTTTTTATTAGCGGCATTATTATTTGGGTTTTTATCGTTTTTCATCGCTAGTAATTATATAGAATCACCGAAAGAACGTCAGTTGTCTAGAGAATTGCAAAATATGGAATTGCAATACGAACTCATTAATAAGCGTATGGATGATGCTATTGCTGCTCTTGAAAATGTTGAAGAACGTGATAATGCCATATATAGACTTTATTTTGAAGCCAACCCGATACCAGATGAACAGAGACGTGCTGGATTTGGCGGAATTAACCGTTATAAAAAGTACGAAGGTTTTGACAATTCGCAACTTATTTCAGAAAGCAACAAACGTTTAGATATTCTCGAAAAAGCCATTGTTGTGCAGTCTAAATCTTTAGATGAAATCGCCATACTTGCTGAGGATAAAGAAAAATTTTTAGAGTCAATACCAGCAATACAACCTGTAAACAATCTTGACTTAACACGTATGGCATCTGGCTATGGCTATAGAACTGATCCTTTTACCAAAATCAGAAAATTTCATTTTGGTATGGATTTTACAGCACCACGTGGCACACCAATCTATGCTACAGGAGATGGTGTTGTAAAACGTGCAGATAATAGCTCAACAGGTTACGGAAAACACATTCGTATAGCTCATGGTTATGGTTATGTGTCACTATATGCACATTTGTATAAATATAATGTAAGAGTAAACCAACGTGTTAAACGCGGAGATTTAATTGGTTTTGTTGGAAGTACCGGACGATCTGAAGCACCACATTTACATTATGAAATTTTTAAAGATGGTAACCGTATCAATCCAATTAATTTCTATTACGGTAACTTATCATCAGAAGAGTTTGATGTATTACTAAAAAAAGCGTCATTAGAAAACCAATCCCTCGATTAAGATGTATATAGATTTACCAGAAAAACGTTATTATGGTATTGGTGAAGTCGCAAAAGCTTTTAAAGTAAACGCGTCTTTGATTCGTTTTTGGGAAAAGGAATTTGATGCTATCAAGCCAAAAAAAAATGCCAAAGGCAATCGAAAATTTACTCCAGAAGATATAAAGAATCTAAAATTTATTTATCATTTGGTGAAAGAACGTGGTTTTACACTAGAAGGTGCAAAAACACATTTAAAAGAAGAAAAGAAACAAGCTTTAGAGAAATTTGAAATCATTGAAAAACTTGAAGGTATAAAAGCACAACTAATTAAAATTAAAACTCAACTTTAAAACTAATTTATTATGAAAAAATGGCTTATCCCTTTAATTATTATAGGAATTATTGGTTTCGTAATCTATCAATGGTCCGTAGGATTTAATAATACCGCTGTAGAACTTGAAGCTAATGCAAAAACTGCTTGGTCTAACGTAGAGAGTTCTTACCAACGTAGAAATGACCTCATAGGTAACTTAGTAAAAACCGTGCAAGGTGCCGCTGATTTTGAAAGAACAACTTTAACGGAAGTCATTGAAGCAAGAGCCAAAGCGACCTCTACCACAATTGATGCAAGTAACTTAACGGCAGAAAATATGGCACAGTTTCAACAAGCGCAGAGCGGCTTAAGTGGAGCATTGTCTAAACTACTTGTTTCTGTAGAGCGTTATCCAGAATTAAAAGCCAATCAAAATTTCTTAGAGTTGCAGAGCCAGCTTGAAGGTACTGAGAATCGTATTAACGTGGCTAGAGACCGTTATAACGAAAAAGTGAATATTTACGATATACACACCACGAAGTTCCCAGGAAAAATCTTAGCAGGCATGTTTGGCTTTAAAGAAATGCCACGTTATAAAGCTGATCCAGGAAGCGAAAATGCACCAGATGTAGATTTCGATTTTAAATAAAATTTACTATGCCAAATATTGAAGATTTCCTATCTCCAAAAGAAGAAGCGGAAATCGTAGAAGCAATTCGTGTTGCCGAGTGTGATACTTCAGGCGAAATTCGCGTACATATTGAGCAAACATGCGATATAGATGTTTATGAACGTTCGCTAGAAGTTTTTCATGTGCTTAAAATGGATAATACTATTCAAAAAAATGGTGTACTCATCTATGTGGCTGTGGATAATAAATCGTTTGTGATTTTTGGCGATCAAGGCATCAATAATGTGGTTGGAGCAGACTTTTGGAATTCTACACGCGATAAGATTGCTACACAATTTAAATCTGGTGATTTTAAACAAGGAATAATTAATGGTATTAAAGAGGCTGGCAAAGCATTATCAGAACATTTCCCTTGGCATCATGGCGATAGAGATGAACTCGAAAATACCCTTTCTAAAGGCTAATGCATCTGCTAAAACATATAGCCCTAAGATTTGTAATTGTGCTCTGCTTAATGAGTACAATTGGTGTTTTTGCGCAATATGAAATTCCACCTGTACCCAAATTTCAAACTAGTATATATGATGATGATATAAAGTTATTATCAGCAACGGAAAAAGCGAGTTTAGAACAAAAGCTGATACGTTATTCTGATACTACTTCTACGCAAATCGTTGTTATAATTATTAGCTCTACCAAAGGTGAGTATATTAATTACTTAGGTGCACAATGGGGAGAAAAATGGGGAATTGGTGATGCAGAAAAAGACAATGGTATTTTAATTCTGCTTGCTAAAGACGATAGAAAAATTGCTATAAATACAGGTAAAGGCGTTGAGCATTTACTTACAGATGCCATGAGTAAACGAATTATTGATAGAGATATAATTCCCTACTTTAAACGCAACGATTATTATGGAGGTCTTAACAGAGCAACAGATGCCATTTTTGAGGTAATGACCGGTGAATATCAAGGCACAAGACAAAGTCATACTAGTTCCGATTTTCCTGTTGAAGTTTTTATATTTCTCTTTATCATATTTGTAATATTCATTATTGCAATTTCCAAAAGCCGACGAGGTGGCGGAAGAGGTGGAAATGGTAGCAACCGCTCTGATGATTCTCGTAGTATTCTTGAAGCTATTATTCTAAGCAATATGGGTCGTGGAAGTTATTCTAGAGGTTCATCTTCCGGTGGCTTTGGTGGTGGATTTGGTGGTGGATCTTCTCGAGGTGGTGGCTTCGGTGGAGGCTTTGGAGGAGGAAGTTTCGGTGGCGGAGGCGCTTCTGGCGGATGGTAATCCACTTTTGTCTTGCGGACATTTCCCCAAATGATAAACTTTTAGTGTTCAGTGTTCAGTGTTCAGTGTTCAGTGTTCAGTGTTCAGTGTTCAGTGTTCAGTGTTCAGTGTTCAGTGTTCAGTGTTC
>ENA-ORXR01003132-ORXR01003132.1-marine-metagenome-genome-assembly--contig:-NODE-3132-length-15019-cov-12.152255_pt1 | contig 15019 bp, 13 predicted proteins | sample MGYA00237866_ERZ511479 | MGnify/ENA metagenome assembly ERZ511479 | reverse complement strand
CGGCATACGAGATGCGGACGTGACTGGAGTTCAGACGTGTGCTCTTCCGATCTGAGGGGGAGAGCCGTGGCAGCCGACCCCGTGCCGGCCGCGGTGGCCGACGAGCCGCCGCCGGCGGGGTGCCGCCGGCGCGTCGGTGACGATCTCTGCGGGTGGGGGCGGGGGTCTCCCCGCCGCGGCCGGTGCCGCGGCGGGCTCCCCGAGTGGCGGTGGTGCCGCCGCGGCCGTCCGCGCCGCCCAGGGGGGAGGGCAGGCCCGACGCTGGCGGGTGCGGGTGGCGGTTTTTGTGCCGGAGAAGCAAAGCACGCGACGCCGCTGTGCCGCCTGCATGTGTGGGCAGGGCTGGGTGTTGGGCGGGATTTTCGCGACCGCCCGAGGCGTGGTGGGGGTGGGGGTGACGGCGGCGGCGGCGGCCGCTGCGGCCAAAGACGGAAGGACCTGCCGACGGCTCCCGGGCACCAGCCACCAGACGGCGGTGCGATACGTCTGGGAAAACGCCGGGCCGTCCGTGCCGCTGGCACGCGGCGTTGCCTCGATCCTCCACCCCCCCCCTCGCGGCGCGTGCCACGCGCCGTGAGTGGCCCGCGTGGGAGACCAGCCGGGCGTGCCCCGCAGAGGGGCAGCAACCGATGGGGGGGGTCCAACACCCTCTCTACCAACGACCCGACGCGTACGCCGCGGTTGGAGGTCGCGGTGTGCTTCTTGGCCGGCCGGTGGGTGACGCGCAGCGGCCGCGCAGCCGCGGCGACCGGCCGCCACGGTTCGGTCGGCCAGGCCCCTCACAGGCGCACGGTTTCTCCGCCGCGACGTGCTGCGGTGGGTACGACGACAGGGACAGGGGCACACACGCAACACGGGCCGCCGCGAGGAGGTAAATGGATACGCCGTGTTGCCACAAGACAAGCTCCAACAGCCCTGTGGCAATCCGTCGCGACCGCTGCCCATCCCCGCTACTCGCCACAAACATGGGTGATTCGGCGCCGTCGGTCTAGGCGGGAGACCGCCGGGAGACCGCCGAGAACAAGACGGAGCCGAATCCCGTGTTGCTAGCGGATTTGCGTTGACGTTGGGGCAGATTCACGCCACGACGGTGGCCGTGTCGCCACAGCTTCAGCACCACAGCACTGCCCTAGCTCTGTGTGACACATCTCGCTCCCGCACTGTTGTGAGACCTCCCACACGACCACGCCGCCCGCGTATCGTGTGTCAACGCTCATGCGCGCCGCCCGCGCGTAGCGCCCCCAGCTGTGCTCGATAGTTGATAGAGAATCCCCCTTCTTCCCTCTGCGCCGGGGCTAGTCCCCGCCGCAGCCAGCTATAACCGCTCAAGGCGGTGCCCGCAGCCCCCTCGGTCGGACCTCTCCGCCCTCTCGCCCCACTGCCCGCACCTACGTCTCCCCCGCGGCCCTCCGCGCCGTCTTCTCCCCTGCTCATGCCGTGTAGTGCACTTGCCTCGTCCCGGTGCCCCAGCCGTACCGACCGACAGGGAAACCGTCCCGGTAGGGGAGCATCTCCTACGGTCTCTCGGTCCGCCACGGGCGCCTCCCCACTCTGTCAGCACTTGCATCACATCGCTCCCCTCGCATCCAGGTCCCCGTATCGTCCCGGTTGCTCTTGGCTCCGGCTGACAGCAGACCAGGGGGAGCAGGGTGTACTTGCTCCCCCTGCCTGGTCCCTGTCCGACAACACTCCCCTACGGGCCCGCCTAAGCGCCGAGCGTCAGCCCCATCGCCGTCGCACACTTTTCAAAGGCGATGGTCCCCAACGGTTTTGTGAACGCGTCCGCCGTCATGTCCTTCGTGTTGACGTAGCGGACCTTGAGCTCCCCGCTTGCCACCTTCTCCCTCACGAAGTGGTGAACGACGTCGATGTGCTTGGTTCGCACGCTCGACACCGCATTGCCCATCATGGCCAGCGCGCTCTGGCTGTCACACAGCAGGAGCCCCTCCGGTGCCTCCCCCGTCAAGTACCCACATAAGCGCTGTAGCCAGATCAGCTCCTTAGCCGCCATCCCCGCCGACACATACTCGGCCTCGGTGGTCGAGGTGGCCACCGAGCCCTGCAGCTTGCTCACCCAGGACACCGCCGCCCCCTTAAACATGAAGACGTTCCCCGAGGTTGATCGGCGTGTGTCCTTGTCCGCCGCAAAATCGGCATCACTGTACCCCACCAGGGCACCCTCCCGCTGGTAGCCCAAACCCGTGGTTTTGGTCCCGCTTAGGTACCGGAGCACCACCTTACCCGCGGCAAGGTGCTCCACCGTAGGCGCCGATACAAAGCGAGACAGCCGGCCGACAGCAAAGGCGATGTCCGGCCGAGTCGCCGTCGCCAGGTAGTTCAGGCATCCGACCAGCTCTTGGTAGATGTTCGGGTCCTCCCCCGTCAGTGGCTCCCCAGCCCGTTCCAGCCGCGTCCCCGCCCCGATGGGGAGGCGCACTGGCTTAGCGTCGGTCATCCCAAACCGGCCGAGTAGAGTCTTCACGTACTGCTCCTGGTGCACGTGGAGCGTCCCCTCCTCATCTTTGTGCTCCAACTGCAGCCCCAGGAAGTAGGTAGGCCGTCCCAGCTCTCGCGCCTTGAAGCGGCTCGTCACTGCCTCGAGTCCGTCGCGTGCCGCGTCCTTGGTGGCTCCGGCCACCAGCATGTCGTCGCCGTAGACGATGATGAGGCACTCCGTGGGTCCGGTGCCACGCCGGAAAAGACACGGGTCCTCAGGGCACGCCTGGAAGCCCGCCGCCTCAAGGGTTTCCTTCAGCTTGTGGTACCAGGCACGGGCTGCCTGCTTCAATCCGTAAAGCGCCTTACGCAATCGACAGACCTTGGTCACATCCCCACGCTCGTACCCGACAGGTTGGTGGATGTAAATCTCCTCCTCGACGTCCCCGTTAAGGAAGGCGGTCGCCACGTCCGCCTGCTCGATGGCCATGCCCCTGGACGTGCAGTACGCGAGGAAGACCCGCAACGTCGTGTAGCGGACGACGGGCGCCCACACCTCCGTGTAGTCCACCAGGTACGTTTGCTTGTCACCCCGCACGACGAATCGCCCCTTGTACTTGTCGATGCCCCCGTCCGCGCCGCGCTTGCGCTCCACCAGCATCTCCGTCGGGGTCAACGTCTGCCCGTTAGGAAGGTCCGTCAGCTCCCACGTCCGTATATCCCACAACGACTGCACCTCCGCCTGGATTGCCTTGTCGAACTCCGACCAGTCAGGCTCTTTCTTGGCTTGATACAGACGCATCTTGTCGGGATTACCACGTGCCCGGGCCGCCAGGGCCTATGACAGGAGCCCCTTTGCGGTGGCGGCTCCCCCGCCAGGATGTGGTGGGTCGCCGCTCTCCGCCGTTGGTGCCTCGTCCTCCCCCGAGTCCTTGTCCATCCCTCCCTGCCCAGTAAGGAGGCGGGCTGCCGTGAACGCATCCTCAATGGAGGTAGCCGGCCCCAGGTCGTCCCCCAACTCGTCCTCTGTCCCCGCGCTCTCCTCTGCGAACAGATCCTTGGCGCCGTCCTGATCCGGTTGATGCGACGGGACGCCGGCCCCCGCCCCTCGTGCCTCCTCATCAAAGAGGACATCGCGGCGAACAACCACCGCCCCGTCAATCAGAACCCGGTATCCTTTCGTCCCCTCCGGGTAGCCATCGAACACCGCCGGCACGCCACGGGAGTCGCCTTTTCGCCGCAGCTTAGCCGGGTTGTAGGCCCACGCGCGGCAGCCGAACACACGCAGGTGCGAAACATCGGGCCGCTCCCCGTGAAACATCTCGTACGGGGTAGCCGTCTGGTGTCGTTGCGGCGTCATGTTGGCTACGGTGTTGATGGTTGTCGCCGCTTCCGCCCAGTACTTGGGGTCCAACCCTGCGTCGCAGAGTAGGGCGCTCGTGCGCTCTTGCACAGTGCGGTTGTATCGTTCCGCCATCCCGTTGTGTTGGGACGTGTAGGGCGCCGACCTCTGGTGCTCGATGCCCTTACCGTGCCGCCAGGCCGTGAAGTCACCGCCCGTGTATTCCTTTCCGTCGTCGTTGCGTATCGCCTGCACCTTGTAGCCGGTCTGGTTCTCCCAGAGGTTCACCACCTGCATGACCACGTCCTTGGCCTGCCCCTTCGCCCGCACCGGTACCAGCGCCTTGTAGCGGGTGTAGTCGTCGATGACGCAAACCTGGTACTCATTACCCTTTGGCGTGGGCACGCCCATCTTACCCGCCGCATCGCTGTGCACGAGCTGCAACGCGCGCGTCGTGCGCTCCCCCACCGCGGATACGAATGGCTGCCGCACCATTTTGCCGACGTTGCAGGGCTCGCAGGTGCGCTCCTTGAGCGCGTCCAGGGATGATCGGGAGAGGTCGATCCCGTCGACCTTGTCGATGGTGTGTTTTAGCATGTCCACACCCAGATGACAATACCGCCGGTGCCAGGTGTCTGCGCTCACGTCCGCAGCAGCGGCCGCGGTCCCGGTCGACGGCGTCGCCGTTGTGGCCGCCGCTGTTCCCAGCAGCGTCAGGGAATAGATGCCCCCTCGTGTGTGCCCAGAGAGGATGATCTTGCCCCGGCGGCGAATGTGTACCCCGCAGTCGGAGAACTCGGTCCGGTACCCTTGTTTGGCAGCCAGTTCCATGGTCATGCCGGGGACTAGCAACACCTTCTTGAGCTTGAGCGTCGTTGGCTTTCCTGGCCCCGCCACCCGCAGTCGGGCCACGCCGTGTGACGTGGCCACCACGGTCTGTCCCACCGCCACCGATATGGTGATCGGGTCGCAGGCCTCGAGCTTGGTGAGGAGTGAGGCGTCCCCTCACATGTGATGCGACGCCCCACTGTCCACCTTCCAGTCCGTGACGCCGACAGGCGGGCGTGTGCCCGTACCGTCCGCGGCAAGCGCAGTCGTGGCGCTACCTGTGCCGTCGGTCCCATCAAGTGGGGGTGTCCTGCCGTCTGCCTCTTCCACCGGCGGCCCCGACTGCATCCCGTCCATTGCGATCGCAATCGTTGCGACGCCAGACGAGTCGCTCTCGGTCTTGTCGTCGGAGGACGACGCGTGAGTCGTCTTGGACGGGCAGACCCGTTTGATGTGCCCGCGCTTGTTGCACCGGTAGCACCGCGCCTTCTTCCACCGCTGCTCTTCTTCAGCGTCTCGGCCCGCGTCTCGCTCCCCGGTCGCCGCGAGGGCGGCGCTCCCCCCGTGACGCCTCTCGGACTTCTTGCGCTGACGGACGAGCGCGAGCCGCTCCTCCGCCGCTTGCAGGTCCTCAAGCGTCTCTTCGAGCGTCATCGCCCGGTTGGCTTGCAGCACCTCGACAGTCATAGAGAACTTCTCAGGGAGCCCCGCAAGGAGCGCCGCCCGGAGCGTTCGGTCAGTGACGCCCGCACCGACCTCCTCTAGTTCCCACGCCAGGGTCCACCCGCGGTTGAAGTAAGCCACTACGGGCTCCTTGTCGTTCATGCCGATGGTGCTCAGCCGGTGGCGGAGGTTGATCTCCCGCGCTGGTCCCCTGGACCGGAACTGGTCCTCCAGGGCCTCCCAGACCGCTCGTGCCGTGCGTGCTCCCCGCAGTCGCCCCGCGTGGTGCGCCTTGACATGCATCATGATGAAGGCCCGGGCTTGCCCCTCGCGGAGGTCCTGTTCCCGTCTCGCCGTCACTGCCGCGCTCTGCGCTTCTTGCTCCGCGAGCGCTTGGACCTGCCACTCTGCGGCCGCCACTGCCCGCGTCTTGATCTTCGCTTGGTCGTCCGCCGACCCTGCGACCCCCGTTAGCTCCTCCGACTTGTCCTGGCCCAGGGGGTCGATGGCACCGCTCATACCCCGCTCTCCTCCGAGTGGTTGCCCCGCGATGGTGGGCTCCGCCTCGCTTGTCCCCAGGGGGACCACCATGCCCCAAAGGCCGCGGTAGCGCAGCGTGTGCTCCATCTCGTAGCTCCATTGGAGGCAGTTGGTCGCGTCCAGCTTGGCTGTCACTCGCGGTGCCGCGTCACCTCCTCCCGCCATGGTCGGTTCTGGCTAAATCGTGTGGCTGCCTTGCACGGACCCAATTGGGTGCCCCAGCGGGCTGTCTGGCCCAGTGTCCGATGCCCCGTCGCCCCGACCGCTGAGATCTCCTCAGTTGCCGCCTTCCACCGTGTTGCCTGGGTCGCCTGGCAAGGTCGCCCCGTCCGCCGCACTTTGGATTGTTGCCAGGTGTAGGTCCGCCGCTAGCACCAGGTTGGGCACGTCGTCGGGTGTCTCCTCCGCGATGCTGCCCGTGCTCCCTGGGTCCCCTGGCTCCCCTCGCACCCGGTCCAACCAGGCCAGCGGGCTCTCCGACAGTCCGTACGGAATGCGCCGCAAAAGGCCTGGGCCCATAACCTGTTGTGAGACCTCCCACACGACCACGCCGCCCGCGTATCGTGTGTCAACGCTCATGCGCGCCGCCCGCGCGTAGCGCCCCCAGCTGTGCTCGATAGTTGATAGAGAATCCCCCTTCTTCCCTCTGCGCCGGGGCTAGTCCCCGCCGCAGCCAGCTATAACCGCTCAAGGCGGTGCCCGCAGCCCCCTCGGTCGGACCTCTCCGCCCTCTCGCCCCACTGCCCGCACCTACGTCTCCCCCGCGGCCCTCCGCGCCGTCCTCTCCCCTGCTCATGCCGTGTAGTGCACTTGCCTCGTCCCGGTGTCCCAGCCGTACCGACCGACAGGGAAACTGTCTCGGTAGGGGAGTAGGTCCGGCAGTCTCTCGGTCCGCCACGGGCGCCTCCCCACTCTGTCAGCACTTGCATCACTTCGCTCCCCTCGCATCCAGGTCCCCGTATCGTCCCGGTTGCTCGTGGCACCGGCTGACAGAAGGCCAGGGGGAGCAGGGTGTACTTGCTCCCCCTGCCCGGTCCCTGTCCGACAACACGCACTGACCAAGCCTCCAGTGCCGATGGCAACTACGCTCGTGGCGTAGCCCTCCAGTCGCCTTTGACAGAGCCTGGGATCCACGGGCAAAGTAAAAAGTCCGCCCCCACGCGCACCCACTGTATGAACCGCCTGTCTGACATCGTGGAGACAGCGAAGCGCCACTTCCCCCCCCCCCCAGACCGCCGGAAGCGCCCCGTTGCGCCCTTTTGGCACCCATTCACGTGCCGGCTGCAGGACCGAGATGACCACGCCCGACGGCTACCAGATGCCGCAGAAACGCGTGTTTTCGGGGTGGGACTGCCCTTTCATGTGCCCCAAAATGTACTGTACATAGCGCGTGCCTGTGTCATACGAGAAGAACACGGCCAAAGCAGTGCTTGTGCTAGAGACAAGAAATTCAGTTTGTACTGTGTTTCACTATTTCTGCACATGAGTTGCTCGGAATGAGAGTACTTTCTGTGCACACTGTGACCGTACTTGTCTTGGTCTTCGAAATGTTGATTGAATGGGAAAAACAAGCCAATGAACTAAATACAGTCAGCTAGAGCCAAGAAAGGTACTGACAGCACGCCGCGTGGCCGTCGTCCTGTTCACCCGACAACTCCCATCGTCGAGGCGGGCGCCGCCATCACCGCGACGCTGCTCTCTAGAGTTCTCTTCAGCCCCGGACGGTGTGGCTGCTGCTGCGCGCCTTGGTGCGAGCGACCACCCTCTTCGTCAACCAGCCGCATCGTGCGCCGCAATGGACGCCATCCAGTCTGTGGCCGGGCCGCTGCACGAGTTTTCCATCGACTCGGCTCGCCTGCTGCGTCGCTGCACCAAGCCAGACCGTCGGGGTAAGTTATGCAATGAACTCTTGCGCTGGGAGCGAGCAGCTCCGGTGGATGCGTCGTTGTGTCCGTGTCGCTGTCTCCAGGGCGGGCTGGACGATGCCATTGTCGTCGGTTCATTGCCGTTGAGAGTGCAGGCCGCGTCGTCATGGCCTGTATCCGTTCCAGCCGCAACCGGTCCTGTGTGTGCTTGCCTCTGCAGATAACTGACAGTGGCGTTTTGTTCGTATCCTCCATCCATGGTTCTCGCCCCTCGGCCCATTTGACTTGCATGGCGTGGTTTGTGCGCGGACCGTTGTGTTCGTGCTGGTCTTATACTGGCGACCCTATCTGCTGGGGCTCGCAGAATTCACCAAGATTGCGTCGGCGACGGCCATCGGCTTTGCGGTGATGGGCTTCATTGGTTACTTCGTGCGGCTTCTCCACATCCCTGTCAACAACATCCTTATTGGTGCGTTAGGGCTCATTCCTGGCCTTGTTGGCGTCGTGTTCTGCTTGCGTCTCGCTCGTCGTGGTCGTGGATTTGTGTTTTTTTGTTTTCGTGAGAGAGGATGTGGGTGTGTTCGTGCGCACTGCGCTGTGGTCCGGGTGTCGACTGTCGATTGTATGCGCGATATGCATGAGCGAGACGCGCAGCAGATGTACTGACTTTGTTTGTGCTTTTGCGCTGCCTGTGCTTTGTTCTGTTCATGATTGTTCTGTTTTGTCGCGCACGGCTGCCCTGTTAACTTGGTAACAGGGTCATAAGCCGTTGCGCGGCCAGTGACCAACCTCTTTTGTTCTCGTCTTGTGTATATTCAGAGAGACGATGCCTACGTGACTGTATCACACAGGAGCGCGTGCGAAAAGGGAGTAGAAGGGATGTTTCGTTTGTTTGTAGCCGCTCACTGGCGTGTGGCCATCGCGAGAACCTGGCATCGTCGGCGCAAACTGTACAATGTGCCTGACGGAAGCACTCACGCACTATGGACAATCGTGAGTCCCACGATGCAGACACACCACACCGAGTGATGTGATGCCCCCAGGTGCTCCTTCCTTGTGAGGGTCGCATCTGACCCTTCCGCCCAACACGTGATGCAGAGAGAAGCCGCAGAACTCCACAGTAGCACGAGGCTCCACCACCCACGCCTCCGAGACGTGTGCTGCGGCCTACCGATATCAATTGCGCTCCCCCTCCCCCTCATTGGCCACCCACGTGTCCTTCCACACAGGCTCGTCCCTCCCTTTGCTCTCCCTCTCCTCTGTCAGTACCCGCCTCTCGGCGTCGGGTGTCGTCACCACACCTCCACCATCCAATCGTCCAGTCTCGTCAGCCACTGCACCCTCTGGTGCCGCTGCCGCCGACGCGACTGCAGCCTGCGGTGGAGCCCCTAGGATTTCCACACCCGCCACGTTGTACTCGGGGTCACCCGGGTTTGACCGCAGGCAGCGAACGAAGGCGCGTAGCGGGGTGCCGAGGGAGCCGGGCGCGTCAAAGATCCCATTGATAATGTCCGACAGCTGCGCGTTGCACCGGTGCGGCCGGGACAAACCGCTACCGTCCCCACCGGGGCCAGGCCGTGGGCGGGGGATCGTGGATGTGGTGATGGATGGCACAAAGGACCGGTGCGGAGATGCGTCGTTGGAAGGAGGGGGTGGAGGCGGCTCCGTTGGCGGGGTGGACGGAAGTGTGGTCATCGTTGGCGAGGAGAGGCGGGTGGGGGTGACCGCGGTAGTTCGATATCCAGCGAGGAGCGGGCAAGAGAGTGAAGAGCTGGCAGTGCGTGGTTGACGTGCAGGTGATGAGAGAGGACCACAGGTTGTGCAAATCAACGGGGCGAAGCGGTGCTGTACAGACCAGCAGGGCCCCGACTGTTGCATCGACCGTTCCGGCGACTCGCCAAGCCACCTCGACCGCAGCGGATCAACTCCCAACCCGAATCCCAATTCCACGGAGTTCCTGTTGACCAACAACAGAGCTGTTTCTCTTTTGTTTTTGTTAACTTTTCTTCGTTGCTTGTCTCGCACGTACGTACCACCCACCTGGTCTGTCACTGCAAAAAAAAATGCAATACCTGCACCCAATCGACGCGATGCCTGCCCTGAAAGATACAGAACATCTACACCTCACACGGCGGCGCCGCCGGCCGCTGGCCGGAAGCCCCATCCTGCGCCAACCGTCGAATGGCGAGGAACGGCGGCTCGGCGGCCGTCTCGACCAGCGCCGCAAAATCTTCGTCCGTCGGCCGCAGCTGCCGCCCAATGTTGCAAAAGAGGCGGGCGGGCGTCGGCATAGGCATAGGCGACAGCTCACGTTGCAGGGGCAGGAGGGGGGGGACCACTGCCGGCTTGGCCAGCTGCGGGGGTACGGGTAGCGTTTCCGCTACAATGCGTGACCGCACCGCAGCGGCGGCTGGCCGCTTGGAGCCGCGGCCGTGCGACTCCGCCCGCGGTGGAGCGGGTGCCCACACGTGCTCCTCTGGGGTACGCTCATCGGGGTGGACGAGCGGAGTTAGTGGGGACAAGGGCTCAGCCGCACCCCAACCGGCAACGGGGACGGGCAGCGTCGGCGTCGGTTGATGGAACCACGCGGAGCTCTCGTCGTCGCCGTCCAAGTCGGCCAACGAGTTGGCGGCGGCTTCGGCCGGGTTGGCCGCTTCCGCTGAAGCGAAAGCCGCTTGCCGCCGCTGCGCAGCCCGCGCGAGCGTGCCCGCCGCCCAACCGCCAAGCGGGCTCACCGACCGATCTTGGTGGCGGTGTTCCGGGACGGCCACGTCCGGGACGTCCCCAAACTCGAGGCCGCTTGTCAAGGACGATGATGTCGACCGCCGCCCGTCTCGCCGAAGGCGGTTGAGGACGTCGCTGCGGCCAGAGACGGACAGCCGCCGCCCCTGCGCCGCGTGGCTCAACCCAAACAGCCGTTCGCGCAAGCCCGCGGCTGGCGAGTCGGCGTCGCCTTGGGCGGCGCGCCCGGCTGACGCGCCCCCATGGATGGCCTTGGCGACCGCAGACGCTCGCTTGGGCGTCGCCGCCGCGGCGGCCGCCGCAAAGACCGACGTTGGCCGCCGCCTGTCGCCTGAGTTTCGAGACGAGACGGACGAGCCGCGGCTGCTCGGCGGCGGCGTGGCGGTCGCGGACTGCGCGCGCGATGACCGCCGCTGGGCACCACCGAGGCCGGGGAGCAGACCGGCCAGCTTGCCGTCCACAGCGTGGAGGAGGGAGTGCCGCCGCTGAGCGGCGGGGGAGGGGGGGGAAGGCGGCCGCAGCCCCATTGATGTCGGCAGGTACACGGCGTGAGGGTGTGCCCGCCGACGCTGGTCTTTGCGCGACGGGCGGGGTGCCGCCGCCTCGGTCAACTTGTCGGACATGGTGCTCGTCGGCGCACCAATGTCGGTAGGAAGGCTGCTTCGCCGCAGCGTCACCTCGGGCCCTGGCCGCCGCGTGGGGCTCTCTGCCCGGCGAGAACGCAACAGGGACGTCCGTCGTCTCGTCGTCGGCGGCGACGGCGGCTCGTCGGGGGCAGAACAGGGGAACATCGCGTCCTCAAAAGACATCACCGGGACGTTGAAGTCTTCTTTTAACTCAGGCGACGGCGGCGCCCGAGCGGCGTCCATGGCGCCGGCAGGCCGTCAGCAACGCAAGGGTGCGAGTGCCAAACAGCTCGATTCTGATCGGGGCGACGAGCGGGTGATCGCGAGCGGAGCAGCAGGTCGGCCAGCGCACACCACGGACGGGGTCGTCAGCACAAGCGGATCAAGCGGTGGCCAACAAGCTGCTCAGCCAGCTCGTCCGACGACAGGTTGACGCCGATAGCTGTTATGCGCACATGAGGGGGAAGACGACGCGGATGGGATGGGCAGCAGCGGTGGACTCCTTCGCGGGCCAGGCGCGCGGCACCAGAAAAAGGCGCGGCCACGCGCGTCAGCCTCTGTTGTGATGAAAAGGCCGACGCGCGTTGGAGACCGCCCCCCCCACCTCCAAGGCTCCATCTGCAGCGGACGGGGCTGCGTGTCCAGCCGTGCTGCTGCAATTCTGAGCTGTACCCACTCCGCGGCCAGTCTGTGGCCCGCGGTTTGTTGACAGGTCGGCCAGGCCTGTGGACCAAAAGCAGATCCCAGACCAGCTCGACACATCCCCCGCTCCGGCCCGTCCTTTCCTGATGGAGCCTTGGCAAGGGGGTACGACGGGGCCGCAGACCACGGCCGCTCGTCCAACGGCCCTTGTCCAGCGCCGCTCTGCGTTGTTGGCGCGAATCCCGTTGTGGTTGCGGGGATTGCAGCCAGCTCGATTGGATTCCTGGAGCCAAACAGACGCCGCCGCGCCTGTTCGTCGATGGATGGCCCGCGTGGACCGCCGTGGTGGCCCAGTGTGTCTGCTTGACCGCGCGAGGCGGCTGGGCGTGTGCCAGCGAGGCACAGCTTCTACCTGGATTTTCTTCAAAGGAAGCAGGGGATACCACACTTGACCAACGGCGCCATGCAACACCATAGAAGCGGCTTTCGGAGCTCCAGGTCACGACAGCTGAGCCAGAGAGAATGGATTCACCACATGACAATCGACCGACGGAGCAGATTCGGGGCACGACACAGCCCCAGGACAACTGCCATGCGAGTCCCTGGATCATCGGTCAGACTCGCCGTCTGAGCCAATCAGTCGGCGCTCACGCTCCCGACACAGATTCCTTCTGATGTTCTTATTATTGGTATAAAGTTCAGACGGAAGCACAACACGGAGAAGTTTAGTGAAATATTTTACAGTACATAGAAATTGATGCATGATGTCAACCGGGACATGATTCATGCGGCTCTCATCAGGACAAGACAATTGTGCGACAATCAAACAGGAGGGGCGGTTTCTTCGGTGGATCGTAAGAAACAGAAGCCAGGCCGTTCAGCCTGGTTGCTTTCTCGCGAAACTTCTTTGCGCTCGTTTGTACTCGTCGACGTGCAAGATACTGACGAGGGGTTGTTGAAGAGCATCTCCTCGTGACGCGAGGATGGCGCGTCGTGTCCTCGGCATGCATTCTTGGCTACCTGGCAAGCTGCATCATGAAACAAGAGTAGCATGGAAGTCAGACACCAGTACCGGAGTTGTTCAGCTATACAGCGTTGCTGGTTTGAGCCTCAGACTGTCGCAAGCGGTCGATATCGCCGACGCCGACTGCACCTTGGACCTGGCTCCAAGTGCCGGACTTGTACCCTGCAGGCCACAGAGGGCCATGCAGCACAAATTGGTTGTCGCCTGATGAGCTGAATGTGACTTCACACTCATCCATTGATCTTGATATTGATCACAGTTTTGTCACAAGAAAAAATAAGAGGATGTGTGTGTACAAAAGATGTTTGTATTCGTTAATAACTTCATCGTGATTCAACGCAACATCCGATTGTCGGTGCACCGAAGCGCCTGGCCAAGCCACCTCGTGTCGTGTTCAAACGCAACGATGACAATGCTACAGATTGGAACGTGATTGGAAAGGCGCCGACGCTACCCATACGGCGCGGCCAAAGTCAGGATGCCTCCGCGACTCGTGCTGATCGTGTCTTTTTTCGACTCCTGCGGCGGGCCGTCGCGGAAGGTGTGAGGGGCCATACGAGGCCCGAGGAAGCGGTCTGCGCTCTAGGGCGGCGTGCGCGTTGCCGCGCGGGCCGCATCTCGGGACAGTCCGCCGTGTCCACCGCGGAAGGGACCTGGGCTCAGCCGCGCTTGCGTGGGTCGCACGGCCCGGCTGGCGCCGTCGAGATTTGGGGACGTCACCTGTTGATTTGATGTCCGCCGGGCCGTTGCGAGACAGGCTCAGCAAAAACAGCATGGTTGCCAGCGATGCACGCCAACACCACCGTCTTCTCAGATCGAACAAATACTGTGGAAATACAGGACATTAAAAATTCCAAGTAGCGTACTTGATCCATAAGACGAAGATCAACCAGGACGAGCCGTGACACGTGGAGAGAAGAGCTTCTCCGTGCGCAATGCTGCTTGAAACATGACAAGGCGGCGCGCCCGACTCACAAGAGTAACGCACTTGCGTCCGAACATGCTCAAGGCAATGCCGCGCTGGGTCTGTACACCTTGCTCTCACTCGTACCAATCCCTGTAGTGCTCATAGCAACCGCGCACGTGGGGTGGCCTGCCTGTCCCCTCTCAGAGGACCTGAGATGCACGGGAAAAATCCCCCCGTAGCGCACTCGCGGTTCTGTCCAAACGACCTGTGGCGCGGCGGGCCGGCACCGTGCCGCTTCCGCCCCTTCCAAATCGTAAGCGGCGCCCCGTTGTGCCATCTGCTCTCCCCAGCACGTGCCCGCTTCCATGGCCGACATGACCAGGCCGAATCACAACCGCGTGTCGCCCAGGCCGTGCGCGCCGGGCTGTCACAACCGCAACTCGCAGCCGCTGCGAGCTCTTCTGCCTTTCCGTCCCACACCCATCGCTGACGCTCCGCCACGGGACCTCGGACGTGAGCCGGTGCAGATGCGCACGTCTCCACCACCGGCCGGCGGGTGGCCGCCGGGGGCACCGCCAGGCCGCCTGCTGGGGTGACGGCCGAGGGCGCCCCCGCCCGCTCCTGGGCGGGGCATCCAACCAAGACGGCGGCCTTTGCAAGCCGCTGCCGCCCCCCACCGCCTTTGGGCACGACCCCGAGACGTCGACGCCCCCGTGGCGAGCGTCACCGTGCGACGCCCGTCGCCCGCGCCGCGCGTGCTGTGCGGTCGCTGCCGACGCGGTGCGGTCAACGCGGCGCTGCCCGCGGGGCGGCCGCCGGCCGCCCGCAGCCGCGCAGCAGCGGCCGACGTGGCCGCGCCGCGGGCGTCGGGGCCTCGGTGGCCGCGGGGGGGGAGGCCCCGACGGGTGGGGGCACCGCGCCGTGGGCGCCCCGCAACGCGCGTCGGGCGGCGCACGCGGCGGGGCCGCCGCCGGTGGAGGCGTCCGCCGCGGCCGGCAGCGACGGGTGGACGCTGGAGCTGTCTCGGGAGGGCGCCGTCGAGGCATCCATGGCGCCCGTCTTGGAGGGCGCGGCCGTCTTGGCAAGAAGCAGAAGCAGCCACGCTGCCTCACCAACGCCGCCGCGGTCCGTCTCGGTTGGTCGCCGCCACAGCTTACAGTTACTGTCGGCTGTGCGGGATGGGGCCCGTCCACAGAGCGCTGTCGCAGTTCGAAAGGCGGGGCGTCCGCCGCGACGTGTGCCGCGGCCAGTCTGGGCGCCCGCCGGATCGCTTTGGCCCCGGCGCCTGTGCGCCCCCCCTCCCCCCGCGTGACCCGTTGCACGCCGTCGGGCACCAGCTGGCGGCGGTGCCCGTGCCGCCCCGCGGTCGACCCCCGCCGCCCGCGCGCGCTCGGGTCCATTCCC